>Ga0210388_10002841_pt1 | contig 13517 bp, 11 predicted proteins | sample IncBWC19OmetaG_FD_155485 | JGI IMG/M metagenome (GOLD analysis project Ga0210388, IMG submission 155485) | Forest soil microbial communities from Barre Woods Harvard Forest LTER site, Petersham, Massachusetts, United States - Inc-BW-C-19-O ... | reverse complement strand
GCTTATGTCTACGTCGACCTCCAGGCGGGGACCGACGTCGGAAGCTATGTCGGGACGGCCGAGCGCGCGGTCAATGAAGCGCGCGCGAGCGGCGCACTGCCCCTGGCGGCGGGCGAGCGGATCGAATGGACCGGGCAGTACCAGCTCCTGGCGGCCGGCCAGCACCGGCTGCACTGGATCATCCCGTTCGTGGCGCTCTCGATGCTGGGGCTGCTCTACTTGCAGTTCCGCAGCCTGACCGAGGCGCTCATCGTGCTCGTCTCGGTCCCCTTCGCGCTGGTGGGGAGCTTCTGGACGCTGTTCCTGCTGCACTACCCGCTGTCGGCGCCGGTGTGGGTCGGGCTGCTCTCGACGGTCGGGCTGGCGATGCAGACCGGCGTGGTCATGGTCGTCTACATCGACGACGCGTTCCACCGCCGCGTCCGCGAGGGGCGGATCCGCAACCGCGACGACATCGTCGAGGCCCACGCCGAGGGGACCATCCAGCGGCTGCGCCCCAAGCTGATGACCATCACCACCATGGCTGCGGGCCTCCTGCCGCTGCTGTGGGCGCAAGGGGCGGGAGCCGAGATCATGAAGCGGGTCGCCGCACCGATGCTGGGCGGCCTCGCCACCAGCGCCTTCCTGACGCTGGAGGTGCTGCCGGTGCTCTATACCGTCTGGCGCGCACGCCAGCTGAGGCAGGCGGACGAGCGCCGCGTCTCGATCGCCGCGATCGTGGGCGCGGCGCCAGCCTGGGCGCGCAGCGGGCGCAACGGCGCGCCCGAGGCAGCGTCGCCAGCGCCGGCCTACGGCCTGGCCGCCGGCTACGGCTTCGGCGGGGTCCAGGCCGTGTCGGCCATATCCCCCTCGGCGAACCCGAAGTAGACCTCCATCTGCTTCCGCATGAAGGCCTGGGCGTCCTTGGTGGTGAGGTCGAGCCGGTAGGTGTTCACGAACTTGACCGAGTCCTGGAGCCACATCTTCCAGGCGTCGAGCGACACCTCGGCATAGATCTTCTCGCCGAGCTCACCCTGGACCGGCTTGAACGGCATCCCGGGGAGCTCCTTGCCGAGCTTTCGACACATCACCATGCGGGCCATCGCCGTCCCCTATACCTCAACGTCCGCGCTCGTCAAGCCAGCTCTGGGCGTGCCATGCTCCCCGAACCTCTCCCAGATGCCTGACCCCCAGCGCGACCACGACCAGGACCGCGAGAAACACCAGGACGTCGCGCACGCGGCCCGGAGCGGCGGGATGCAGGTGCTCACCGTCGCGGCGGGAGCGCTGTTGTCGGTCACCCACGTGCTGCTGGCGCGCCTCTTCGGCCGGGCGGTGTTCGGCAGCTACCAGGCCTCCCTGGCGATCCTGGACCTGGTGACCCGGGGCGGAACCGGCGGCGCCGGGGGCGGGATGCTGCGCTACGTGGCGGCGCACCGCGCGCGCGGCGAAGAGGACCAGGTCCGCAGCGCGATGGGCACCGGGTTGCGGCTCTGCCTGCTCATGTCGGGTGCGGCGGCGGCGCTTCTCATCGCCACGGCGGGACCGCTCGCGCGCGTCATGCGCGAGCCCGCGCTGGAGACCGCGCTGCGGATCATGGCGCCGGCGGCGATCGCGACCGGGTGCATGCTGGTGCTGGTCCAGGCCAGCCTGTCGGCGAAGGTGACGCGCGCGAACTTCTATGTGCGGGGCCTGGGGGAGCCGGTCTTCCTGCTGTTGGCGGGGCTGTCGGCCGCGCTGGTCGGACGCTCGTTGGCCACCCTGGCCGTCGCCCACGTCGTCGCCGCGACGGCGACGCTGCTGCTGGCGATCGTCGCGGTCGGGCGCGTGTTCGGACGCGGGGAGCTCGGGCGGGCCATGCGGGCCCCCCGGCTGCCGGGGTTCATTCCGTTCTCGCTCCCGCTCGCTGCCGGTGACGTGCTCAACGGCGTGCTCCAGCGGGCGGACATCATCCTGCTCACGATGTTCGTCGGGACCAGCGCGGCGGGCGTCTATGCCGCCTCCGAGTTCATCACCCGGATCATCGCCAGCGCCCGCTCGGTCTTCGACAGCGTGGCGGCGCCGGTGTTCGCGGAGGCAGTGAGTCTCGGCCAGCGGGACCGGCTGAAGCAGAACCTGGTGATGATGAACCGCTGGGTCGTCACCGTCTCCGCGCCGATCGCCTTGACGGTGCTGGTGATGAGGCGCGATCTGCTGGCGCTTTATGGGTCCGCCTTTCAGGAAGGCGCGACCACCGTCGCCATCCTGGCGATGAGCCACTGGGTCAACGTCTCTTTCGGTCTCATGGGGTGGATCCTGGTCGGCGGCGGTCGGTCCCGGCTGCTCTTGCAGAACAACATCGTCGTCGCCGTGGTCAACGTCGTGCTCGGCGTGACGCTCATTCCCCGCTTCGGTCTGCTCGGGGCGGCCTTAGCGGCGCTGGGAAGCGTGGTGTTGCTTCACACGCAGGTCTTGATCGAGGTGCGGCTCTGGTTCGGGATCTACCCGTTCGACCGGACGATCCTCAAACCGCTCGCCGCCGCCGCCGCCAGCGTGGCCGTCGAGCTGGCGCTCGACAGCCACGTCACGCCGGCTGGCCTGCGGATCCCATTGGTCGTCGTTGCCGGCCTCGTCTCGTACGTGATGGTCATTGGGGCGTTGGGCCTCGCCCCGGAAGAGGCGAAGCTGGTGGCGGGGGCGCGCGCGAAGCTCCGCGCCGCGCGCGGGAAGGAGGTCCGGTAGCCATGCTGTCGATCTCGCTGCTCAACCAGATCCGCTCCTCCGAGATCGAGGCGATCGCGAGGCGCTTTCCTGCGGGCGCGCGCCTGCTGGAGATCGGCGCCGGGACCGGGCAGCAGGCGCTGGAGCTGCGCAAGCGCGGCTTCGACGTGGAGGCGATCGACGTTCCGAGCTCGAACTACAAAGGGGATCAGCTGTTCCCGATCACCGAGTACGACGGCCGGAACATCCCGTTCCCGGCCGCCAGCTTCGACGTGGTGTTCTCCTCCAACGTGCTCGAGCACGTTCGGGATCTCCCCGGGCTGCACGCCGAGATTCGGCGGGTCATGCGCCCGGATGCCAGCTGCGTCCACGTGCTCCCCACCCACGCCTGGCGGCTCTGGACGATGTTGGCGGCGTTTCCGGACGGCGTGCAGAAGGCGGCCCAGACGGTCCGGGAACGGAAGCGCGGAGGCTCGCCGCTGGCCAGGACAGGCCGGGCGTTCGGCGTGACACTGGCGGTCCTACGAAACCTCTTCTACCCGTTCGTGCAGGGGCGCCACGGCGAGCGGGGCATCATCTTCAGCGAGCTCTGGCTGTTCCGCCCGACCGTCTGGCGGCGAAACTTCCAGCAAAACAGGTTCGACGTCGTCCACGAGGAGCCGATGGGGCTCCACTACAGTGGCTACTTCGTGTTCGGGGCCGGCTGGTCGATCGAGAAGCGGGCGCGGCTGGCGAAGCGACTCGGGAGCGCTTGCCACCTGTTCGAGCTTCGGGTCAGCAAGGCGATCTAGTGCCCCCCCGCCGGCGCGCCGCCGGGACGGGGCCTCCGCGTCAGGAACAGCAGCGGGATCATGAGGCCGGTGGCGACCGCCAGCATCTTGATGGCGTCGAGAAAGGCGAGCGTCGCCGCCTGCTGTTGCAGCTGGCCGTAGATCACCGCCAGCGCCCTGTGGCTGGCGTCGATGGCCGAGGCGCCGGCGCGCTGGAAGTTGCTGGCCAACCCATCGAGGCGCGCGGTGAAGCTGGGATCGAAGCTGTTCGTGCGGCCGACCAGCTGGCTCTGGTGGAACTGCGAGCGGCGCGCGATCAGCGTGGTGACCGCGGCGATGCCGATGTCGCCCCCCATGTTGCGCGAGAGGTTGACGATCCCCGACACGGCGTTGTTCTTCTCCGGCGGCACGCCGGCGTACACCAGCGTGTTGATCGGGATGAAGAGGAAGGGGAGGCCGATCGACTGAATGACTCGGAGCTCGACGGCGGTCCGGAAGTCGATGCCGTTGTAGAGGTGCCTTGTCATGAAGAACAGCGCCGACGACAGCGCCAGGAAGCCGAAGCCGATCATGTAACGGGTGTCGACCCGCGACACCATGAAGCCGACGAACGGCAGCAGCAGGATCACCACGAAGCCGCCGGGCGAGAGCGCCATCCCCGACTGCTGCGCGGTGTAGCCCATGAAGACCTGCAGGTACTGCGGCAGCAGCACCGTCGAACCGAACAGGGCGACGCCCAGGGTCAACATCATCACGTTGGAGACCGCGAAGGTCGGGTTCTTGAACATCTTCACGTCGACGATGGGGTGCTCCTGCTTGCGCTCCCAAAGAACGAAGGAGACCAGGCAGACGGCGGCGACGATGGAGCTCCCCAGGATGAACGACGAGGCGAACCACTCGTCCTCCTGACCCTTGTCGAGGACGATCTCCAGCGCGCCCAGGCCCACGGCGATGAGGGCGAGACCGATGTAGTCGATGCCCCCGGCCTTCGCCTTGCCGGCCACGATGTGGGGCGGGTCGCTGACCACCCGCTGGGTCAGCGTGAGCGAGACCAGGCCGACCGGCACGTTGATGAAGAAGATCCAGCGCCAGTTGAAGTGATCGGTGATGAAGCCACCCAGCGTCGGTCCGATGGCCGGCGCCAGCACGACCGCCATGCCGTAGACGGCGAAGGCCATGCCGCGCTTGGCGGGCGGGAAGGTGTCGGCCAGGATCGCCTGCTCGCTCGGCCCGAGGCCGCCGCCGCCCAGGCCCTGCAGGATGCGGAAGAAGACCAGCCACCCCAGCGACGGCGCGATGCCGCAAAGGAACGAGCTGGCGGTGAACAACATGACGCAGGTCATGTAGAAGCGCTTGCGCCCGACCTTGGAAGCGATCCAGCCGCTGATCGGCAGGACCACTGCGTTCGAGACCAGGTACGAGGTGAGGACCCAGGTCCCCTCGTCCTGGCTGACCGACAGGTTGCCGGCGATGTGCGGCAGCGAGACGTTGGCGATGCTGGTGTCGAGCACCTCCATGAAGGTCGCCATGGTGACGACCAGCGCGATCACCCAGGGGTTGTGGCCGTTGGTCCAGCCGGTGGCGAAGTAGGCGGGACGCTGCGGCGCGGCCGTCGCCGAGCCGGCCGCGCTCACGGCGTCACGCGCACCTTCGGCTCGACCGACATCCCGGGGCGCAGGCGATCGAGGCCCGCTTGCGTGTCCAGCTTGATGCGCACCGGGATCCGCTGCACCACCTTCACGTAGTTGCCCGAGGCGTTCTCCGGCGGCAGCACGCTGAGGCGCGACCCGGTGGCGCCGCCCAGGCTCTCGACCGTGCCGGTCATGTTGGTCCCCAGCGCGTCGACGTGGAGATCGACCGACATCCCGGGGTGCATCCGCTCGACTTGCGTCTCGCGGAAGTTCGCGGTCACCCACAGCGCGTCGGTCTGGGCCACCGCGACCAGCTGCTGGCCGGGGGTCACATGGTCGCCGACGTTGACCGCCTTCTTGGCCACCACGCCCGGGATCGGCGCCCTGACCTTGGCGTAGCCGAGGTTCAGCTCGGCCTGGTGGAGCTGCGCCTGGGCCAGCTCCAGATTGGCCTGGCGGTACTGCACCGAGGCCCGCCGGGTCTCGACCTCCTTGGGGGCGTTCTTCTTCACCTCGGTCAGCTTGCTCTTGGTCGCCCCCAGCTGTGCTCTCTGCTGCGACACGCGCTCGCGCGCCGCCGACAGCGCGTGCTGCGCGGCCTGCACCTCGGCGGCCGTCGTCTCGGCGGTGGTGATCCGGCGATCGAAATCGGCGCGCGGGATCGCCTGCGCCTTCCAGAGATCCTCGCCGCGCTTCTTCTCGATCTCCGCCAGCCGCGCGTTCCCCTCCGCCTGGACCAGCCGCGAGTTCAGCTGCTCGACGTCCCTCTCCGCGCCGGTGAGGCCGGCGGTGGCCGACAACAGATCCGACGAGGCGCCCGCCACCAGGGCGGTGTTGGAGGTCTGCGTGATCGACACGGACGGATCCTCGGCCTGCAGCTGCGCTTCGGCCTGCGCCACCGACGCCTTGGCCTGCGCGACCGCCACCTGCAGGTCGGTGGGATCGATCTCGAGGAGCGGGTCGTTCGCCTTCACGAACTGGTTTTCCACCACGTAGACGGCGGTCACCGTGCCGGTGACGCGTGGCCCGATGTTGCTGATGTTGCCGTCGATCTGCGCGTCGTCGGTCTCCTCGAAGTTGCGCTCGTGGAGATAGTAGAGACTCCCGACCACCACGACCACGGCGAGCGCCGCCAGCACGAAGGGCCGCCGGCTCCGCTTCGCCGCCGGTGCGTCCGCCGCCACGGTCGCCGTCGCCACTGCTCCTGGGGCCGATCCGCGGTCGATGGCCGGCGTGCCCCCTGTTTTCGGGCTCGTGCCGTCGGCCGTCAGGATCTCTCCGGTTGAGCTCATGGCCTTTTGTCTAGTTGGCGCAGCGACGCCGTGCAAGCGGAAGTGACTGGAATCTGGACGCGCCGGGCCCCGGTCCGTCATCTATATAGTGGAGCGATGCAGGGAGCCGAAGAGGTCGCGGTCGCCTGGTGGTTGCGCGGCGCCACCGCCCAGACGCTCTGGGCGCGGCTGGCCCGCTCGCGTCACCTGGTTCGTTTCGAACGGGAGGTGCTGACCACCGACGACGATGACGACCTGGTCCTCGACCACGCCGCGGGCCCGGCGGGCTCCCCGCGCCTGCTGTTGCTGCACGGCCTCGAGGGGAGCGCGCACTCGCTCCACACCCAGGGGCTGGCGGTGCAGGCGGCGCGGGTCGGTTGGCGCTGCACGGTGCTCAATTTTCGGTCCTGCGCCCGCGATCCGCTCCAGATTTCGCGGCGGCTCAAGAATCGGCGCCCTCGGCTCTATCATTCGGGCGACACGGCCGACCTCGACTTCGCCCTGCGTGCGCTGGCCGCGCGGGAGCCCGACGTCCCGATCTACGCCGTCGGATTCTCGTTGGGGGGGAACGTCCTGCTCAAATGGTTGGGCGAAGTGGGCGCTGGCAGCGCCATCCGCGGCGCCGCCACGATCTCCGTCCCCTACGATCTGGCGGCCGCCTCGCGCTACCTCGAACGGCCCGGGGCGCGCTTTTACACCTACCACTTCCTGCGGCGGCTCAAGCCCAAGGCGCTCGACGTGCTCGCGCGGTTTCCGCGGGAGACCGCCCACCTCGACGCCGCCCGCATCGGCGCGGCGCGGACCGTCGCCGAGTTCGACGAGCGGCTCACGGCGCCGATGCACGGGTTCACCAGCGCCGAGGACTACTACCGCCGTTCGAGCTCGCTCGGATACCTGTCGCGCATCGCGGTTCCGACTCTCTGCATCAGCAGCGAGGACGATCCGTTCTACCCGCGTGAGGCGGTGGAGCGGGCGCGCGCGGCCGGCTCGCCGGCGGTGACCTTCGAGGTCACACCCTGGGGTGGACACACCGGGTTCGTGGCGGGGCCCTGGCCCTGGCGCCCGCGATATTGGGCGGAGGAGCGGGTCGTCGACTGGCTCGGGGAGGTCCAAGATGCGGCCAATCAGGAGAGCTCCCCGAAGACTGTTGCGAAACTGTAACTGGACTGTCACCAGTATGATGCGCAATGGTAATTGGGCCGTGACGCTCAGCCCCGGAAGAGACCAGCTTCGATGATGACGGATGGTTCGCCGGGGATCGCCGCCTGGATCTGGTTTCTGCGAGCGCTGACCGTCTTCAACGTGGCGGTCTGGCTGCGGACCGCGGTTGCGCTGCAGCGGGATCGTGCGCTTCAAGGGCTCGAGCGGCGCGACTACCGCAGGCGTCAGCTGATCCTCTCGGCGCTGTTCGTGGGCGGATGCGCTTTCCGATCGATCTTCCCCCGCGCGGATGTGCAGCGCATCTGTCTTTACGACAACTGGCTCTCCGTCGTGCTGATCGGACGCGCGGTGGCGACAATCGCCGAGCTGGCGTTCATGACCCAGTGGGCGTTTCTCCTCGGCGAGTCGGCCGGCCCGGGGCAGCGAGACGTGGCCAAGATCGTCTCCCGGGTTCTGGTCCCGATCATCGCGGTGGCCGAGATCTGCTCCTGGTACGCGGTCCTGTCGACGAACTTCCTCGGCAACGCGCTCGAGCAATCGATCTGGACGTTCGCTTCAGCGCTGGTGGTGGTCGCGCTCCTGTCTCGCGAGCGCGGGGCGCGGCAGCGCTTCGTGGGGATCGCGACCGCGCTCATCGGCGCCTACATCGTGTTCATGTCGACCGTCGACGTTCCGATGTACCTCCGCCGCTGGCGGGCTGACGAGCAGAGCAAGCGACCGTATCTCACCTTCGTCGAAGGGGTGCGCGACGCGGGCTTCCATCGGGTGGTGACGCGCGATTGGGATCCCTGGCGTGAGGAAGTGCCCTGGATGTCGCTCTATTTCAGCACCGGCGTCTGGGTCAGCTTGTGGCTGATTCGCGCCGCTCCAGCGCGTCGGGCCTCCGTGACACTCGGTGACGAGAACGTCACCCAAAGTTCGCTTTCCAAAGCGCGCGGTTAGCGGCTAATTGAGCCAACATTGTTTGGCTGGCCGTTCGGCCCGCCAACGTTTGGCTCGCCGACGCGAGCGGAGGAGAGCACATGACCGGCTTTTTCGAGGAATTGAAAGAGCAGCGCTGGGATGACCACCGCTTCTACCACCACAGTCGCATCAACCAGACGCTGCATCTGATCAGCGCGATCAGCTTCTGCGTCACCTACGTGATGCTGTTCACCCACCCGGTGGCAGCGGCGCTGTTCGGCTGGACGTTCGCGATGTGCATCCGGCAGGTGGGCCACTTCTTCTTCGAGCCCAAGGGCTACGACGAGGAGAATCAGGCCACCCACGAGTACAAAGAGAAGGTGAAGGTCGGCTTCAACCTGCGCCGGAAGGTGATCCTGCACAGCATCTGGGCGCTGGTTCCGATCGCGCTCTATTTCGCGCCGACGGCGTTCGGGATCTTCGCGCAGCCCTGGACCAACCTGTCGACGTACCTCGAGCACCTGGCGCGTCTCTGGATTGGCCTGGCGGCCGGCGCGCTGCTGTTCCGGACCGTTCACCTGTTCTTCCTGCGCAGCGTGAAGACGGGTCTGGTCTGGTTCACCAAGATCCTCACCGACCCGTTCCACGACATCTACCTCTATCACCGGGCGCCGCTGTACCTGATGCGCGGCGAGATGGTCGAGCCCGCGAAGCACGCCGCGGCCTGATTGCCGTCCTGGGCCTCGAGGGCACGTGCAGCCTACGGCCGCCCTCATGGGCCCGTGCAGCCTACGGCCGCACGGGCCCTCGCTAGTTTCCAGCCCCTCCGCCTGTTCGCTCCTCGCGCTTGCAATGAGCTCGGCGTGGGTGAGCTCGGCTCGGCGCCGGTAAAGGGACATACGTGAACCCCGGGCATGCGCGGAATCAAGGTCGCCCGCTCGAGCGGACGTCCGCCTCCGCGCATGAACTTTTTTCCGGCGGCAGGGAGCGCCCTCCCAAATCGACAGCTGCGCTCCCCGCCGCCGGAAAAAAGTCCCGTGCGGAGGATGCGGGTGAATCGAGCGGACGGCTCTCGATTCCGCACGGCCCGCGGTTTGCGGTTCAACCGGGCGGGCGGTCTGGCAGCCGATTCGGCGGTCCTGGCGGCCGATCTCGTTGCGCAATCCCGGCAGGCGGTCCGAGCGGCCTACTATCGATGGGTCAGCATCTCGCGGAGGATCTTGCGCTTGATGGTCTTGTCGGTGAGCGCCGCATCCGACCACCAAAACCCGTCCGCCTGCATCGCTCGGGCGGCGGTGAGGAACTTTTCAGCCACGGCCTCGAAGTCGGCGTCGCTGTAGTTGAGGCTGAAGATGAAGCGGCCGGTTCCCACCCAGGAGAGCGCCAGCCCCTGGGCACGCAGGTAGAACTGAAGCATCCAGTTGTACCGGCCGGGCTGGGTGTAAAGGACGGTCCAGATCGTCTGCAGGTTCGCCACACGCACCGGCAGACCCTCCTCGGCCAGCCGGCTGTTGAGGCGCTCGGCGCGCCCGTTCCAGGTGTCGTCGAGGTTCTTGTAGAGGGTGCGGACCTCGGGCGTCTCCAGGCGGTGCAGGAACTCGTTCATCGCCGTCATCACGTAGGGGTGCGCGTTGAACGTCCCGCGGGCGAAGCAGATGTCCGCCGGCCGATCGTCGCGGAACCGCTTCATGAGCTCCTTGCGGCCACAGAGGACGCCGATCGGCAGCCCGCCGCCCAGCGTCTTGCCGTAGGTGACCATGTCGGCTTTGACGCCGAAGTATTCCTGCGCGCCGCGCGGCGCCAGGCGGAACCCCACGAAGACCTCGTCGAAGATGAGGACGATGCCGCGCTCGCGGCAGACGGCGCGGAGTTGTTTCAGCCAGTCGGTGTATCCGGCGCGGTCGAACCGTGCGGCGCGATCGCTGGCAAGCAACGTGGAGTCGCTGGGGGCGTTGGCGTTGGGATGCAGCGCCTGCAGCGGGTTGACCAGCACGCAGGCGATGTCCTTCCGCTTGCGCAGCACGCGCAAGGAGTCGTCGTCCATGTCCTTCAGCGTGTACGTCTCGTGCGCGGGGGTTGGGTTCCCCACGCCCGGCTGCACGTCGCCCCACCAGCCGTGGTAGGCGCCGCAGAAGCGGACCAGGTGCGAGCGGCGGGTGTGGTAGCGGGCGAGGCGCACCGCCTGCATGACCGCCTCGGTCCCCGACATGTGGAAGGAGACCTCGTCGAGGCCGGAGATCTCTCGCAGCCGCTTCACGTTGTCGGCCACGACGGGGTGGTACGGGCCGAGCACGGGCCCGAGCGCCCGGGCGCGCTCGAACGCTCGGTCGAGGCACTGCTTGTAGAAGTCGTAACCGAAGACGTTCACGCCGTAGGCGCCCGTCAGATCGTAGGCCTCGTTCCCGTCGAGATCGGTCACCTGCACGCCGGCGGAAGAGGCGACGAAGGCGCCGGCAGAGAGGTTCTGGCGCACGAAACGGCTGTACTGAAAGGGGACGCGGTAGGAGGCGGTGAACTGCAGGTCGGAGATGCCGGACTCCACCTCGCGGGTCAGCTTCACCGTCTCGGCGTAGCGCTTCTTGTAGATCTCGGCGAGCGCCATGAATCCGGCGCGGCGCCGCTCGGCAACCGCGTCGGGGGCGCCGTCGGTGCGGAAGAAGCGCGCCTCGTCGTACTCGTAGAACGGCACCAGCTTGGCGAAGAAGCGCGACATCTTCGCGTGGCCGCGCAGCGACGGGTGCTTCGCCTTGGACAACGTCAGTCGTGTCGTCACCCGGTGCAGCGATGCCGTCACTCCGACGGTGCCGGCAGCACCCAACGCATAGAGGGCCAATGTCATCAACGTCTCCTTCTGGTTCCGTGACCGCTCGATCCATATTGGCCCGCTTCGGCCAGCAGGAAGAGCTCAACTTCTTGTTGACGAATCGTATCCCACGCCGCCTGGCGACGCAGTTCGTCGGCTGGGTCAGCAAGGTTCGCCAACCGCTGGTGCGCGATCTTTCGATCGGTCTTTGGCGCCTGTTCGCCGATCCGAATCTCGACGAGGCGGCCAAGCCGGCGTTCGACAGTCTGCACGACTGCTTCATCCGCGAGCTCAAACCGGGGGTGCGTCCGGTCGATCCCGACCCGAACGTGCTGGTCAGCCCCTGCGACGCCATCGTGGGCGCCTCGGGGACGGTCGACGGCGATGTCGTGATTCAGGCCAAGGGGCTCTCCTACACGCTGCACGATCTCCTCGACGATCCGGTGCTCGAGCGCCTTTACCACGACGGGCGCTACGTGACGCTGCGGCTCACGTCGAGCATGTACCACCGCTTCCACGCGCCGCACGACTGCCGCGTCGTCCACCTCAACTACTTCTCGGGCGACACCTGGAACACCAATCCGATCGCCGTCAACCGCGTCGAGAAGCTCTACTGCAAGAACGAGCACGCCGTCATTCAGACCCGTCTCGGCGTGGGCGATCACGTCGTCACCCTGGTGCCGGTGGCTTCGATCCTGGTCGCCAGCATCCGCCTGCGGTTCCTCGACGTGCCGCTGCACCTGGCGTACGAGGGGCCGCGCGCCGTGCATTGCGACGCCACCTTTCGAAAAGGACAGGAGATGGGGTGGTTCGAATTGGGATCGACCATCATCGTGTTCGCGCCGGACGGGTTCTCCCTGGCAGACGGCATCAGCCAGGGGGCCGTCATCAAGATGGGTCAGCCGCTCCTGCGGCTGCCGGTTTAGTTCGGGACCCTGGGAGCGTCCCGTGCCCCCCGCGACGAGGGCGGCCGAGCAGAGCTCGCCCGCCCTCACGCGATGTCGCATTGCCTCGCGCCTCAGGCGGCCTCGGCCGGGCGCGGAACGGAGAAGGCGATCTCGGGCCGCAGGGGGACGAGGTGGGCGCGGAAGAGGTCGTGGCCGGCGCGCAGCGTTCGCCGGACGACGCTGGCGCGGGCGCGCTCACGCGAGCAGGGGAGGGCGCGCAGGCAGGCGGCGTGGAGGTCGTCGTCGATGGCGCCGTTCACCCCTTCGGTGATCAGATCGACCGGGCCGGGCGCCGGGACCGACGCGACGGGGAGCCCCGAGGCCAGCGCCTCGAGGATGACGTTGCCGAAGGTCTCGGTGCGCGAGGGGAAGACGAAGCAGTCGGCGCTGGCGAAGTGCGCCGACAGCTCGGCGCCGAACTGGTAGCCCCGCCACAGGACGTCGGGATAGCTGCGCTGGAGCTCTTCGCGCGAAGGACCGTCGCCCACCACCACCTTGGTTCCTGGCAGCGGCAACTTCAGAAAGTCTTCCAGGCTCTTCTCGACGGCCACCCGGCCGACGTAGAGCCAGATCGGCCCCGGAAGCCCGGCGTAGACGTCGTCGCGGCGGTGCCCCGGATGGAAGACGTCGGCGTCGACGCCGCGGGGCCAGTGAACCAGCTGCCCGCCGACCCGCTTGCCCTGGAGCTCGTGCAAGAGCGACATCGAGCTCACCAGCGTGTGCTGGGCGCGGCCGTGAAACCAGCGCACGAGGTCGTAGCCCCAGGAGACCGGCACGACAGGGACGCGCGCGCTCAGGTACTCCGGGTAGCGGGTGTGGAAGCTGGTGGTGAAGCGCAGCTTCTTGTAGCGCAGCCAGGCCACCGTCGAGAAGCCGAGCGGCCCCTCGGTGGCGACGTGAATGGCGTCGGGGGCGAAGCCGCGGATGCGGCCGATCGCCTTCCAGGGATCACAGGCGACGCGGATCTCGGGATACGATGGGAGCGGCAGCGTGAAGTGGGCGTCAGGCGCGACGACCATCACCTCCATCCCCTCGAGCTCGAGGTGCTTCACCAACCGCACCAGCGTGTTGACCACGCCGTTGGTCTGCGGACGCCAGGCGTCCGTGACCAACGCGAGACGGTTGATGCGCGGGCCGAACGGGTCCGCAACGTGAAATGCCTGTCGAGCTCGCCCCAGCTGTGTGGAAGCCATCGCTGGGGTTCCTTGTTACCCCCGTTCGTTGGGTCGCGCGCCAACGACACCGCGACGAGTTCGTTAAGTCGTGTTTCACAGACGATCGAAATGGCCACGATTGTGACGAACAGGCAACGACCGCGGCGAATCTGCGGCTGCGCGGGACGTCAGCGCCTG
>Ga0210388_10002838_pt1 | contig 13523 bp, 12 predicted proteins | sample IncBWC19OmetaG_FD_155485 | JGI IMG/M metagenome (GOLD analysis project Ga0210388, IMG submission 155485) | Forest soil microbial communities from Barre Woods Harvard Forest LTER site, Petersham, Massachusetts, United States - Inc-BW-C-19-O ... | reverse complement strand
AAGTTCACCCGCCAACTCAACCCAGCCTGATCCAATCCAACACCCAAAAACAAAGAACGCTCCCCGAAGGGAGCGCTCTTTCAAAAAGTGCCCGGAGTTTCGTAACAGACTCTTGGGGGCGGCTTTTCTGCGTTTGGAAAGAGAGGTTGAGGGCTGCACGCAAAATCTATAACGGCACTTCAACCTGGGGCCAGTAGCGGAAGTTGCGGAAGGTGGCGTGGCCCTGTCCGGCTGCGAAGACGGCGGGTCGTACGTCGAGGAATCCCCCAAGCACGTTGTGATTCATGCCGGAGATTTCCGCCGACTCCTGTGTCTTCCGCCAGTTCTGGCCGGGCAGCCGGTAATAGAAATCAATCTCCTGGCGGTCGTTGACAATACGCAGTGTGGCGCGAGAAGCACCCTGGTGCTCGCGACTGGGCACGTAACCATTGGCGATGCGGACACCGATCCCTTGCGCGTCGAGCAAAATGCCGGTGGCGTGCTCAGGATCGTAGAAGAGCAGCAGGCCTGACGAGCAATCGGGTGAAATTTCGCAATCAACTTCCACGGTGTAGGAGTGGGCTCCGACTGGCGTGGTGAGCGCGGATGTGTCAGCCATGGATTTGCCGCGCGCTTGCAGCACCAGCGCGCCAGCGCCCGTGGAAAAGCGCGCAGGATCGAACTCGTGCCAGAAGCCCCACTGCAGGCCAAGCTCCGGCGTCGAGAAGCTGTCCGATGGGTCGAGAAACGGCTGCTGAGTTGTGCCGGGGATGGGCATCGGGATCGGCGTGTCGGCGGTAATGCCTGGAGGCACGCGGAACCAGCCGTCGGCGGTCCACTCGATGGGCAGAAGCAGAAGCTGGCGACCCAGCGTGCGATAACCGTTCTCGTAGGAATGAACGGTGATGAACCATTTGCCGGCCGGGGTGTCCACAAGCCGCCCATGACCAAGCGAGAGCCAGCGGTCGTCGCGCGAAGGGGTGTGGACGACGGGATTGTAGGGCGAGAACTCCCAGGGCCCTGGGCGTGGCGGCTGCGGGCGCTGATCACGGAGTGGCTCGTTGCGGGGCCTGCGGTGCCGCCTTCGGCAACGTTGAGGTAGAACCAGCCGTTGTGCTCGAGGAGTTTGGGACCCTCGAGGCAGGTGCATTCCATGCGCGTGGTCGCCGGGATGGGCCAGGGCTCGAGGACGGTGCGGGGCGGCACTTTCACGGACAGTCCATCCGAATTGAGTTCGGCCATCTGTCCGCCGGCCATGTAAAGAAAGCGGCGCCCATTCTCGGCGATGTGAGCGGGGTCGATGGCGTTGATGCCGAGATCGATCGGCTCGGACCACGGGCCGCTCGGGTGGTCGGCGTGAACCACCCGCAGACGGCCGTCGGCGGGAAAGTAGATGTAGAACTGGCCCTGATATTCGCAAAGGTAGGGCGCGTAGACGTTGCCGTGATAACGGGTCAAGGCGGCAGCCACCGGACGCCAGTTAATCAAGTCGTGCGAGTGCCAGATGAGCAGGCCGGGCGCGTAATCGAAGCTGGAATGGGTGAGATAGAAGTCATCGCCCACGCGGATGGGGCTGGCGTCGGGGTGATCGCCGCCGAGGATGGGATTGCGATAGACGCCGGCGGATTGCGCGTGGACGAGGCGGTTATCGGAGGCAAGAACGAGTGCGGTGGCGGCAGAGTTAATCACGAAGCGTCGGCGGGTGAGCATGGCCGGGCCAGTGTAGCTTTCCGATCTCCGTGAAGTAAAGCGATTGAGTCTAGCGGGTGAGCTAATCTGCGACGCGGCAAGTCAGGGGGGCAGGTTGAGCCGTTTAGACTGGAGACGACTCGTTTGATCGTGATGACCCTTCGGTCCAGCAGGATTCGCCGCTTCCAGTTCAATCTTCCGCAGCGCATTGCGGCGGGGTTGCTGCTGGCTTTTCTGGCCCAGGGTTTCTGGCTTACAGAGCACCAGACGCTGACTGACCGCGATTACCAATATGCACGTTGCGGGCGCGAGACTTGGGAGCGCCCCTCGGCGCTGGCCGGCTACTACACTACCTGCGGCAATATTCACGATGGCATTCTGGGCTATCGGCTTGCCGGTTTGCCGCTCACGCTGAACCTGCTTGTTGAGCGCGGCCTCGACGTGTTTCGCAAGCCGGACGACAAAGTATTTCAGGCCGGCGGCGAAGTAAGCATATGGGAGTTGCGCCACCAGCTAACGCACGTGCTGCTTTTGCTGCGGCTGCCGTTTCTGCTTGCCGGATGCATGCTGGGCGCGGGCCTGTGGTGGGTAACCCGGCGCCTCTACGGCAACCTGGGTGGGTATACGGCGCTGGCGCTCTATTGCTTTTCTCCGGCCGTGCTGCGTGCGTGCGTGGCGCCCAACGCGGAGGTGCTGGCGGCGCTCGGCGTTTATGGGGGCGTGTACACGTGCATCGGCGTGGCGCACGCCATGCAGGGTCCGCGCCGCAAATGGCGTCCGCGCATTGTGCTGCTCACGGCGGCGTTCGGCTTGGCCGCGGCCTCGCACATTGCGGCATTGCCGGTGGTCGCGCTGCTGGGGCTGGTCTCCATGGTTTGGATTGCAGAAGGGCGCAGAAGCCAGGCGCTGCCGGTGGTGCTTGCGGCGGTGGTGGGAGCGTTGCTGCTGGTCTTCGCGTGTTACGGGTTTTCGCCCGACGCATTCAGCTACGTTTTCCGCTCCGGGGCTGGGTTCATGTCGTTTTCGCTGGACCCGGCCAAGCGGTTTTTCTCGAACATGGGGAACGCGGGCATCACGCTGGCCGCCGCCGCTGCCGTGGTGTTTTACGTGGGACTCAAACGGTCGCGCTACTTCGGCAACACGGCCCCGTTGTTCTGCGCCGCCGTCGTGTTCCCGCTGATTCTCACGGGGACGCAAGGCAGCCCGGTGCTGTGGGCACTGCCGTTTCTGATGACGTTTGTGGGCGGCGTGTGGGCCGATGCCTACGAGGGCCCGCGAGGACGGTTCGCGCTGGCTGCCGCTGGCTCAGTTGTTCTGCTGCAGGCGGTGTTCTGCGTGATGAGCTTGCCGGGACTTCTGTAGGGGGAATTTCGCACCGCCGGGCACTCGTGATCCAGGGCTGTTTGGACGAGGCACTGGGCGAAAGGCGTTCAAAAAGAGAGCCAGCAACAGCGGCAAATCAAAGCCCAAATCCTGCCGCGCCGCCTGAGCTTTTCGACGCTCTCCTGACGCCGCCCGTCGATCGCTATAAATCCAAGCAATATAAAGACTTATTTATCTCTGTTCGCCTTGCTGAAACGGCCTTTGAACGGGTAAAATAGAAGCACAAGCTCACGGACCCGGCCCCGCATTTTCCGGACCCTGTTTGCCGCCCCGGCGAGCTTGAGAAATGACCCTATGGCAGACGACAAGAATCCCCAGCTTCCCCTGGATGGCGGCTCTTCGCACAACAACGGCGCCAGTCTGATTCCCATCAACATTGAAGAGGAGATGCGCCGCTCGTATCTCGATTATTCGATGTCGGTAATCATTGGCCGGGCGCTGCCCAGCGCGCTTGACGGGCTGAAGCCGGTGCATCGCCGCGTGCTCTATACGCTCAGCGAGATGGGTCTTGAGTACAACAAGAAATACGCCAAGTGCGCCAAGGTTGTAGGCCAGGCAATGGGTGTATATCATCCCCACGGCGACTCCGCGATTTACGACACGCTGGTGCGCATGGCGCAGCCCTTTACGCTGCGCTACACGTTGGTCGACGGGCAGGGAAACTTTGGTTCGGTGGATGGCGATCCGCCCGCGGCCATGCGATACACCGAGTGCCGCATGTCGCGCATCGCCGGTGAGTTGCTCTCCGACATCGAAATGGAGACGGTCGACTTCACTCCCAACTACGACGAGTCCACGTTTGAGCCCGTCGTGCTGCCCACGCGCATTCCGAATCTAATTGTCAATGGATCAAGTGGAATTGCGGTCGGCATGGCGACTAACATTCCTCCGCATAACTTGACTGAAGTGGTCAACGCCGCGATCGAACTGGTGCAGAACCCTCGTGCCGGCCTCGCCGAAGTGTTGAAGCACGTACAGGGTCCCGATTTCCCCACCGGCGGATTTCTCTACGGCAAGAGCGGCATACCAGAGGCCTATAGGACGGGCCGCGGCCGCTTCATGATGCGTGCCAAGGTGGCCACGGAATTTCTGACCAAGGAAAAGCAGGCCATCATTGTCACTGAGATTCCTTACCAGGTGAACAAGTCCAAGCTCATCGAGCGCATCGCCGAGCTGGTCAACGAAAAAATAGTCGACGACATCAGCGACGTGCGCGACGAGAGCGATCGCGATGGCATGCGCATCGTCATCGAGCTCAAGCGCGGCGCGCAGCCGGAGATTGTGCTCAACCAGCTCTACAAGCACACGCAGATGCAGGAAAGCTTCTCCATGATCTTCCTCGCAGTGCTTCATGGGCAGCCGCGGGAGTTGAGCCTGGACCAGGCTATCCGCGCCTTCATCGATCATCGCGTCGATGTTGTGCAGCGACGCACCGTCTTCCTTTTGAAAAAGGATCGTGCCCGCGAGCACGTTCTCGAAGGTCTCAAAATTGCGCTCGACAATCTCGACCGCGTCATCAAAATCATTCGCGCATCCAACTCCCGCGTTGACGCCCGCGAAAACCTCTACGCATGGGCCAAGGGCAGTGAGATCGTGGTCAATCTCGGTCGCGAACGGCTCATCCATGAGGAAAAGGGACTCACGCTCCGCCAGATCGACGCCATCCTCGAATTGCAGCTCTACCGCCTCACCCAGCTCTCCATCGATGAACTGCTCAAGGAACTCGGCGAGGTTCGCGCCCGCATCGAAGAGTACGAATCGATCCTGGCCAGCGATGAAAAGCTGCGCGCGGTTATCGTCGCGGAACTCGAAGAGGTTCGCGACAGGTACGGCGATGCGCGCCGCACGCAGATTGTGGACGAGAGCGCGGAACTGCAGCTTGAAGACCTGATTGCCGACGAGCAGGTTGCCGTTACAGTAAGCCATCAGGGCTATCTCAAGCGCACGCCCATCAGCATCTATCGCCAGCAGCGCCGCGGCGGCACGGGCCGCACAGGCATGAAGACGCGCGAGGAAGACTTTGTTGCCCAGCTCATCGTCAATTCTACGCACGCCTTCCTGCTCTGCTTCACCAACACCGGCCGTGTCTACTGGGTCAAAATCTACGAGGTTCCCGACGTAGGAGCAGCAGGAAAGGGCAAGAGCATGCAGAGCCTGCTCGACCTCCAGCCCGGCGAAAACGTCCGCGCCATCCTCCCCGTTCGCGATCTCGAAGAAGAAGGTAAGTTCATCTTTTTCGCCACCCGCAACGGCATCGTCAAGAAGACGCCGCTCAAAGACTTCTCCAATGTCTTGGCGCGCGGCATCATAGCCATCGCCATCGACAAAGACGATGACCTCGTCTCCGCCGGCCTCACCACCGGCAAGCAGACCATTTTCCTTGCCACGCGCGACGGCATGGCCATTCGCTTCGACGAGGAGTACGATCCAGACCGCAACGGCATCGGCCTGCGTCCCATGGGCCGCAACGCCGCTGGCAACCGAGGCATTTCGCTGAAAAAGGGCGATTACCTCATCGGCGCAGCAATCACCAACTCCGAGGCCTTGCGCGAGGCTGAACGCGACGAATGTGCCAAGCGCGAAGGGCTCACTGACAAGCTCACCGCCGCGCGCAAAGCCTATGCCGACGCCGAGCAGACCCTCACCAGGGCGAGAGAAGACTACCGCAACAAGATCGTCGATTCCACGGTTGTCTCCGCTGCCGAAAAGGCATTGGAGAACGCCTGGAAGGCAATCAAGGCCCTTGATGAAAAACTCTGCGTGACCCAGCAGCTCATTCTTTCCGTAACCGAAAACGGTTTCGGCAAGCGCACCGACGTTGACGAGTATCGCCTCACCGCGCGCGGCGCACAAGGCGTCTCCAACATCAAGGCCACTCCAAAGATCGGCAAGACTGCATCGATCCTTCTCGTCAATGAGACCAGCGAGTTGATGGTCATCAGTCAGTGGGGCAAGATGATCCGCATTGACACCAAGACAGTCCGCGCCGCCGGCCGTGCCACCCAAGGCGTCCGCCTGCTAAACCTCGAGCCCGAAGACAAGGTAGCCGCCGCAGTGATCATTCCGCCCGAGGAACTGAAGGACGACGAGCCGACGCTGCTGCAGTAGGGAGCATGTGCATGGATAAGACACGTCGCCGAGTGACCGATCTTGATGAGCAACAGGCCGAGACGTACCGCTATTGGCAAAGCCAGTCAATCGGCGCGCGCCTGATAGCCGTTTCAGAATTGAGCCAACAAGCTTACGCATTCGCATTCGCCTTCAAAGGAGTGCCTGCCCAAGATGAGCAAGGACTTTCAAGACATCTTGCGCGCACTCAACGCCCACAAAGTTAAGTATCTGGTCGTCGGCGGCTATGCGTTCGGTGTTCACCTTGAACCGACGCTGCCGTAGTAGGACTGCATGTGTTAAAAAGTCCAATCTTCAACTGTCAAGCCCTTCACGCGCTCGAACTCCCGCATGTTCGCAGTAACCAGAATCAGATTCCGGCTGTAAGCCTGTCCTGCAATCAGCGTGTCGTATTCGCCGATGCGCTGACCCTGCCGTTCAAGCTCTGCGCGAATCTCTCCCGCAGCTTGAGCATCTTGCTCCGTGTAATCCAGCACAGCGACAGCATTATTCAGAAATGCAGTTAGCCGGTTTGCATTCTGAGCAACGCGGTCGCTCTTAGCCACGCCGTACCAAAGTTCATGTGCAACAATCGAGGAAATATTAGGGATGATGTTGTGGGCTGTGGCTTGGATGTGACGCCGGCGAACTTGACTGGAGGTGCTGTTGATCAGCGCGATGCAGATGTTCGTGTCGAGCAGGTAATTCACTTGAAATACTCACGAATAGGCGCAAGGTTCTGTTTGCGGCCTTCGGGAAAGATCGGGTCAGCTCCCATGGCATCCATCCGCGCGAATAGCTCTTCCATTGATTCCTTCTTCGTCTTCGGAACAGGCTCAAGCAGGATTCCTGCGCCCATGCGCCTGATTCGCACCCGGTCGCCCTCAAAGCGGAATTCCTTGGGCAGGCGCACAGCCTGGCTGCGACCGTTCCAAAAGAGCTTGGCGTCCATCTGCTTCGGGTTTGTATCTGCTTTCGCGGTCATTCTGACCTCTGAAGTATCTATCAAGAGTATATATCAATTCAGGTGAGGATTCACTGCCTCTTGAGCTTGGCTTCCAGATCGGGGATGTAGCTGACCTGTGCATCCGGCTCCAGCCGCCGCGCTGAATCAATGGCCGCCTGCCAGGCTTGGTGGGCTTCGTCCTTCTTGCCAAGCGCCGCGGAGATATCGCCGAGAGCGGTCTGGCTCATGATCTCTTCCGGATCGATCGCTACGGCTTCCTTGGCCAGTGCGAGAGCGTCCTCGGGCTTGTGCTCGGCAAGCAAGAGGTAGGCGTGCTGGGCGCGGCTTAGCGCGGCGGCCTGGCTCATTTTGAAGCTGCCACGATAGACAAAAACGCTGTAGTCGATTTGTTCCGCGGGTTGCAGCGGCTGGAAGTCGCGGTAAGGATTCATGAGACCGCTGGGCCATTCACACCCACTCAAGTCGCCGGCGCTTACGATCACAGTTCCGTTGATCGAAGCAGGAACAATATCGGCGCCGCCCCACGTCGTATCGAGGGTCGGCAGCGCGTGGCAGCGAATTCCATAGACGGCCGGATCGATTACAGGCTGCGCGAAGTATGCGAACCAGCATTCTTCTTGGGGGTGAGCGTCCTGCCACTGCTTCACCTGGATCAACTGCTGGGCCCAATCGACGTTGGCATCGCTGAGCAGATTATGGACGCTTTTCGGGCCGCCCCATGCTTCATTCGCGTAGGCCAGATAGTTGGGAAAGACGGTGAGCGCAGACGCCACATGCGCCAGCACCAGCACCGCTCCAACGAGTGCCCACCGGCGACTGGCCGCGGCCAGCGCAACAACTCCGCCGGCGCCGAGTATGGCCGCCAGCGCGTACAACGGCAAAATGTGCCGCGAGCCAATGTTCATCCCCGACACCATGGCGACGGCAAGGTACACTACCCACGGCAACACGATGAATGCTAGCTCGCGGCCCTTGCGCAGCTTGCCCGTTAGTACGGCCCATGCTGCCAGCGACACCAATGCCAGCAGTCCCAGCGTGGTCTTGATCAGGATTGCGGCAGGGAAATACCACCACACGCCGTGCGCATAGACCTTGCCGAAGATGAAGGCTGGATAGAACTCGGCTACTTGCTTCACATCCACCAGCCCCATCAGGTACGACTCCGGCAGAAGATGAAAACGCGCAAAGAAGAGGATGACCGTTGAGTTGAAATGGCTGAGCGGAGCTGCATAGTCCTTGAGCGAATTGCTGAGCGCCAGGCCCGCTGGACGCGCGGCGTATCGAAAGCCGTAGAACGACCAAAGCACCAGCACGCCGATGGCGACGATGACTGCCAAAGCACGGCTCAGGCGCAAGGCGACTTTGCCCCGCGTGCCACTGGGCGCGAAGAGAATCTCCCAGCCAGCCAGCAGCACCAGCGTGGGGCCGATCAGGATGCCGGAGTGTTTGGTTGCGAGCAGCAACCCGGCGGCAATGCCCGCGAGAAGCAGTCGAATGAGCGAAGGCTGCTTGACATAGCGGTAGAACGCATAGATCGCGGCCAGGAAGAAGAGGGACACTCCCACGTCGGTGGTGACCAGGGCCGAATGAGCCAGGATGTTGGGGTCGAAGCTGACCAGGGCCATGGCAATGAGTCCGGCAGGAGCGCCGAACCACTCTCGCGCTGCAAGGAAAACCAAAAGCGAAAGAGCCAAAGAGAGCAGCCCGGCAGTGAGCCTCATGCGGAAGACCAGGCGCTGGCCCGGACCGTCGTTGCGGGCGAGAAAATCGCGGCCGTCGAGGTAGGCCTCCGACTTGAAAAAGCGGCCTTGGAGCGGCGGAACCCACAGGTCGCGGCCCAGCAGCGGAAGCGCGGCCAGCATCTTTACCAGAGGCGGATGCTCAGGATTGAGGCCGTAATCGCCGGTATGCAGCATCATGTAGCCGGCGAAGATGTGGTTCCCTTCATCATAGGTGAGAGACTCGCGATGAACCACAAACGCCATCTGCGCTGCCTGCATGGCCAGCAGGGTAATCACTGCGATCCAGATCCATCTGTTTGTGATTTTCACAGGTGTCGGTCGATCCTCAATAAGGGAATGGAATCGATTGTAGACGGTTTACCTATCGTCCTGCGCCGCGGTCCAGTTATCGGACGCAGCCGCACCTTCTCAGGTACTCGGAATTTGGGCCTGCAGGACCTACACTGAAGGTGCTCTGGATTCTCCGCACTCCTCTTCATGCGCCGAACCGCAACCATGGTTCTTGGGCTGGCCGCGTTATTTGTTTTGACGGCTATAGGCCCGCTGGTTCTGCCGATCCAGGCCAACGCTACAACTCCCGCTGCCTCCGCCCCGGCGACCAGAGAAGCCAGGCACACACACAGCAAGACGACCCATCAAATAGCGGTTCGTCCCGCCAGGAGGGCAGCCACGCATTCGGGGGGCTGCTCGTCTGTGCGTAGCTCACGTCGTGGCCGGGTATCTTCTGAATGCCGTGGCGCCGCACGCATTCGCGAGACCCACGGCACCGCGCGCGTGTCCAGGCGTGGCCAGCACCCGCACCAGGTTGGCGAGCCGGCCGCCCCCGCTCCCGATCAGAAGACCCAAACTGCAGAGACAGAAGCCGTGCCCGATGCGCCCGCTGAGCCCGCCTCCGCTGAGCGTGCTCCCGCGCCAGTTGTGCACGAGGCTTCGCTGAGCAGAAAGCAGATGCTGGCGGTGCCGCCGCTGCGCGGCTCGCTCACCTCGTTGGAGCGGCAGAATGCGAAGGCGGAAGCCGAGGGCTTGGAACGGATCGAGGACGAGGACGATCTATCCGATCGCATCACCCATAAACTGCTGGTTCCCGTACCGGCTTCCGCGGCGCTCACAGTCAACGCCAACCTGCCCGAGCATCATCGCTACTGCCGCCCGTGGACGGCGCGATTCCTCATCGACCTGGCGCACGCCCATGAAGCTCAGTTTCACTCTTCGTTCGAGGTCAGCTCGGCCGTGCGCACTGTCGAATACCAGAAGCACCTGATGGAGATAAACGGCAATGCGGCGGCGGCTGAAGGAGATGTTGTGAGCCCGCATTTGACCGGCGCCACCATCGACATTGCCAAGAGCGGAATGAGCCGGCAGGAGATTGGCTGGATGCGCTATTGGCTTCTCCGCTTGCAGACGGAGGGCAAGATCGACGTGGAAGAGGAGTTCCAGCAATCCTGTTTTCATATCACCGTCTATAAAAGCTATGTGCCGGCGAGGCCTGCATCGTCGATTGCCGGGGCCAAGCCAAGTCAGCGCAAATCCAGCACGTCAAAGACCAGGCAGATCAGCCGCGACCTGGCCAGCGCAGCCCCAACCCTGGGACGATAGAGAGCGCGATTCAAATTGCGGGGACGTGACGCCGAAATTCATTGGTCTTTTCCGGCAAATTGAGGTTACAATCGCGGGCAATAACATTTCTCGCCCGGAGTTTAAAGCGAGAGTGTCGGTTGCGCCGCGGGTGATGTGATAAAAAGCAACTGCGGGTAAAGTAGAATGCAACTGCGGTTGAAATAAAATGAAATAGCGGGCGTAAATTCTTCGTCGATCCGTGCGGAAGAAATGTAACCAATCAGGAAGCCATTCGAAAGGCGGAATCATGAGCGATATGGGAGTTCAACCTGTGGCCGAAGCCCCCTCGGGGCCTGGCCTGTCACAGATGCAGCGCGTGACGAGCGTGTTTTCGGCGCCCTCGAAGACATTTGAAGACATCAAGCGCGGCAACCGGAGCTGGTGGATGCCGTGGATCATCATGGCGCTTGTCGGGTACCTGTTCTTTGCAGCCGTTGTGTCCAAGGTCGGCATGCAGACCGTGGTGGATAACCAATCCAAGCTGATGAGTGAAAAGCAGCAGGAGCAGATGGCCCAAATGCCGCCCGAGCAGCGCGCGATGACAGCGAAAGTCTCGCTCTACGTCACCGAGGGTGTCTTCGCGGCCAGTCCCGTCTTCGTGCTGGTTGCGGCGGCAATCGTCTCGCTCGTGCTGTGGGGCACCATCAACTTTGTTTTCGGCGGTAAAGCCACTTTCGGAGGCGTCTTTGCAGTGTGGTTCTTCGCCAACCTGCCGAACATCTTTAAGTCCCTCCTGGGAGCTATCGTTGTTTTCGTAAGCAGCACGCCGGAGACTTTCAACATAAAGAATTTTGCGCCCACCAACGCAGGTGCCTTCTTGCCGGTAATGGAGACCAACAAAGCCGTTTACGCATTGGCTAGCTCACTGGATGTCATCACCATCTGGTCGCTGTTCCTTATGGGCATGGGGATCGCGATCGTGGCCGGCGTGAAGCGTAGCTCCGGCTATATCGCAGTATTTGGATGGTGGGCGATCATTGTCCTGGTCGGGGTTGGCTGGGCGGCGGCATTTGGTTGAGACCGATTCTTGGCCAGGAAAGAAAACAGCGCGAATCCTGATGGGATTCGCGCTGTTTTTCTTTGTGCTAACTTCAGGGGCTATTCGGTCCAGCGCCGCATCACCAGCGTCGCGTTAATCCCGCCGAATCCAAACGAATTTGAAAGCGCCACATCGAATCTATAATCGATGGCCTTGTTGGGCACGTAGTCCAGCCGGCACTCGGGGTCGGCGTTGTCGAGATTGATGGTGGGCGGAATCTGCTGGTTCACCAGCGCCAGTACACTGATGCCAGCTTCCAATCCTCCGGCGCCGCCCAGCAGGTGCCCGGTCATGGACTTGGTGCCGGAGACTTTGAGTTTCTTGCTCAGCGCGTGCTCGCCGAATACCTGCTCAATCGCTTGCGACTCGTTGCCATCACCCGCGGGAGTTGACGTGGCGTGCGCATTCACGTAGCCCACTTCTTCCGGCGCGATTCCGGCGTCGTTGAGCGCGGCTTTCATGCTGCGCTGCGCGCCCTGGCCCTCGGGCGCGATGCCCGTCATGTGATACGCATCGGCGCTCATTCCGTAGCCGATCACTTCGGCCAGAATCTTTGCGCCGCGTGCTTTGGCAAACTCCAGCTCTTCGAGAATGAGGATGCCGGCGCCCTCGCCGATCACGAAGCCGTCGCGATCCTTGTCGAACGGGCGGCTGGCTTTTGTGGGCTCGTCGTTGCGGGTGGAAAGCGCGCGCATGGCCGCAAATCCGCCTACGGAAAGCGCAGTGACTGAGGCCTCAGCGCCGCCGGCAATCATCACGTCGGCATCGCCGTGCATGATCATGCGCACCGAGTCGCCGATGGAATTTGCCGAAGTAGCGCAGGCCGTAGCCGTGGCCGAGATGGGCCCTTTGGCGCCGTAGCGGATGCTGATATTGCCCGCCGCCATATTCACGATGACCGCGGGAATAAAGAACGGCGATATCTTGCGCGGGCCGCCTTGCAGCAGGTTGGTGTGCTCGCGTTCGATGATTTCGAATCCGCCAATCCCGGAGCCGATATAAACACCCACGCGCTCGGCAGTCTCCGGCGTGATTTTCAAGCCGGACTGGGCCATCGCCTCTTCAGTGGCGGCGAACGCAAAATGGATAAAGCGGCCCATTTTGCGGGACTCTTTTTTGTCGACAAAGTTCAGAGGATCAAAGTTTTTGACCTCGGCGGCAAAAGTAACTGAAAAGCCAGTGGTATCGAATCCCTTGATGGGAGCCATGCCGCTGGCGCCGGCCAGAAGCTGCCGCCAGACTTCGGGAGCGGTGTTGCCCACGCCGCACACCAGTCCGAGTCCGGTGATGACGACTCTGCGGGGTGAGTTCGACAAGGGCTACTTGCCGCCTTTCGCGTTCTTCTCGATGTAGTCGATGGCGTCCTTCACGGTCTTGATCTTCTCCGCGTCCTCGTCGGGAATCTCGAGGTCGAAGGCCTCTTCGAACTGCATCACCAGCTCGACCACGTCGAGCGAGTCGGCTCCCAGATCTTCCTGAAAGCTGGCGCCGGGGGTCACCTCGGCTTCATCCACCTGCAACTGCTCCACAATGATCTGCTTGACTTTCTCTTCAACGGCCATGCGTGAATCTCCTCTGTTTTTTGGAACTTGAGAATGTGTCGGGGGTGAAGTTAAAACCCGTTCCGCCTGCTTACGATACCGGCATAGGCCAACGAAACACAACCACCACGCCAAAAAAATCGTGCACGGCCCCGAATCTTCAAGTCTACCGGGCTGGTGGGGGTGTGTAAAGGATACGAAAGGCAGGGACTGGGGACCAAGGAATAGGGAATAGGGACGGCACAGCAACGAAGGGTCGAAATCGACGGGAAATGCACAGACGGAAGGCGTACATTAGGCGAAGTGGGGAGTGAAGGCTGATGCAGGGTTTGATTGGCGGAATTGTCGCGGCGTTTGTGGGGATTGTTCTTGGGTTCTGGCTGCGAGGTGCGTCCGGCAACGCTGAGAAGACACAGCGGGAGCGGCGCGAAGAGGAGCTGAGTGAAGAGTTGTCTGCG
>Ga0210388_10002837_pt1 | contig 13524 bp, 11 predicted proteins | sample IncBWC19OmetaG_FD_155485 | JGI IMG/M metagenome (GOLD analysis project Ga0210388, IMG submission 155485) | Forest soil microbial communities from Barre Woods Harvard Forest LTER site, Petersham, Massachusetts, United States - Inc-BW-C-19-O ... | reverse complement strand
CAATAAACGCGAGCAGGATTGAAGTCATCGTAACAATCGTCGACCAGCCCGCCAGCCACGCGATCAGGCGCGACATCACCATGCCAAACACAATGCCGAAAGTGCCGCCGACAAACGAGATCAGCATGGCCTCAACCACAAACTGGCGGATGATATCCGATTGGCGCGCGCCCACTGCGCGGCGTACTCCGATCTCCCGGGTGCGCTCCAGAATACTGGCCAGCATGATGTTCATAATCCCAATGCCGCCGACCAGCAGAGAAATGGATGCGATGGCCACCATGACCGCGTTGAACAAACGCTCGGTCCGCTTCTGTTCGGCCAGCAACTCGGCCGGAACGATCACGCTGAAGTCGCCGGCGGAATGATGCGACGAATCGAGAATCGCCCGTACCACCTGCGCCACCGAACTCATGTCGGCGCCATCGCGGATGTTCAAATAAATTCCGTCAATCTCGTCACGCCGGTCGCTGTAAGAGTCTTCCAGCCGCAGAATTGCCGCATTCAACGGCACATAGAGGATGTTGTTGAGATCCTGCGTCGGCATTCCGGCGACTTCGGTCTGCGAACTCAGCTGCGGAGAAGCGACGCCGATCACGCGAAACCACTGCTCGTTGGCTTTCACATATTGGCCGATTGGGTCAGACGCGCCGAACAGGCTGGAGCGCGCCGCCGCGCCCAGCACGCACACCGCCGTGCCGTCACTCTCTTCGCTGTCGTTGAAGAAACGTCCCTGCAACATGTGCAGTCCCGCGATCTTCAGATAGCTCGGCTCGATGCCATACAGGACTGGCGGATCCTGCTGCGACTTCGGAATCGTCTTTGTGGGCGTAAGTCGCCGGCGCGGCGTCGAGGCCAGCACGTCGCTGACGTCATCCTGAATCACGCGGTAATCCTGAAAGGTGAGCCCGGGAGAAATCTTCCGGACCTTGCGAAACGCCTGCCAGTCCAGCGTTTCCTTCGCTTCCACAATAAGATTGTGAACCCCCATCTGCTCGATGAGCGCCATCACTTTCTGCCGCGCCCCGGCGCCGATCGAAAGCATCGAAACCACCGCCGCCACGCCAAAAATCATCCCAAGCATGGTGAGCAGGGTGCGCAGACGGTGCAGCAGCAGATTCTGCAGGCCGAGTTGCAGGTCAGGCAGCCACTGCTGGTAGCCGCGCAGTACCCGCGGAGAAGCGATCGCGCCCAGCGCCATTACGGTGCGCCTCCGCCGCCGGGTGCAGCCGATGCGCCGGAACCGGATGGTTTTCTGGCGACCGTCGGATCGACCAGCGCCACTTCCGTTCCCATCGCGAGTCCTTCAATCGCGGCTCGGCTCTCGTTCTCCGCCTGAATCTTTACCTCGCGCGACTCAAACCCGTTGCCGCTGCGCACGAACACCACGCGTTTGTTGTCTTTCAAAAACAGCGCCTGGCGCGGGATGTAGAACACGGCCTTGCGGGGATCGCCGTGAATCACCACCTGCGCCGTCAGTCCGGGGCGGAGCCGTTCATCTTTACTGGTCAGTGCAATCGTGACTTCAAACTTCGCGCCGGTATCGGCCTCCCAGAATCGGCGGCTGTTCATGCCGCCTGCGGTCTTCACCGTGCCATGAAAAACTTCGCCAGGCAGCGGGTCGAGTTCGATATCCACCGGCTGCCCTTCTTTGACATTGTTGCGCTCTAGTTCGCCAATCTGGGCGGATATCTCCATTTGATTGGGATCGATCGCCTGGGCTACGGTGCTGCCGGCTTCGACCTGATCGCCTTCGCGATATTCCGGCAGTGACATGCCACCGAAAAAAAATCCGCCGGCCGCGCCTTCATTTTTCTGCAGAGCGACCAGCCCATCCAGCGGTGATGTTACCCGCATCTTCTCGATGTTGCCCTGGGCTTGATCCATGGCCAGCTTAGCCTTGTTGCGCTTCTCTTCGGCCAGCATGATGGTGGCCTTGCCCGATGCGCTGCGCGACTTCACATCCTGTTCCAGTTCCGCGAACACGCGCCGCGCCTGTTCGAGCGCCAGATCGTTCTTCTTGGCATCGATGGTGCTGACCAGTTCGTTCTTCTGGACATCAAGTTCGGCGCGGCGTACGTCGAAGCGCGCCTTGAGCAACGCAACTTTGTCCTGCGCGCCTACGACGGCGGCGTCGGCCTTGGCTTTGGTGATTTCTTCTTCCGCCTGCAGTAGTTCCGAGCGGTTCTGCTCGACCTTGTAGAGTTGCTCCGCGGGATCGAACTCCATGACCAGATCGCCCTTCTTTACCGCTGTGCCGGTATGGAGCAGATGGGTGAGTTGCAGCGCGCCTCCGCCGATCGGAGGGGCGGTGAGCATCTCGATGTGGCTGGCGCGTAGTTCGCCGCGGGCGAAGACCTTCATCTCGAGGTCCCCGCGTTTCACCGTGCTGGTAGGTGTGTCGTCCCCCGCCGACACAGGCGATGCCTTGCGCACTGCCGCCACCACGCCGACCACAGCGCACAGCACCACAGCCACCACCGACCACGTAATTGTCTTCCTGTTCCTCACGTCGTCTGCGTAGCTCCTTTATCGGTCTACCGTTATTGCTTCGTCGTTATTGTTTTACCGTCGGATCTTTCAACGCCACTTGCTCTCCGGCCTGCAGGCCTTTCGCGATCATGATCTTGTCTCCGCTTCGCCGTCCCACGTCAACCGCACGCTCTTCAAATTGCGTCCCAGACCAGACGTAGGCGATGTTTTGACCCGACCGCTGAAACAGGGCTTGCGCCGGAATGGTGAGGGCGTTCTGTACCCGATCCACGGTGACCGTGACTTGCCCTGAGATGCCGGGCTTGAAGCGGGAATCCGTCTGGTCGAGCGTGATCACAAGAATGAAATTTCGCGTGATCGGCCATCCGCTGGAAAAATCCATGCTGGCGATGGCGCTGATCTGCTCGATGTGTCCGGTAAATTGTTTGTCGGGAAGCGCGTTCAACTGCACCGTGACAGGCTGATTGATGGCCAGGCGGCCGCGTTCACTTTCGTCCACGCGAGCTGAAATGCGCAGGGTCGAGGCGTCGGGGAGTTCCGCGATTGCGGCTCCCGGCCACGCGCGATCGCCGGCGCGATATGGAGCCTCGCCCGATCCAATCCAGTGCTGCAGCACGCTGATGGTGCCGGCAGAGGGTGCGCGCACCGTCATTTGCGCCAGCCCGCGCTCGGCTTTTTCCACGTCGTATTGCGCTTTGTGGCTGGCTTGTTCCGTGGCCTCGATCGTAGCTTTATTGAGCGTCTCGTCGGACTTCTGCTTGGCTTGCGATTCCCGCAGTTTCTGCTCCGCATCGGCCAGTTTCAGGTTGGCCTCCTGGCCTTCGATCTTCGAGACGATCTCCTGCTTGCTGGCTTCCAGCTTCGCCGACTCGACGTCGTAGCCAGCCTTCAACACCGCCGTCTTGTCTTCTTCTTCGGTGAGCCGCGCCTGTGCCCGCGCTTGCTCAATCGCCGCCTGCGCCGACTTCAGCGCCGAGCGATCCTGCGCCAGGTCTTGCTCCGTCTTGGTCTTGTCGAACTCGACCACCGAATCTCCCGGCTTGACACCAGCGCCGTCCGCCGCCAGCTTGATGATCTGCAAGTCTCCGGCATCGGCGGGAGCGCTGATCGTGACCGACTTCAGCGCCTTCACTTCGCCGCGAAATTGCAGCGAGTCCAGAAATTCTCCGCGCTTCAGCTCCAGCGTGGGGACTGTCGGAGTCCGCTTGCCCAGGCGCACCGCGCCCATCACCCCACCGGCTCCCGCCAATACGATGATGGCGATCACCATCACCTTGCGCCGCGACGAAAGCTGGAGAAAGCGCTCTTTCATTGCGCGCCGCCCCCGGCGTTGGATGCTCTGGTTTCATTCCCTGGCCCGACGTCAACCGCAGCGGAGAGATCGGGCATCAGTTTCGGGTCCGCACCCTGAATCGAGACGATGACCGGAAACACGCGAACTCTGTCGGAGAAGCTGCCTTGCTCGCCGATCGGCGCCAGTTGCTCTATGCGCGCCGGGAGCACGAGCTCCGGATAAGCGTCCAGCCGCACCTTCGCCGTCTGCCCGATCTGCAGCCGCGGAAAATCCTGCTGGTTGGCCAACACCCGCACTTGCATCGACGAAGGATCGACGACCTGCATGAAGGGCACACCCGGCCGCACCTGGTCGCCTTCCTGCACTTCGCCCATGACGCCTTCCTTCCAGATCGTGTTCAGCACCACCACTCCGTCGAGCGGTGAGCGGATCTGCATCAGGTCGGCATTGGCCTGTGCGTGCAGCATAGTCTGTTGGGTGCGGTCGCGCTGAATTTCAAGGATGCGAATTGCCGCCTGGGCCGCCGCCCGCTTCAAATTAAAAGTCTCGCGCAGTTGGTCGTACGTGGCCTTGGCCTCGTCGAGATCCTCCTGATGTTTTTCGGCGTCAATACGCGACACGATCTCGGTCTTCTGCATTTCCAGTTGCGCCTTGCTGAGGCTGTTTTCGGCGGCTGTCAGCTCGGTATCGTCCTTGGCCCGCGCCGCGACTTCTTTCGCTTGCTCTTCGGCCACCTGATCGACGAGCTTCGCGTATTCGGCCTGCTTGTCGACGAAGTCGCGAATCTGAGCCTGGCGGTCAAATTCCACCAGCAGATCGCCCTTCTTGATCTTCGTTCCCGCTGGCGCCATCCGGATAATGGTCAGGGTGCCTACCTGCTGCCCAGCGAGCAACGGCGCGAGTATGGCGCGCGACTGCACCGCTTCGGTCGTTCCCTTGAGCCGTAGCACTTCACCAAAAAGATTCGCGGAAGCCCCGGCGTGGCTCGAGGTGGTTGGAGTCTTGCTCCGCATGGCGACCAGCAGAATAATTCCCAGGACCGCCACGATCGCGACCAGCATCATCCAGCCGCGCAACTGCCTGGGCTGCTCGGAGTCCGGTTGGGACGGTTCCGGCAGGATTCCAGGCTGCTCTGGTTGAGACTCAGAGTCGGGAGTCAATGTCGCAGGGGTTGAGTGCATCGGTGGAATGCTCCAGCCGTAGGAATCTACCAGCGCGGGAAAAGTTGCCCGTAGCCCCGGCTCCTACAGGTTATCGGCCACGAAACTAGTTTGCGATCTCTGGCCGGATGGATGAGTGCCGCTTGCGACGGTCTCGATATAGAGCGCGATAGCGATATAAGATCGCGGAGGCCGTGCCGGCTTGCAAGTTTTTCCTGATTCTTTCGGAGCCGGCTGACTTTTGGCCTCAGGAAGAGAGCGGTGTTCGAAGCAGCATCTTCCCGCGGCGCCCACACGCCAGAAACACCTCACCGCGACTGGGCATCGCGGCCCGCCCCGCGCTGAACGAGGATCTTGCCCCGCATGTCGCAAGTCCCGCCGACGATGCTACTGGACTTCGTTCAGCTTCTGGTAGATCAACATCGCCACCAGAACCAGCAGAAACACTCCAGAGCCGATGCTGAACACTCTTACCGGGATTGTGAGCCGGTTCACTTTGACCAGAAGTTCGGTCTGTTCCTCTTGCATATGCGAATTGTTGTCATCCAGAAACAGCTGATCGTCCTCGTGCATGGTCAGTGTGCTCTTGTAGATCAGCAGAAGAACCAGACCAATTGCGAAGACTCCGAACACGATCCCAACTAGAGTCAGCGTCGTCATAAGCCACCTCGGCAGATTCCAAACCAGTGCAATGGCATTCCACTTCGTGGTGGAGGTGCAAGTACCCCGCATCCAGTCCCGGGGAAGGCCCTAACGCACTGATTATAGCCCTATTGGCAACCCTGGGAAGGGAATTAATCCCTCGGTCCGCAGGCCGCCAAATCCCGCGCGGTTCGCGGCAACCACCCGCCGCCATGTCACAGAAAACGTCCGGTTCCCCGATGCCTGCGACTTCCTACCCCCGGTGAGCATCCAACGGAACGTGTTGGCTACTATCGGTTACTAAACATGTTGGCTACTATCGGTTACTAAATGATCCGCCGGCACAATTGACTTCTGTTATAATCTAACAACTTTAGAGCCAAGGAGATACGCATGGCCACGACAACTGTCCCCGAAGTTACCAAGGAAATCAGCAATCCCGAAGTCGCCAAGAAAACTCCTCCTGTATCCCTGACCGCTAATGCCGTCTCCAAGGTCAAGGAGATCATGAGCCAGCAGAATCCCGTTCCCGCCGGCTTGCGTATCGGCGTAGTGGGCGGCGGATGTTCCGGCTTCTCCTACTCCATGCAGTTTGAGAACGGCGCTGGAATGATGGACAAGACTTTCGACATGGAAGGGCTCAAAGTGTTTGTCGACGCGACCTCAGTCATGTACTTGAACGGTTGCATCGTCGACTACGTTGAAACCCTCGAGGGCGCCGGCTTCAAGTTCGAAAACCCGAACGTGAAGAGCACTTGCGGTTGCGGATCTTCGTTCAGCGTGTAACGTCGCGACAATCGCCCGGGAAACTTCCGGAAAAATCAAACGGCCTCATCCAACGATGAGGCCGTTCGTGTTTGATGCTGGAGCCATGAACCCATTCTTGCAGGATGGGACTCTGATTTTCCTTCCGCACTCACTACTGCGGTGGCGGCGTGCTCGGCGTACTCGGAGGACTTGGCTCGCTCGCTCCGCCCGTTGCCCCTTGCGTCTGAAATCCCTGCGGCTGAGTTCCCGTGATACCGCCACCAAAGCCGCCGCTGTTTGGCGTGCTCGCGCCAGTTTGTCCGTTCAGATTCTGCACGCCCTGCTGCCCGAATCCCGCCAGTGCCGGCTGGTTCGGCGTCGTGATCAAGCCGCCGCGGTCGGTCGCCGGATCGTAGATAAACTGCCACTCGTTATATTTTTTCTTGTGATTGAACTCTCGGATCGTTTCCTTCTTGCTGGTGCTGCCCACACCCACGATCGGCCCACCGCCGATGGCCGCCAGTTTGTCGCCCGAATTGCCGGTGGTTGAGCCCTCTTGCTGCGGCTGCGACGGGTCCGAAGGCTCGGACGATCCGTTCGAATTGCCATTCTGATTCTGAGCCTGATTCGGATCCTGCGGCGTGCTGCCGTTGCTACCGAACCCGGAGTTGGAGTTGCCGCCAAACGAACTCTGCGACCCACCGAAGGCGCTGCCCGTATTGCCGAATGCCCCCCCCTGCGGTGGAGGCGGCGGCGGTGCCGGACCAAACGGAGACGCGCCGTTCGGAGCCGTGGCTCCATTGATGCCCGCTCCCCCAATCGCGCCGCCCATGGTTAATTGCACTTCACTGAAATGCAGCAGCTTGAAATCTTTTCCCGTGAGCGGGTCTTTGTAGCGCTTGCGCAGAAATCGCAGGTTGTTGGTGTTCTCCAGATCCTCGATCTTCGTAGGATAGCGCCCGAATTTCTTGAAATAAGTGCGGACCGCCCGCGAATACTGCGTTCCGCGGTGAATCATTTCCTCTTCCCGGTCCCGTTTAATCTCGAACGTAATGGAGGGCACGATCGCCGCCGTGAAAATGATCGCCAGCGCGATAATCAGCAACAGCGTGAGCAGGATGTAGCCATCCTCGCGCTTGCCGCTGTTGCCCGGAACCGCTCGTCGAGTGAGAGAGTGCGTGGACATGAGATGAGGATAGGTTTCAAAGTTTCAAAGCTGCAAAGTTTCGTTCACAAGCCCGCTATCGTCATTTGAAACCTTGCAACCTTGCAATTCTGAAACCTTGAAACCTTGAATCTTTGGAACTCTGCACTACCCCTGCGTCAGCGGTATGTTCTGCGTCGGTCCACTGCTCACCATGTCCTGCATCTCAACCGATGTGGGCGTGATGTGGATCACTTTGTAGCGCCGGTTCACAATCTCGCCTTCGCCCGCGACAAAGACGTCGCCGTTCTGCTCGAGAAATATTTTTTTCGGCTCACCAATCTTGCTGGCGAAGCCAAAGAATTTCAGCGGAATCGGCGTGGGCGCAGGCGGCTGTGGCAGATGGTAGGCCTCTTCCTGGGCTTTCTGCGCATCGGTCACTCCGGGAGCCCCGGGTACCGGGATCGGCGGCGGCTCGGCCTGCGAAATAAAAATGTTTCGTCCCGAGCCTTCGTATTGCGTCTGCTCGCTGCTGGCCAGTAAATCCAGCCGCAACGTCGGATCAAGATTTTCCGGACGGACTTTCTTTCCCTTCGTCCCCGCCCGCGCCGCAGCCCGGGTGGCGATCGGAGCCGCGGCCTGCGCGCTCGAACTCGGCGTCGACGACGAATCGAAAAACATTGGAACGAACTCGTACCCCACGGCCAGTACCGCCAGCACGCCCAGCACGGCCGCCCACTTTGCCTGCTTCTTATTTTCGAGTCCCAGTTGCACTACGTTCCCACCTTCAAATACGTTTCCAGCTTCACGTTCAGCTTGACCGACCCCTGCGGATCACCGCCCAGGGTCACGCTGTTGATAATGAAAAACATGTCGTCGCGCTCCAGCGCGTTGATGAACTTAGCCAGCGAAGTGTAATTGCCGACCAGGTCCGCTTCCATTTCTACCCGCTGCAGCTTTCCGCCCTCGATGTCGCCCTTCACCGGATACTTTGCCTGCTCAATAATCACTCCGTTGGCGACTGCCAGCTTTCCGAACTGAGTCACAATCTGCGAGTCCTGGGCAGGGAAGCGCCGGCTATAAAAATCCTTGATCTGATGGTCGGCGGCAATGATCTTTGGCTGCAGGTTCATCAACGGCGCTACCTGCCGCGTCTTGATATTCAATTCCGTCTGCAGCTGGTTCAATTCCTGCCGCCGCGTATCCGCCGAGCCCACCAGAGGCGACAGATAAATGATCATCGCTAGTAGGTCCACGCCGACCATCACCGCCAGCGCGGTTTTTAAATTCTTCCGGGTTTGTCGTAGATCGGGCATCAGCCTCGACTCCCCTTCGGCGTTACCGGCTTCGGCATCGGCTTCGGTGTAGACGCCGGCTTCGCGGGCTCGCTCTTGTTCGGCTCCGTCTTTTTTGTTTCCGTTTTGGCCGCAGGAGTTGCCGGCGCCGGCGCTTCCGGAATGTAAATCGCGGCGATGTCAAACTGCTCGGTATCGCCGGTCGTCGATTGCGTGAAGCGTTCCGAAATAATATTTGTCTGCGCGAAGCGACGCGACTCTTCCATGCGCCGCGCCAGCTCAATCGCGCGATCCCGCGAATCGCCGGCCACCGTCATCTTCAGCGCCAGCTGATTCTCTTCGTCCAGTTCCGGATGAATCCCCACCAGATGCACCCGCGGCGGCATTACCTTTTCCAGATTTTCCAGCACGCGCGTCCAGGAGAATGCCTTGCGCTCGATCAGTTCATTCAAAAACTGCGACTGGTCGCGGGTGTTGCGGTTTTCCGGACGGCTGAGCATCTCTTCCGCGTTGGCCCGGATCTGGTCCCGCTCGGCAATCAGAGCCTTCTTTTCCGCGATCGCGGCATGGTCGCGGCGCGCATTCAGCCAGCCCGTAATGGTCAGGGTCAGCAGCACCAGCGTGACCAGTCCAACGCCGCCCACAGCGCTGCCCCAGCGCATCCAGAACTGCCGCGCATCTTCATACGGCTGGCTCGCGAGATTGATGTCTAAACGCATAAAACTTTAATTGTCATCCTGAGGCGGGCGCTCTTTGCCCGCCGAAGGACCTGGGCGAGCCACGCGAAGCGTCGCGTACCTCGCGACGCGTAAATCGCGCGTTTGGCTCGCTTCCTTGCTACGAAATCAAAGCCCCCACTACTCCCGCCATTCTCCACCGCGGCACCGGACCGCCGGCGCTCGCGCCCAGTTGCGCCGAAGCCACCAGTTCCTGCACTTCCGCCCCGGTTTGCGCCGCCAGCGCCGGAGCTGCACCGCCCGACTCCGGCAGCCCCGCCACATAAATCCGCTCAATGTTCAGCTTGTACGTGTCCTGAAAAAATACCACTGACGGATAAACTTCCTCCGCCAGTTGCTCGCCAGTAATGGTGACCCCGCGCGGATTTTCCAGCGTACGGAAAAGCTGTAACTGATCTTCGTTCAGGATGGCAATGCTGGTGGTGTGCGCATCGACTTTCACCACCAGAGTCGGTTTCTTCGCATCCGCCGAGCCCAGCGCCGCCAGCATCGAGGGCAGCACCACGCCGGGATTGAACCCGGCCTCGCGAAACGCCGCTTCGTAGTCTTCCAAAACGTTGCTGAGCCCCACCGCCGCTACCACCCGCACGCCATCAGTGAATTTCTGCGCGTGATACGAAACTTTGGCCTTTTCGACGTCGAACGGCAAAGACTTCTTCAAGCGGAATCGCACCACGCTGAGCGCTTCTTCAGTGTCCGACGGCAAAGTGTCGAACTCGACCAGCATCACCCGCACCGCCGCATCCGGCACGATCGCGATCACGTCCTTGGATCGTCCCGCCACGCCGCCCAGCGCCGCCTCAATTCCGGCCCGCACCGCGTCCCGCTGGCGCAGATTGTTCTCCACCAGGTCCGGAACCACGCTGCCCGGCGCCAGCTCCCGCGCGGAGCAGGCCTCAAGCGCCTCCCCATTGTCGGTAAGCCGCCCGGCCAGCACGCGGTCGGCGGATATTTCACACGCCAGCTTGGGCTTGGGTGTATTTGAATTTGAACTCATTCCGAGAACGCCTTTGCGAGAAACTTCTTGTCTAAATCAGAAACTGAATCGCCGGCAATTGCAATAGCTGAAAGGGCACTGGAGGACAGGTTTCAAGGTGGCAAAGTTTCAATGTTTCAAATCCCACGCTGAAAGCCGCCCCGAAACTCTGAAACCTTGAAACCTTAGCCCTTATCTCATTGCCTCGATGAACGTGACCTTGTTGATCTCTTTCAGCGTGGTCATGCCCAGCCGAACTTTGTCGAGCGCGGACTCGCGCAGGAATCGCATGCCCTCATCGCGCGCCGCGCGCCGGATTTCTGATGTTGGCTTCTTGGCCAGAATCATTTCGCGGATGCGGTCGCTCAAATCCAGCAACTCGTGAATCGCAGTTCGTCCGCGGAACCCAGTGCCCGCGCACTCGATGCAGCCCGGCCCTTCGTAGAGCGGAACCTTGCCCCACTGCGCCGGATCCAGCCCGCTGGCCTCAAGTACGTCCGGCGCGTAATGCACTTCAGTGCGGCACGAATCGCAAATCAAGCGCACCAGCCGCTGCGCCAGAATGCAGTTCAGCGCGGAAACAAAGTTGTAGGGCTCGACGCCCATGTTCAGGAAGCGCCCGATGACGTCGACCACGTTGTTGGCGTGGACGGTCGTGAATACCAGGTGGCCGGTGAGCGCCGATTGAATCGCGATCTGCGCTGTTTCCGCGTCGCGGATTTCGCCGACCATGATCTTGTCCGGGTCATGGCGCAGGATGGACCGCAATCCGCGGGCAAACGTCAGTCCCTTTTTCTCGTTGACCGGAATCTGGGTGATGCCACGAAGCTGATACTCGACCGGATCTTCAATGGTGATGATCTTGTCTTCGTCGGTCTTGATTTCGTTGACCGCGGCGTACAGCGTAGTCGTCTTACCGGAGCCGGTCGGCCCGGTCACCAGCACCATGCCGTAAGGCTCTTTGATATAGCGGCGGAAGCGCCGCAGGTCGTCCTCGTCAAACCCAACCACATCCAACGTGAGAGTGCGAAACTTCTCGCTCATCGACTCTTTATCGAGCACGCGAAGCACGGCGTCTTCGCCGTGGATCGACGGCATGATCGAGACGCGGAAGTCGATGGCGCGACCGTTGTATTTCACCCGGAAGCGTCCGTCTTGGGGCACGCGCCGCTCGGAAATGTCGAGCTCGCTCATGACCTTGATGCGCGAGATGACGGTCGAGTGATGTTCCTTGCCGATCGGCGGCATAGCCTGCGTCAGCACGCCGTCGATGCGGAACTTGATGACCACCGAGTCGTCGCGAGTCTCAATGTGAATGTCGGACGCTCGCCGCTGTAGAGCGGTAAAAATCGTGGTATCGACCAAGCGGATGATGGGGCTGGTGTCCCCGGTCGCCGTCAGCTTGTCGATGGTCAGCGTCTCTTCAACGCCGGTCGCTTCGTCTTCGCGAATGATGGTGAAGCCTTCGCTGGCTTCTTCGAGCACGCGCTGCGACTGCTCGGTCTTTTTGAGGATGTCGGAGATCTGCTTCAGCGTGGAAACTTTGGTGACGATGCGCTGCTTCAGCAGCAGGCTGATTTCATCGATCATCATCAACTGGCTGGGATCGGCAATGGCGATGGCCAGCCGTCCGTCCGCCGTCTCTTCCAGCGGGACGAAGTTGTAGCGGAACATCAGCTCGACCGGAATCTTCTTGAATAGCTCATGGTGCAACTGGAAGTCGGTGAGATCGACGAACTCGCAGCGGTAGCGCCGCGCCACATCCTGCGCCCGCTCCAGGTCGGTGATCGGGTTCCCGGTCGGACTGATCGGCCCGCCGTTCCCGCCATTCACGAACAACGATTTTTTGTCGGCTGTTGCCATTTTTTCAACCAGTTAGCCTTGTCATTCCTAACCGGTCTAAAAAGACTGGAGAGGAACCTGCTTTTTCTCCGCCGGCCGCTAATGCACTCCCAGCGTAAAGATCGGCAAATACAGCGAGATCAACACTCCACCCACAAAGATCGCCATCACAATCAGAATCAGCGGTTCAATCAATGCCATGGAAGCGCCCAGAGCCGTCTGCACGTCTTCCTCGTAAAACTCCGCCACCGAATTCAGCATGGCCGGCAGCGCGCCCGTCGATTCGCCGACTTCGATCATCTCGACCGCCAGCTCGGGGAAAATCTTCTGCTCTTCCAGACTGCCAGCCAGCGCCTGTCCTTCGCGCACCCGCACTCCGGCGCGCATCACTCCCTTTAAGATGCGCCGGCTGCTCATCGAAGAGCCCGCCGTTTCCATCGACGGCACCAGCGGCAACCCGCCCTGCAGCAGGGTCGACAGCATGCGCGAAAAACTCGCTACCTGATGCTTTAACCGGATGTCGCCCAGCAACGGCAAACTCAGAATAAACCGGTCGATCCGGTCCGCGCCGCTGTCAGTATCCTTCCATCGCCAGAACACAAAGATCAAAACCGCCAGACCAACGAATACATACGGTGCATACTTCTGGGCATTCTGTCCCACCGCCAGCATGAACACGGTGATCGCCGGCAGCTTCGCGTCCAGGCTGTTAAACAAATCCGCAAACTTGGGCACCACGTAGGTGAACAGGAACGTCACCATAATCAGCACCACGCTGATCAGCAGCGTGGGATAGATCAGCGAAACAAACAGCTTCTTCCGGAACGTCATGGCCAGCCGTTGAAAACCGATGTAGCGGGTCAGCACCTCATCGATGTTTCCGCTCTTCTCGCCCGCCATGAGCGTGGTGGTATAGATCTTGGGAATAACTCCCTGGGCAGCGAACGAGTCGGAGAGCAGCTGCCCGCCCTTCACCCGGTCGCGCACGTTCTCCAGAATCTGCCGCAGTTGCGGATCTTTCTGCCGTTTGATCAGCAGCTCAAGCGAGTTCAGAATCGGCAGCCCGGCCCGGATCAGCGTCAGAAACTGCTGGTTAAACACCAGAAACGTGGCGTTTTTCAGCTTCCGCCGGCGCCGCAGCGACACGCCCCCGGTCAACACTCCCTGGGACTTTACCCAGTAAACCAGGTATCC
>Ga0210388_10002836_pt1 | contig 13524 bp, 12 predicted proteins | sample IncBWC19OmetaG_FD_155485 | JGI IMG/M metagenome (GOLD analysis project Ga0210388, IMG submission 155485) | Forest soil microbial communities from Barre Woods Harvard Forest LTER site, Petersham, Massachusetts, United States - Inc-BW-C-19-O ... | reverse complement strand
ACCGTCCCACAACGCAACCTGGTGCTGCCATCTACGCGAGCGATTGCGCGAGCTGTCATGGTTTCGACGCCAAGGGGTTCACTGCGTATATGCCGGCGCTCGCCGGCAACCCCGTCGTGCTGGACGCGAATCCGTCTTCGCTCATCAATGTGGTGCTGAACGGCTCGGTGCCACTCGTCGCCAAAGGGACGCCTGACGCCTACCGCATGCCGCAATTCCGGCAGCAATTGTCAGACCAGGATGCTGCCGACGTTATCAGCTTCATGCGCAATCGCTGGGGCAATCAAGCGCCGGCAGTCACCGCCACGCAAGTTGCCAATCTACGTAGGACCACCAATCCAACGAGCGATCAGGTCATCGTCTTGAAAATGCGCTAGCAAAAGCGCGTCACCGGCGCCTTGAGCTATCGTTATCAGGTTTCAGCACCGTGCTCATGTAATTGACGGCAAAGTCGATGAACGTGCGGACACGCAGCGGCAGCCGGCGCTGCGCGGGATAGACGACGCGAACCGGCAAGTCTCGGGCGCGCCACTTGGGTAAGACCCGCACCAGGCGCCCGGAGACCAGATCGCCCTCGATCAACCATTCCGGCAGCACCGTAATTCCAAGTCCCATGAGGATGGCCTCGCGAAGGCTCGTGATGCCTTCCGAGATCATGAGGGGCTTAATCTCCAGACGCTGTTCGCTCTGTTCGGAATACAGATCGACCGAGTTCGATACGCCAAATTGGGGGTTGGACAACGTGAGCCACGGCCACGGTCGGATGTCCGCAGGGATCCTCGGTGATTTGCGCTCACGTAGAAACGAAGGTGCCGCGGCAGGGTAGCGCCTGATCTGTCCGGCAGAGCGGGCGACCAGGGTTTCGTCGGTCAGGCTTCCGACGATGACGCCGGCGTCGCATCCCTCCTCAATCATGTGTAGCGGGCGGTTCGAATACGCGAGCTCCGTCGTGACCGCAGGATGCGCTTGCATAAAGCTGGCGATCATGCGGCTGACGACGCTTTGACCGAAATCGATGGTCGCGAAGATGCGTATGTTGCCGGCAACGGCAGTTTGCTCATTGCGTAGCCGCTGTTCGGACTCCTCGGCCAAGGCGAGGAGCGCCCGCGCATCGGCAAGAAGCCGGTGACCGGTGTCGGTCAAGCGCATGCGGTGGGTATCCCGGCGCAGCAACACGGCCCCACACTGATGCTCCAGGCTCTGTAACTGGCGACTCAACGTCGATTGCGTGAGATGAAGGTGACGCGCCGCGGCCGAGATGCTCCCGCTGTCGATGATCGAGATGAATCCTCTCAGCAAAGTGAGATCTGTGAACATGCTCATGCGCCGATAGCATAACCAATATGCGAGCCATGCGGCTACCGCGGAATGGGGTGTGGAGGCAACATGACCCCATCGAGCACCCTCACGGACCCCAAGGAGACAGAAATGACAACCCAAACCCCCAGAGTCGCCATCATCACCGGCTCATCGCGCGGAATCGGCGCATCGATCGCGAAGCGCCTTGCCGCGAATGGCATCACCGTGATTGTCAACTACGCCGGCCGAGCGGCCGACGCCGATCAGGTGGTCGCGGATATCACCGCACAGGGCGGAAAAGCCGTTGCCATCCAAGCGGACGTTTCGGTGCCCGCACAGGTCGCCGCGCTATTCGATCAGGCAACCGCTCTTTTCGGCGGAGTCGATATTCTCGTCAACAACGCCGGGATCATCCAGCCGGGCCTCACCCTGCTCGCTGACACGGACGACGGTCTCTTCGATCGTCTGGTGTCGATCAATCTGAAGGGCACTTTCAACACGATGCGCGTGGCCGCCAAGAAACTGCGCCGGGGCGGACGAATCGTCAACTTCTCGAGCACCGTCAAGACGCTCGCTCTGCCCGGCTACTCGGTATACGCAGCGACCAAGGCAGGGGTTGAAACCCTGACCAACATCTTTGCCAAGGAACTGCGCGGCCGCGACATTGCGGTCAATGCCATCGCACCGGGACCGACCGCGACGGATCTCTTCTTGAAGGACAAGACCCCGGAACAGATTGAGCATCTGGCAAAGCTGCCGCCGATGGAGCGTCTGGCTCAGCCCGAGGACATTGCCAATGTCGTGGCGTTTCTCGTCGGCCCAGATGCCGGTTGGGTTGACGGCCAGACGTTGCGTGTCAATGGCGGCATGGTCTGAGCAACCCCCGAATACAAGGAGAACCGACATGAACAGAATTATCATCGTCACCGGTGCCTCGAGCGGCTTCGGACTCATGGCCGCACAGAGTCTCGCGAGGGCGGGCCATACGGTCTTCGCCGGAGTGCGTGCGACCACAGGCCGCAATGCGGCTCAGGTGCAGGCGATCAAGGCCTTTGCGGCCGACAACCAGGCCGATCTTCGTGCGATCGAAATGGATGTCGTCTCGCAGAGCTCCGTCGACGCCGCGATTGATAGCGTGATACGCACGCATGGGCGCATCGATGTGATCGTGCACAACGCCGGTCACATGACGTTTGGCCCGAGCGAAGCGTTCACGCCCGAGCAGCTCGCCGAACTCTATGATGTAAACGTCTTGAGCACCCAGCGAGTGAATCGAACCGCGCTGCCGCACATGCGCAAGCGGGGAGAGGGCCTCCTGCTGTGGATCTCTTCCAGCAGCACACGGGGCGGCACGCCGCCTTATTTGGGACCGTACTTCGCCGCGAAAGCGGCGATGGACGCACTCGCGGTGACCTATGCAGGGGAGGTGGCCCGCTGGGGCATCGAAACCTCGATCATTGTGCCCGGCGCCTTCACCAAAGGCACCAACCACTTCCTGCACGCCGGCGTGCCCGCCGATGAATTGCGCGCCGAGGAGTACGCCCATGGTCCCACGGCATCCATTCCCACCCTTGCGCTGAAAGGGTTGACTGCCCTCGAACCGGAGGACGCAGACCCTGCGGAGGTCGCTCGCGCAATCGTGAACGTCATTGAGATGCCCCATGGCAAGCGACCGTTCCGCGTCCACGTCGATCCCTCTCAGGATGGTGCCGAGATCGTCAACGGCGTGGCGGATCGCGTCCGTCGGGAACTCTTACGCCGCATGGGCCTAGAAGACCTCTTGAGTCCGTCGCATCACTTGCCGGTAGGCCATATATGAACCACCTCAATACTTGGCTCATTACCAGCCGGATTCTTGCAGCCTGCCTACTGGTCTGCGGGCTCGCGAGTGCGGGCGCACAGCCCTCCCATCCCGTTGATCACCGACTGGAGTACAACGTCATGTCAATGAAAGACGATCTAACCCACCGCTCCCCGGACATCCATTGGCCTACTGGTTTCGAGCCGCAGAACGCCGACCTATTCGCCCACAATGAGCTCATCATCAATGCGTCTTGTGAGCGGATCTGGACGCATATCGTCGAAGCGAGCCGGTGGCCGACCTGGTACCCCAACTCGAAGGATCTTGAAATCCAGGGCGGGGATCCGGTGCTCCGGGACGGCACGGTATTCCGCTGGACGACGTTCGGCTTGGCGATCGAAAGCAAGGTGCACGAGTACGTATCGAATCAGCGCCTGGGATGGTACGGCTACGCACCGGGAGCTAAGCCGAGCTTCTATCACTCCTGGTTTCTCGAGTCTCGTGGCGCCATGTGCCACGTTGTGATGGATGAGGCCGGCGTTGGAAAGGATGCGGCGGGCCTGCGCCAGAGTGATGAGACGCTCATGCACCGCGGACACGATTTGTGGCTGGCGACGTTGAAGTGGGTGGCCGAGGCGAAGTGAGGTGCACAGGATTGCGAGCTTGACCGCCAGAAACAATCGGACCAAGGACCAATGCAGGTCGGGTTGCTGCGTGAGGTACCGTCAATGGCCTTCTGCAACATTGAGAGCTGCGGTATCGGAAAATGCAAATCTTGGGGAAAATACGCTCGTTTGCGTTTGCCGTTTGCGGTGCTGTCACGCTGGCATTCGCCGCTCCGGCGTTTGCGCAGCATGGTGGCGTAGTTGTCGTTCACGGTGGCGGTTATTACGGGGGATATCGAGTTGGCTATTATGGCGGATACCGCGGCTACTACGGTTACCCTGGCTACTACGGTTACCCCGGTTGGTATGGGGGTTACTACTGGGGTGCATCCGGACTGGCGCTCGCAACACTGCCCTACTATTACTCGAACTATTGGTACGGCGGCGTTCCCTACTACACTAACACTGCGTACTTCCTGCCGGCTCCCGCGGTGGGCCAAGTACGGACCGTGTCTGCGCCGCTCGGTGGGCAGGCACCGTCCGAACTATACGTCTATCCGATAAATGATCAGAGCCAGTATCAACAGAGCGTTGACAAATACGAATGCTATCGCTGGGCGGTCTCGCAGCTCGGATATGATCCGACTTCGGCGGGGGGCGGGACGGTGCGTCGCGACCTCACCGATTACAATCGTGCCCAAATAGCGTGTCTTGCCGCCCGCGGTTATAGCGTCAAGTAGGGTCCCTGGGCAGCCGCCCCGACCAGCATTCCTGAAGCCGTCGTTCTCGACTTGCGGTAGGCTGTGCGAGCGCTAAACGCATACATTTCCAAGAGACCCCATGACTAGCCCTATGTATATCAACTCGGTTCCCCTGTTTAAGCAATTGCTGACGGCGCTGAAAGCCGTTCTGGCGCAAGCCAATGCACACGTTGTCGCCAACTCGATAGAGCCGGACGCATTTTTACAGGCACGCCTGTATCCGAACATGTTTCCTCTGGTCAAACAGGTGCAAATTGCCGGCGATTTTGCGCGCGGGATCTCGGCACGCCTTGCAGGCGTTGCTGTTCCCAGCTACGAAGGCAAGGAAAAGAGCTTTGCCGATCTTGACGGACTGTTGGCCCAGACACTGGAATTTCTCGATAGTGTGGATTCTGCCAAATTTGTCGGAAGCGAAACAAACGAAATCGTGCTACGTCCGGGTACGCCTAAAGAAAAGAAACTGAACGGTCAGGCCTATCTGACCCACTACGGCCTGCCGCAATTTCTCTTTCATGTCACCACGAGCTACGCGATCTTGCGCCACAACGGGCTACCCATCGGCAAGCGTGATTTCATGGGAGTGTATTAATCCCGCCCGACGCACCACCGCCTTTTCGCATTCGGGGTCGTGATGGCTGATCAAACTAGAACAGCCCCACGATGCGGCCGTTTTCGTCGATATCGATGTGGTCCGACGAAGGTACTTTCGGCAGGCCGGGCATGGTCATGATGTCGCCGCACACCATGACGATAAACTCGGCGCCCGCCGCGAGCCGAACCTCGCGGATGTTGACGGTGTGCCCGGATGGCGCACCCCGCAATTGCGCGTCGGTCGAGAACGAGTACTGGGTCTTGGCGACGCACACCGGGTAGTGCCCGTAACCACCCTCCTGCAGCTGCTGGATCTCTTTGCGCACCTTGTTGTCGGCGGTAATCTCGGCGGCGCCATAGATTTTGGTCGCGATCGCCTTCATCTTCTCCCACAGCGGCAGTGCGTCGTCGTAGACAAAACGAAACTCCGCCTGCCGCCGCTCGGCGAGTTCGACCACCGCGCGCGCCACTAATTCGGCGCCGGCGCCGCCCTCGGCCCAGTGCCGGGCCGAAATCACCGGCACCTGCAGGTGCGAAAGCTTGGACTGCAGCAGTGCGAACTCGGCCTCGGTGTCGAAGGTGAAATGATTGACCGACACAACGCAGGGGAGGCCGTAGTGTTGATGCACATTGTTCACGTGCCGCTCCAGGTTGGCGATGCCCTTCTCGAGCGCCGCCAAGTTCTCCTTGTTGAGCTCCTTGAGATCGCTGCCGCCGTGGTACTTGAGCGCGCGGATGGTCGCGACTAGAACCACCGCCGCCGGTTTCAGTCCCGCCTTGCGGCATTTGATGTCGATGAATTTTTCCGCGCCCAAGTCGGCGCCGAATCCAGCCTCGGTCACGACGTAGTCGGCCATCTTGAGTGCCGCCTGCGTCGCCAGCACCGAATTGCAGCCGTGCGCAATGTTGGCGAACGGGCCGCCGTGGATCAAAGCCGGGTTGTTCTCGAGCGTCTGCACGAGATTCGGTTTGAGCGCCTCCCGCAACAGAACCGTCATCGCTCCCGCGGCCTTCAAATCGCGCGCTCGCACCTGCTTGTGATCGCGCGTGTAGCCGACGACGATGTTGCCGAGCCGGTGCTTGAGGTCCTGGAGACTGGTGGCGAGGCAGAAGATGGCCATGACCTCGGAGGCCACGACGATGTCGAAGCCGTCTTGCCGCGGGTAGCCGTTGCCAGGACCGCCGAGCGCGGCCGTGATGTCGCGCAACGCGCGATCGTTCATGTCGATCACGCGCTTCCAGGTGATGCGCCGCACGTCAATCCCAAGCTCGTTGCCGTGGTGGATGTGGTTGTCGAGTAACGCGGCCAGCAGGTTGTTGGCAAGCGCAATGGCATTGAAGTCGCCGGTGAAGTGCAGGTTGATGTCTTCCATCGGCACGACCTGCGCCATGCCGCCGCCGGCGGCTCCTCCCTTCATGCCAAATACGGGTCCCAAGCTCGGCTCGCGCAGGCAGATCACCGCCTTCTTGCCGATGCGATTGAGCGCATCGCCGAGGCCCACCGTGGTCGTCGTCTTGCCCTCGCCGGCCGGCGTCGGGCTGATCGCCGAGACAAGAATCAGCTTGCCGTTCTTGCGCTCCTTCAAGCTGTCGATGAAGTCGAGCGAAATCTTCGCCTTATGACGGCCGTACGGGTCAAGCGCGTCCTCGGGGATGCCGAGCCGAGCTGCGATCTCGCTGATGGGTTTGAGAGTTGCTGCCTGCGCAATTTCGATATCTGAACGCACTGTCCACCTGTCGTTGTTCCCGCTGGGGCGGCAAATATATTGTATCTAATTGGCCGGCGCAGGCCGTTCTGGCTTCCTTACGCTATTCCAGCTCGACTCTCTGCGCGGCAGCCCACGCTCCGCGGCGAGCGCGGCGACGCGCGCCCGGCAGTCTTCGACGCTGAGTTTCACGAGGCCCCCCGCCACCGCGGCCTCGATCCCGGCCTCGGTGACGATGAAATCCATGAACACATCGTGGGGTCGCGGCTCGATGGTCGCGATTCGCGACAACTCGAAGGCAAGTCCCACTGCCAGTGGTTTGGGGTGGAGCGCGGCGAGCGTGCGATCGAAATAGCCGCCGCCGTAGCCGAGCCGATCACCCTGCGAGCCGACGCCGAGCGCCGGGATCAGCAGGGCATCGGGAGTGAGTGAGGAGGTGCCATCGGGAACGGGCAGGTCGTACACGCCCTTGGCCATGGCGACCCCCGGCCACCACTCGCGGAACTCAAGCGGTTGGCCCTTGGCCACCACCGCAGGCAGCACTGCGCGAACGCCGCGCGCCCGCAGATGAGTAACGAATGGCCGTGCATCGAACTCACCCTGGAAAGGCCAATAGAAGCCCACAATCATTCCCCCGAGCGCACAGAAGCCTGCGCGCAGCGACGTCTCGATCAGCGCACTCCAGCGGGCGTGGTCGGCGGCGGGGGCTGCGAGACGACGCGCGAGCAGCGTTGCGCGCTCGGCATTGCGGCGCTTCTTAAGATCGGTGGGCAGAGAAGTCATTCGATGGCGCGCCTTCCGGGAAAAATCGTGTTTCGCCGAAGTTAACCACAAAGCAGGGTAATCGACGAGACATCCGTGCTTACAGGATACCGCGCCGGCTGACCGAAATTGCGACTGCCGCTGGGCGCCACCTAGTTGGGCTGGCTGAGTATCCGAAACGGTGAAACGCACGGCGCTCAGCCGCTTAGCGCTTCCGCCGCGATTTCAAACGAGCGCAGGCGCGCCGCGTGATCGAAGATCTGCGAGGTGATCATCAACTCATCCGCGCGGGTCTGCCGGATGAAATTGCGCAGATCCGCGCGCACCATCTCCAGGGTGCCGATCGAAGCGCACGACAAGACCTGATCGAGGAGTGCTCGTTCCTGCGGCCCAAGACCCTCGAGGTAACCTTCGGCGGGCGGCTGCAGTTGCGAAGGACGACCACTGCGAAGATTCACGAATGCCTGTTGCATCGACGTTGCCAGGAATTTCGCTTGGGCCAGAGAATCGGCCCCGAATACGTTAAAGCCCAGCATCACGTACGGCTCGGCGAGACTCTGCGAGGGCCGAAACCCGCGGCGATACATCTCGATTGCCGCCATCATCTGCGCCGGCGCAAAATGCGAGGCGAATGCAAAGGGCAGCCCGAACGCTGCGGCCACCTGCGCACCGAACAGGCTCGAACCCAAGATCCATAGCGGGACGTTAAGGCCCGTTCCAGGCACCGCGCGCACCGCCTGTTGGGGCGATGTCGAGAAGTAATCGGCGAGCTCCTGGACGTCGCGCGGAAACTCATCAGGGTCTGAGGACAAATTACGGCGCAAGGCCTGCGCAGTACGCTGATCCGAACCTGGCGCTCGACCCAATCCTAAATCGATGCGCCCGGGGTACAGCGATTCGAGCGTGCCGAACTGCTCGGCAATAACGAGCGGCGAATGATTGGGCAGCATGATACCGCCGGCGCCGACGCGAATCGTGGAGGTGCCGCCGGCGACGTGGCCAATCAACACGGCGGTTGCCGCGCTCGCGATTCCCGGCATCCCGTGATGTTCCGCCAGCCAAAATCGCCGGTATCCCCAACGCTCCGCATGGCGCGCCAGGTCGAGCGTGTTCTTAAAGGAGTGAGCCGCACTGCTTCCCTGCGTGATGGGCGAAAGATCAAGGACGGAAAAAGGTATCATGCAGGGGAGGTGGGGGCACCCTCAAGCATTCTCAAGCGTCGTCCCGGTAGTCCCACCGGATACCAGATATCCGATGGATTGAGTTAGTATCTATGAGAGTGGATGGAATCTGGGTGAGCTCGGATGCTGGAGACACGAATGAAGCCCACCGCATTTCAAGTTCATAAGCCCTGGCTGCTGCCGGCTGTGCTGATACTGCTTTTCACATGCTTGATCTACGGGGTTGTCGGGTCCTTTGCTGCAAAACCGTTTCCGTGGATTCTGCTGATCCCGGGCTCCCTGCCGCTGTCGATGTACTTCTTTGTCGGCAGGCCGCTACTCAGAAAAGAGAAGCAAGACCCGAAACCCACGGGCTAGTCTCCCGGAACGCGCTGGCGCTCACCTGCTCCGGTAGAGCAGTCATTTACGTTAAGCTGTCGCTTAGAGGGGACGCTTGGGACGCCTCGATCCGCAGGCAGATCAAGACCTGCGCGCTGTTCATCCCCGTCATTTCACGCACGACGCATGATCGCGTCGAGGGGTATTTTCGGCTCGAGTGGAAGCTCGCGGTCGATCGCTCTCACTTGATCGCTGCCGACCAACCCTTCCTCAACGCCAAGAGCCGCGCTTTCAGGCGGTAATGCGGGAATTAAAGTTTCCGGAGTGAATCGCTACTCCGATGTAAAATCCCGCTGACGCGAATGATTGAATTACTTCTCACGGGCACGATCAAAATGCGACTCATATTTTTGACAGCGATGGGATCGGCGCTCTTGGGGTGCGCGGCAACGCGACTCTCACATGAAGTGAAACCCTATGTTGGCCGGGACATTCACGAGCTATACGCGCGTTTGGGAAATCCCACCGGAAAGCTGGAGACTACGGGAGATCGTGTGTACGTCTGGTCAATTAGCAGCGAAGGGGTGATGCCTAGAGACACAGGCGGCGAAGGTACCATGACGGTCCAACACGAATGCACGTTGGAGGTGACAGTCAACGCCGAGAATATCATCCGGACCTATCAGGTCGAGGGCAGCGACGCCGGATGCGCTGCTTTCCGTCGTCACCTGGGCCGCTGAAAGCCGGGCGGACGAGTTTAAAGCCGCGCCGAAGTCGTGGACTCCGGCGCGGCTCGTACCTTGAGTTTTACTCGGTGACTTTCAGCAGGTTCGCCTGGCTTTCACCCGACAGGTTGTCCTCCGTCACGACCATGAAGCCCAAGGCTGGGGTCTTCTTGAACTCCGCCTTGTTGATGCTCACCGGGACATCCACCGTCAAGTTCGGCCCGACCGGGACGAACAGGGCGTTGGAAAGCGCCGAGGTGAAGGCATTGAAAGACGCAGTACCCGTGAGGTCCACTTCGCCGCCGATGTTGTCGAACGCATTGAGCGTGTAGGTGAAGCGCGGATTCGTCGGCGAAATGCCTAGATCCGAGGCCAACACCGGCATCTCAATGGTCGAGCCGTCATAGGGCGCATCGCCCAAGAACTCCACGATCTCCGTCCCGGCCTTTAGATTAACCAGGAAGGTGGCGAGTTGGCCGGTTGCTTCGCCGAGACCCTCAACGATGCCGGTATCTCCCGAGAACAATACGTAGTCATACACGCCATCGCCATCGACATCGATATAGATGTCGAATTCCCCTTGAGCTGCATTCGAAAACCGCCCGTAGGTGTTGATAGCGAATACCAGGATGCTGTCGGTCGCAGAAATGGGATTCGACTGCACACCCACCGCGCGCGGATCGAACCCGGCCGAGATTGCCTTGGTCTCCTTGTTCGACAATCCCCAGGCGTAGAAATCACCATTGCCGGCGATGACACCTTGCTTGTTGGTGAGTCGCACACTCGGGTTTTTGCCGTCGCGCAGCGTCGCATCGACTGTCGATCGCGCGTGAGTCACGAGGTAGTAGGGCAAACTCAACGCGACACCGCTGTTCGCCCCCGCCTCAGGCGTCAGCGAGATCACACCGGATGCGTCGTTGAACAGCATATTGCCGGAGGCATCATGGGTCGCACCCGCACTACCGGCCGGCACCGCCAAGTTCATATGCAGGATGTTCTCGTCGTTGCCGCGCACTGAAACGGTCGACCGGGAGAGGTCAACCGTATGCGGAACGCCGGCCGACGAAGTCGCGGTCGCCGTAAAGGTCGCCGGGAGCTTATCGTGGTTGCGCACGACGATGTCGCGTTCATCCTTGAAGTTCTTGGTGAGCTCCGCGATGCCGAAGGACAGCAGGCCGAGTTTGGCGTCTTGATCGGCCTGCGCCGTGACTTGCGTCGCGACGGCACCGATCGGTTGCACCAAACCAGAACCCTCGATGCGCGGCGCATAATCCGGCAACGCCGCGGGCGAGGCAGTCTCCACGATCGCAGCCCGCAAGCCGGCTTCGTGCCAAGTCTTGTGTGCCTGTACCGTCAGCGCCGCAACGCCGGCGACGTGCGGGGTCGCCATCGAGGTGCCGGAGTCGTAGGTGCCGCCGGTGCCGGTGCCGATGTCGGTCGAGAAGACATTCACGCCGGGAGCGGTGACGTTGGGTTTCAACGCTCCATCGTCGGTGCGCGGGCCAGCCGACGTAAATGCCGCTGCGAGGCGGAACGTCGTGTCCGGCACATTTGCCGCCGCGACCCCAGCGGTCGTCGGTTGCGGCTGCGCTAAGAACGTCGGCGTGTCGCTCAGTTGTAGCTCGATGAAAGGAATCGTCGGATTGGTGAGCAATGGGTTGAAAAAGCCCGCGGCGTTATTCACCACGCCGATCGCGGATGCCCCGGCCGCGGTTGCATTCGAGGTCTTCGTATCAAAAGTGCACGTGCCGCGCGACACGATGACCACCGCGCCGGCGACTCCGCCGGCAGGATAGTCGGTTTTGTTGCAGCCCAAGCTCAAGGCACCGCCGGTCGTCAGGATCACGGCCGGCACACTGCCCTTGGGCAGCGGCAGGTCAATCGCTTCGACACCATTGACGCTGGCGCCCGAGGCGAACGCGATTTTCAGTCCGTTGACCAAGAAGGCGCGCGCATTGTTCGCGGCGACGCTGATGACTCGCGTACCGGTCGAGGGATCGCCCGTCACGTACGGTGCCGGGCCGGCGTTACCCGCTGCGGCAACCACGACGATGCCGGCTTTGGCCGCGTTGTCGGAGGCGATCGCATCGGAACTCAGGCGCGACCCATAGACACCGCCCAAGGACATGCTGATGACGTCCATATTGTTGTGCACGGCCCATTCGATCGCATCGGTGACCACGTCGGTAGAACCGGTGCAGCCAAAGACGCGAACCATATAGAGGTCCGCTTTCGGTGCGACGCCGGGGCCGATGCCGAAGCCGGCAGAGTAGGCCGCCTCGTCGTACGGGCCTTGATAGGTCTTGCCGTCGTTCGTGACACCAAACCCTGCCGCCGTTCCCGAGACATGACTACCATGGCCGTTGCAATCCAGAGGATTCGGGTCTGGAACTGGCACGCTGGTCGGGTCGTCGGCGTCGTAATCGTCGCCGACCAAGTCCGTGCCGCCTTTTACCTTCGGCGCTTTTGGCCCGAACATGGTCGGATCTGCCGGTTGAGTGCTGGTCGCGGCGGCCTGCGTGAACGCAGCCACGGTACCGGGACCGCCGAAGTTGGCGTGCGTGTAGTCGATGCCGGTGTCGATGATGGCAATCTTGACTTTTTCACCTCGATAGCCGGGTACGCCCTGCCACACTTCCGGCGCGCCGATGTAAGGCACGCTGACCACATTCTTTATTTTGTACTTCGGCACATCCACCACTTGCACCACGCCCGGCATGTTTGCGAGGTTCGCGATCTCGCTGCGGGCGATCTCGACCTTCATGCCGTTCAACGCATCGTGATAATGGGCGAGCACTTTGCCGCCAAGCGAGACGATGCTCGGCTCGAGCGTTGCGTGCTGCTGGAGAATTTGCGTCTGAATCGCATCGTGATCAGCCTGGCTGATGGTGTGATCCGCCGTCGTTGCGCGCACTTCCGCCACGGAAGCCGTGCTCATGGTGACGACGACTTTGACGCGCTCTTGCGAGCGCAGCGACAAGGGCATCTTGCCGTTGATCGGTCCGCTGCGAGGCAGCGCCTTGAAGCGGCTCGCATTGGTTTGCTGTGAGAAGGCGTCTGTGGGAGCCGCGATGAGCGCGATGATCAGCGCCGCGCCGGTCAATACATGAAGATGACGCATCCAATTGCGCAACGTCGCCGCACGGACGACACTTCCTTTGAGAATTTGCATGTCCGAACACCCCTAGTAATTTTTAGAAGCTTTTTTTGAGCTAGGAGCGATATCCGTGAACCGGCAGATACCGCAGCTCAAGTCCGGAGAATACTGCAGCCGCAGCGTGCGCGGGAATATGTTTGGCCGGTGAGGGCGGCTCTAACGTGTAGTCCAGTTAACATATGTAAACGAAGCGATCTGACCGGAGATATATGAGGTTGTTGTAACCGCCGCGTCGGGCTCGGAGTTAAGGCGATCTGTTGAGGGCCAAGCGTAAGACTCAAGCCTGCGCCGTGGAGCGCACGATAATTTCCGCCACATCCACCTCCCCCGGTTGCTCAATTGCGTAGGCCACGGCCCGGGCAATCGCATCCGGGGACATTGCAAACCGGTCTCGCGAAGCGGCGAGCTGGGCTTTCACTTCGTTGTTGGTCACATGGTCCGCGAAGTTTGTCCGCGTGAACCCGGGGGATATGAGCGTTACACGCAACTTTTCTTCCGCTACCTCCTGCCGTAACCCTTCGGAGATGGCCCGTACGGCACACTTCGTGCCGGAATACACCGATTGATTCGGAACAGTTTTATAGGCTGCGGTCGATGCAGTGGTGACGAAGTGCCCAA
>Ga0210388_10002835_pt1 | contig 13527 bp, 21 predicted proteins | sample IncBWC19OmetaG_FD_155485 | JGI IMG/M metagenome (GOLD analysis project Ga0210388, IMG submission 155485) | Forest soil microbial communities from Barre Woods Harvard Forest LTER site, Petersham, Massachusetts, United States - Inc-BW-C-19-O ... | reverse complement strand
ATCTGTTGACGCATGCCTGCAGTTCCGGGGGAACTTCGCCCAGGTAGGTAGATAGAGGGAGGGGCTCTTCGCGCAGTATTTTCACGAACACCGCCGCTGCCTCATTTCCCTGGAATGGCAGCGCGTATGTCAGCAGCTCATACAGCATCACGCCCGCTGAAAAAATGTCCGTGCGGGCATCGATCGGTGCGGAGTTGATTTGCTCTGGCGACAGGTATGACAAGCTACCCAGAAGCTGCCCGACCTGGAGGGTGGAGGTTTCAACTCCTACTACCCTGGCAATGCCGAAGTCGACTATTTTCGCCGTACCATCCCGCAAGAGGATGACGTTGGCCGGCTTGATATCACGATGGATGACCTGCGGCTTGCGATCGTGCGCGTGTTGGAGGCCATCGCACACCTGCACAAACAATTCCAGCTTGTCGACAATCGGCATGGGGCGTCGTTCCTGGATGACGCGCGATACCGGCTCGCCATCGAGGCACTCCATTACCAGGTAGGGGTTGCCGTCCTGCTCCCCGCTCTCGTAGACGGTGACGATGTTCCTGTGCTGCAGGCTTGCGGTCGCGCGCAATTCCCGGCTGAAAAATTGCTCCAACTGGTGCACTTTGCCGGGACCAGCATCCGCCCGCTTGAGCATCTTGATGGCGACGGTTCTATTCAAGATGGCATCGTGAGCGCGATAGACGATGCCCATCCCGCCTGAGCCGATCACGTCAATGACGGCATACTTGCCGATCTTCTGTATCAGAGGATCAGAGCTTTTCAAACCGCTTCTTGGCTACCTCCGCTAGACCTGGCTTGATTTCAGGTCGGCGATTGATTTCGCAAGGCAAAATGCTTTGTTTTGCTCGCGGCTATTATCGAATCCACGCGGTCAAACGCCGGCATGTTACAAGGAACCATGGTAACGCAAGCGTTCTATCCCGCTCTTTGCTTTCGCTTGAGGGAAGCCGAGCCGTATCCCCCAGATCTTTTGGCGCTCACCTGGGGCGCAATGAAGTCGAGTGCGCCCGGCTGCCCTCCCAACTACGCCGCTTGTCGATGCAAGGGACCGACTTAGACATAGTGCACGGCTGACGACTTTCGTTACATTTGGCGATAGCACAACTATTTGAATGCAAACGCTTAGAATTGCGGTCGGGGAGTAAACTGTCGAGGCAAGCTAAAGAGTCGTTGCATGCCGAGCGCACCTGGCTGAAAGATGACCGCTCGACCGCGTCCGCATACAAAATTGCCCTTCGACGAAGCCTATAAGCAGGCCTTTCGCTGTGTTTGGACAGCTCGACGATCGCACTTCGGCGCGGTCGATGTCCCTCTTCAACATCGTGGATGAGAGCTGGATGGACCAGCACACAAAAATTGCATTGATGCGCAGAAGGGCAAGTCCAGCATCGCGCTCGGCGCGGCGGTGGCCATGGTGAGCGATTACGAAGCAGTGCAGGCGTACCGCGAATCTGCCTCCCTGCGATCAGTTTTGATCGCCGAAGATGACAACGGCCGGCGCGCTCGAGAGCTTCGGTCGGACGCCTTCCCGCTCTTCTGCTGTTCACGGTCTATTACGACTTTACAGACAGCCTGAATGATGCGCGGCTGACTGCGGCGCATGGTTATGCGAGTGTCGTGGGATTTACGCGGCAAGGCTGCAGCCCCGACAAGCCCATTCCCTATGAACACGATGGCTCAGGGTTGCAAACTCGCGGATTATAGCGACCGTCATTCAACCTGCAAGGGATTTGTGACTGTGATTGCGAGTCGTTAAGATTGAGCCGAGGGCATATGAGAGTCGAATTCAGCTGGGAGTTTGAAGAGGACGAACTGGCAGCGATAGCGAGTCATCTGGACAAAACAAAGGTCGATGACGATGATGTCAGGGAATTCTTAAAGGCGATCATCAAAGAGGCAATCGATCGTGCATTGGTGGAGCACGAAGCTGCTGAGAATGACCCATCCACGAACACCGGGCCGTAATGCTCAACCTAAAGTTAAAATTGCCTCACGCAAGAGGCGTGCTAGCTTCGCCGAAGAGTAGGAGAATGGTGTATGGTCACGTCGAACAGCCGGAGCTCTCAGAATCCCAACTCGCAGAGTTGGAAAAGCTCGCGCGGGCTCGGGAGAGAACCGTGCCGACGTCGTCTCGGAGGCCGTGGGCCGCTACATCAAGGACAAGCGGTGGGAAAGCCTGAAGCGATATGGCCGAGCGAAGTCACACGAGCTCGGACTCACCGAGGGTGACATGCCTCGCCTGATTCAGGAATTCCGTCAAGAACGTACTCAGTAAATGGTCGGCGTCCCCGCAGACTCGAACATCTACATATCTGCCCTCAACTGCGGTGGCTCGCCGGATAAGGTGTTCGGCTTGGCACGCGCCGGCGAGATTGAGCTCCATATTTCAGACGACATTCTCGGGGAAGTTCTGTGCGTATTGCGCGACAAGTTTCGTTGGAGCGAAGAGGCATTGGCACAGGACAGGCTTGCCGATTTCACGCAGACCGTACAGCCCTGAACGTCCGATTGAGAGCAGTACAGAAACTAAATTTCAGACGCCATCCTTGAAATGAAAAGAATTGTCGGGCTACCTTCTAGCCCCGCGATTTTCATCTGGATGAATAGCCCGGGGCTTTCATCTGAAGTATGTATTTGAGCTTACGAGCTGGCTTTACCGCTGCTTGGGGCGTCCAGTGCATCTCATTCTGTATGAAAGCTGGCTTTGCAGCCGCCTCGTTCAGCATAATACTGCTCGCCGGATGCTATTCGAATAACACGGATGCCTTGCGTGAGCATACGGCCGATGCAACGGCTGCCGCGAAGCGCGACGCCGGAGCAATCGCTGCAGGGGTTATTGAAGGTTTGGCGCGTAAAGGCCCGATTGACATTAACCGCGCCTCTTTCAAGGACCTGCAGAAGCTGCCTGGCATTACCCCGGATGCGGCCGGCGCAATCATTTCCGAGCGCCCTTACGAGGATACTCTGCAGCTGGTTCGCAAACATATTCTCTCCAGGCCCCAATACAACAGAATTCGCGCGCAGATCATGGTGAAATGACAACGCGCGATGAGCCAAAGGCCATCTCCGACGAGCCAGGGCCATCTCCACGGATCCGAAGGGCATCTCTACTGTCAGCAGTTCGCCGCCTGCAAGCCAGAATTCTGCTCGGGTAATAACCGACTCAATCAAGAGGAAATCCATGACTACCGAAAACAAAGAAACCCATAAGCTGACTCACGACCAGGTTGAAGAAACGCTTCGCGACGTGATTCAGAGCCTCATTGACGGACAGGAAGGCTTCCAGAAAATCGGCGAGCATCTTAAGGACGTAACTCTTAGGAAGTATTTCGCGGCTGAAGCGCTAAAGCGCTCTCAGTTTCGTGGAGAACTGGAAGGGGTGCTGCATCAGGGAGGTGTCCATGACGTAAAGGAAAAGGGTACCGTGGGCGGAGCGATCCATCGCACCTGGGGCGATCTCAAGGCGCATCTGGGCGGCGGCGACCATACACTTTTAGAGACGGCAGAGGCGGGCGAGGACAAAGCGAAGAAGGCATATAAAGAAGCACTCGAAAAGGAACTGCCTTTGCCTATCAAGCAGCTCCTGACCACGCAGTATGCGCACATCCAGGAATCGCACGACTACGTGAAGGCAGCGCGCGATCGTACAAAATAAGTCAAATATTTTCGGGAACGAAGGGGCGGCATGTGGTCGCCTTTTTGTTGTGACCGTCAGTATTCTTGATAGCCATATTCTTCATAACCGATATCGCAGTACATGTCGTTTCTTGCATCAATGAGGTCGGAATAGTAGGTATCAAAGCCATCCAGGTTGTTGCAGAGGCTTTCAATTTGGACGGAAAACCTAGCAACGTTGATCCGCGACATCTCGCGCAGGGAAGCCGCTCCGGTTTTCGTCAGGGCATAGCAGAAACTGAACTAAAGCGCGTCGACTTCGTTTAGCCAACAGGCCAGTAATGCGAAATGGTTCAAGCCGTTGCTTCGTTCCGGATTCATGACTCTCTTCGCTTGTTCTCCGCCCGTCATATCGCTCGCCTCTGGAGTCGGCCACGAACCATAATCTTTGTCTGATATGCGGCGCGCCAATGCCCACAGCGCAGAGATCAACCGTCCTGACGGTGTGGCCGCTCCTTCCATGTCGGTGTGAACAAGGTCGAGCCAAGCAAGTCCGTGCTTGCTCGCAACCTGTTCATCAAAGGCCGTTACATTTCTTGGTTTTGCATGCTCGGTGAGGTTGAACCAGGCTGGCCATAGATCCCGCTCGTCAGCGAAATCAGCGCCCTTGCCTGCCGCGTTGAAAGGCTGACATGGGCAACTACCCGTCCACACCGGGCGGTCATCGTCCCAGCCCGTAAGGCGAAGCGCGTAGGCCCAGACTCCGATGCCGGAGAAGAAGTGGCATTGGGTGTAAGGTCGAAAGTCATGTGGCTTGGCATCCGCGATGTTCCTTTCGTCCACATCTCCGCGAGGAATATGACCTTGGGTGATGAGCGTTCTTAGCCACAGGGCCGCGAACGGATCTGTTTCGTTGTAATAAGTAACCATTCATAAGCACTCCTTCATTTCTGTTATTGGGGAGTGCCAAAAGGCACGGCGAAGCACAGACGCAAGATAAGATCGCAGAGCGGCTGCACAAGCGAGCGCGGAAGCTCGGCGGACCGAAATTGCCGCGAGGGCGCGCCGGCCCTGTCAGGAATTGGGAAGCCAACAATCTGAAGGGAACGTAAAAGATTTGCGCGCCATCTTCGATATGCCCCTACAATTCGTAACGGCATATGAACAAAAGACTGAGGGGTTTGAGAATGGCTGAGAAAACAATAGTGGATAAAGCTGGTTTCGCTGTAGGTTTTGGAATGGCGGCGGCGTCGGATGTGGCCGGCTCGATCAAAACGGCAATTGGCGAGGCCGTGACCACGGTGACAGAGGTTCTGACGAAAGCACCCGCCAAGAAGGTGGCGAGGGAGACTCCCGCCAAAAAAGCCGCCAAAAAAACGGCGACAAAGAAGGCTGCCAAAAAGGCACCCCCGAAGAAAGCTACTAAGAAAGCCGCGGCTAAGAATGCCCCAGCTAAGAAAGCTGCGAAGAAGGCCGTTAAGAAGGTTCCGGCTAAAAAGGCCGCCGAGAAATTCGTAAAGAAGGTTGCAAAGAAGACTGGCCGAGGGCGACGGTGAACTGAGGAGGACTAGAGGGGTACTGCAACTGCCATACGACAGGCGTGAGAGTTTCGGGAAGATAGAGCGGATGCCAGGGTGGGATCCTTGGAGAGACGAAGGGTGTGCGGTTTCAGGCCAGCCTTATCGACGAGCAAGAGAGCTGAGATAGGCCCTCTCGCGCGCAGGGTGCATGGCCCAAGGTTCCCCGTAAGCGAACATCACCATGGCGGCAACCTTGGCCATCTCGACCAGCTGTTTATCGTTTTCCGGTCCGACCGCATCGGCAATCTGCGGAAGGCGCTTCTGGCCGGTGGCTCCGTAAAAGCGCTCTGATGGTTGATTTGTTGATTTGCGGCGCTCGCGGTCTACGAACAGGAACGGCGCTTGCCGTCCGAGATCAATTCAGTAAAAAACTCTTCCTCAGAGCCTGGATGCCGAATAATGTGAACTGGGTCACAGGCTGCCTGACTTCCAGGTGTGATGTCAAAATGTCTTCGTCGATCTTCCACGACCGAGTGTGCTTCGTATCAGCATCGTCCCGACGGATCCTTCAAACCGAATATCCACCCGAGGGCAGGTTTCAGATGTGGGTTAAGCCTGACCAAGTGACTCACATTATCGTGGCAATCATTCGGCTTAGGTGCCCACCATCCTGACGCAAAATGCGATAAAGAGTCGGTTCGGCGGTGTGCCGGTGGCGCGTGAAGACAGGCAAAGTAGTGCACGAAATCCGTGCAAATTTCATTCACCCGAACATCTCTATTTGTTGGTCGTCGCCTTCCTTTGAGCTCTTCAGAAAGCGTAGGGTCATTGTTTTTCACGCTGTTAATTCTGGCGTCTGTACGCCAAGCCTTCATCTGATCCGAATCAAAGGGACGCAGCAAATCGACGGGCGGCTGCTTAGGGTTTCCGGGTTCAAGCCACCGCTGACAATCCGACCGCTTCACAATCAACGGCATCCTGTCATGGTGGGTGGTCTGGTCTACGAGTTCGTTAGGTTTAACGGTGATAACCGCGTAGGTGTCCATTTGACTTTGACCATCGGGCGAGCGCCAGTGACGCCAAATCCCGCCAAGAGCGAATAGTTCGTTTTCTTGCATGGCAAACATCCAAGGAAGCTTTGCTCTGCCATCGGTTTGCCATTCGATGAAAGTGTCGGCAGGGATGAGACAGGGCCGCTTCAGAAAGGAGTCCTTCCACATTCGACTCGTTAGGAGATTGGCAGAGTCAGCATTTGTGGTGCTCAATTTGAAGTTTTTAGGATCAGTGGCGAACGAGGGCAGAAACTTCCAATACATCATCTGGAGACTGCGCAATCCCTCACGCTCATCCCAAACAATGACAGGGTGCATTTTGCCTGGAGATGCGTTGTAGTCGGGCACGAGTTCCAGGAACAAACTGTCGACGTTACCATGCTTGAACGCTTCGGCAATGCGCTGTTTGTCTGAACGTCGTTGGTAGCGTCCGCACATTGGTTAATGAACCGACCGATGATGCGGGCATGTGCAATGCGATATGACTTTGCCCTGTTTTACTGTCTCAGGACAAGTCTCACAACTCGTATAGCTGCAATGGTCATAGGGGACTTCGCGAGGTTCGGCTTTGTGACACTCGTGCGTGCAGGAGGAAACCTCTCCGTCGCGCACCCAATATCCGATGCAGTGCTCACAGCCGATGTCAACGCAGCCGTCGTGTGGCTCAACCACCACATGGTCAGCGGGAATTTCCGGATGGATCACAGCATCGAACTGGCCCGTTTCGTAAAGATACTGCTCGAAGCGAGTCATGCCCGCAAGAAGTTCTTGCTCCACTTCGTCCCAATACGCTTGTTTCTTTTCGTGGGTCATATCCATCGGTAACTCTCATTAATGAACACATGAAACGTTGGTAATTCGGTCAACCCGACGGTTATCATGCGCCTCTAATTGCACATACACAGAGAAGTTAACAAAACCCTTTCCCGGGCGTCCGCAAAGCGTCCGGGGATTTTTCGCTATTCCATTCCAGCAATTCTCACGTTCTCATCTGTCTTGGCGATCTCCGTTAAGACAACCTTCGCCAAGTCCGCTCAGTATTCTTCGCAATCCGGGCAATGGCTCGAGTGCGCATACAAATCGTTCAAAGCGGCTGCAAGCTCCGATTGTGCGACTTCGGCGGGAATGAAACCGTGGAGCGCGTTCTTCACCGCCTGACGCGACTTGTTCAAAAAATCAACTACAAGTGCATTGCCGACCTTGCAAAACATGAACTCGCCGTCCTCTGTCAGTGGTCCGTCAACGTTCATCTGCCACTCCTCATAATCATTAGCCACAGCACACAATGTCGCCACCATCAAGAATCGCGTTTCGTAAACACTCTCTCAAAAATATCCTTCGCGAGTTCGATGGACTCTTCTATGGCTTTGATGGTGGGTATCACCCGCACGTGGACTTGGCTCTCCCTCGCAAGCCGTATGCCAGCGATCAGGCACGCTCCGAGGTAGATCAGACGGGGCTGTTCCTTCGGCTTGCCCTTGAAGGGATCAAACACCTCTGCCTCTGTCGATAGGGATAACGTTCCAGGGCCGCCGCTGAAAGTTCTCGCTCCCATGGGCTTGCTCGGTCAAAAAGCATGCAAGGTGGCCTCAGAACACGCTCCAAGCGGGTTGTAACGACGATTGCTTCGAAGAGGATAGCGAACGGGGCATACTCCCGCCCAGCTGTTCTACACCCTGGCCGCCTAAGCAAGTTCCAACCCATCGGTCTGTCAATCGGAAATTGTTCCTTGCGTAAGCGTTCGATTCTGACCGTCTTGCGAAATGGTGAGAGTCGGAAACTAGATCTGGTCAATCAGGACCGCCGGCCAGGAAAAGGGCCACTGCCATTGGCGTCAAGGTAGAACATCGCGATGGCCTGAAGGATTGACAGAGTACGCCGGAGCGTCGCTGCACTGATGGCGCGTAGGGCTCTGTTCCTCAAGCAGCCACAGACATCCCGCCGACCCAGCTCCCTTTCACACACTACATGCTCACAAGTTGAGAAATGGAAGAATCACGAGTAGGCATACAGGCGAGTTTCCGCTCCGTTTTTTAGGACCCTGACACTGCACAAACTTGGACACCGGTATCTCGTTGAGGATCTTATCAAGCAGCGAAAGCTTTCCTGCCAGATTCTCAGGGACGAGCTTGGCGCCTTGGCTGTAAAGACCTTCCGCTAGATGCCTTTTAGTTCGTAAGGACGCCATGCAATCGCCTGAATGCGCGGCTTCTTGTCGTGGCGGACTGCGTCCACACAATAGAGGAACTGAAAATATTCAATAAAGGATATGGGAATGTTAAGCGACCGCAATCCTCTAGTAAGGCGGTCCTCGTCGGTGAGAATGGCGGTAAGAGCGTGCACCGCCGTGCCATAATCCGAGTTGAAAATAGTCGTAGGTGTACGGTTGGTATAAGGGCTCGGGAGGCGCGAAAGAATGCCCGGCCAGCTCTTCTCGTCTGCAAATTCGATAATTACGCTGCCGTCCTCCTCGAACTTGCGGCAACAGCCATTTCTCTCTAACTCGGCGATGCGTTGCAGTTCCCCACTTTTAGGGGAGAGCAGGCGAACGCGAGTGCGACTTTCAAGGGTGATGTCGGCATCGGAATGCCGCTCCAACACCCTTCGGATAAAGCGATTGCTGGAAACAGAACCGAACAGAAGCACAGAATCTTCCTCGGGGAGATCGTCGTAGTGAATGTCCCGGGAAGTAACCAGTTGGAGTTGCACGGCCGCATAGCTTCCAAACCATCTGCTGAGTAGGTGTAGTGCCTGTGCTTCGCCTTTGGCTATATAGGGATAGATGGTTCTCAGGCTGCCGTTCGGGTCGGCCTGGTATGTATCGCCATGCCGCCGGTAGAGTTCAAGCAGCGCTGCTTCATTGTGTTCCTCGTTGCAGTCGTAGTAGCGAAATACGCGACGCTTCTCGCTCTCGTAATAGAACAAATGCTCGACATAGACCACTGAAACAGAATTGGCGCCCTGTAGATGCGGCCGCCAAAAGGCTCCGGTCACTTTGAAGTCGTTCGCTACCCTGATGCAGCGAAGCTGATAGCCGTTGCCATACTCCGCGTTTGGCAGGTCGATGCACCAGGTTTCCTCTGGGTGTTTCTTGAAATGGCACTTCAGGGCGTCGCGCAGATCCAGCGCTGCCTGACGAATGTTGTGCCGGAAGTCAAAACCTTCCGTTGGCTTCTTCGGGTCAAATGGCTGGTCCTTGTCCTTGCTCCGACAAACTTTCCTTAATTCGCCCTTCTCCCAGATATCTCTATGGCCAACATGTTCATCGAGGTGCTCCCACAAATATTTGAACAGCATGCAGAGTTGAGGAGTAGCGCCTAACGAGGTTTGGACCCGTTGTGCACTTTTTTCGAGTTCTTCGATTGAGTGCGGCATCGAGCTGACGCCTCCTGATGCCTGCTGACGCAAGTGGATGGGAGTGTAACAACGCTCATAGAATCAGGTCAATATTGAGATGAGGGCAGCTCCCACTGACGTCGCAAAGCTTGCAATATGAGCACTGTCGGGTAAACAAACCGGAGGCGCCGTCTATGAAAACGCAGCCTGTTTCCTCAATACACGATCAAAAAATGCCGCGAAAGAATGAAAAGCAGCTCATGCACGACCTGAAGATGGAGAAATACCTGGCGTTCTTTGCGTGTGCCTTGTTAGGACTCTCTTGCTTAACGGCTCTCGCGCTTTTCTGTCTCCAAGGATTCCACGCGTGGGGCTTTAGACTGGAGACGAGTCTGATGCATTGGATTGGAGCGGTTACTGTCGGAACTGTGGCCGCCCAAGCTGCAACAGTATTCAACGCCTTTTTTAGGGTGCCTGAACGGACCTCTCCACGCGAATAACCCATGTACCGTTTCGCGACGCGTATCCGTTCTCCAAGGGAGCGTTCTGAGTCCTGTTGATAGGCGCAGGAGACGGTTCGCCGAGGCCTGGGGCACCACTGAGTTTGCGGCTGACCCAATTGAGCGAGTGGATTCCGAAGACGAAGTCCCGTTACGACTGTGGGGCGCCCAGTGTCTGTAAATTCTAGAAAAATGCTCCGGTAACAGCTGAAGGAAGACAGATCGCGGTTGAGGCAATCGGAGCGACAAAAAGAATCTGAGATTGCTTTATCGTCGTTGCCGGTGCAGACTTCATGAGGCGACACGGCAAAGATAGGGGGGAGGAAGCAATGGCTTCAGAAGATAAATCGCAAATTTACCAGCACAGCGGACTAGGTCACAGAATCGGCTTTGGCAAGCGGCCGGCGCTTTTGATAATTGACATGCAGATCGGCTTCACCGCTCCCGAGAAATCGCCGCTGGCGGATAATCTCGATGGACAAGTTGATGCGATTTACCGCTTGCTCGTCCCGATGCGCGCCAAGGGATGGCCGGTTGTGTACACCATCATCGCTTATGAACCTGGCTCCCAGGCGGACGCAGGGCTATGGGCCGCCAAGGCTCCCACGTTACGAAATCTCAAGATCGGCAGCGAGTTGGCGGAACTCGATCCACGGATTCCGCGCACACCGCAGGATCTTCTGATCGTGAAACGGTACCCCTCGGCCTTCTTCGGGACTCATCTTGCCTCGACAATGACCTCGATGGGTCTTGACACGCTGATAGTCACCGGATGCACGACTAGCGGATGCGTGCGTGCCAGCGTCGTGGACGCGTTATCGCACGGTTTCCGGCCGATCATCCCGGAGGAGTCGGTCGGAGACCGCGCGCAGGATCCTCATGAGGCGAACCTCTTTGACATGGATAGCAAATACGGAGACGTTATGCCGCTGAGTGAGGTGTTGGCTTATATCGACGCCCTACCAGCGGACGGTCCGCTGTCCAAGTGCTGATGCCGAGGCATCGCATTACCGCTCAATCCATCCTTGGTCGTGAACAATTCGACTACGGTGCTGAATTTGCGTAGAGCCGATCCAAAGATCACCTTAGGGTAGGCGAGGAGGGAAGCAACACTAGAGTCGGGAATTGGATCGCCCGATTAAGGGCTGCAATACGACGAGCCTTTTTCCCCGTCGCGCTCAGTGACCCTCCACATAGACACCTCTGCTGCAAAACGATAGGGTGCAACGCACCGATGCGGTCGTACAAATGCACGAGGGTGCCGACTGTCTTCACCATCACCAGGGCGAGGCGGGGCGTCAGAGCTGGGGTGGGTGAAGGCCCCGAAGGGGCACTTACTTGGCGGTCTTCTCCTGCGCTGCCCATCGTTTTCGTTGAGCGTCAGCGATGCGTTTGCGAGCTTCGGGGCTCAGAACTCTCTTGACTCCTACTGCCTTTGAAACGGCTGACTTTCCCGCCCTTGTTTTCTCCCCGGCGTTATGGCCAGCCAGCAAGGTTCTGGCGTGAGTCAAACGGGAGATCTCTTCATCAATAGCTGCAAGCATCTGCTTCGTTTCCATTAGTCTCCCGATCTTTCAGAGTCAGGCCGGACCGCGGCCAGTGTTTCTCCATAATCGGTTTCCACATAGCCGCAAGTTCCTTGTCAACGAGTTGGCTATTCGAAAAGTAGTCGAAAGACAGTGTCCCCGAACTTTGCTTGTTATTACTTACCTCGTCGAGGTTCAGCTTTTCTTGCAAAGCTCCTTGAATTTCTTCAGCGCCAACAGCGCTCCGGTGTGACCGGCCTCGATAGCAGATTGCAAAAGCGTTTCCCCTACATCGTCCATGGGGACTTGGTTGGCCGCAGCTATCTGAACGTGCATCTCGAGCGGTAGTTCGATATCGCGGATGCAGACATCGGCGGCGATACAGACGAGCACCTTCCCGCGCTGGCTGAGTTCCGGGATTGACCACGACGCTTCTCCCATATACACGGCCATCCCCCTAAGGTTGGATCGATTGCGAAATCTGGTGCGTTCGCTTCTTTGTCAGACGGCATACGCATACTGGCTCTTCTGGAATTGGAATTTGGCTCCGGCCTATTCAACCGCTTGCCCGAACTTTGTTGGCAATCTGAAGGTCTTCATGATTGCGAGATCGAGAAGCTTTTCGGGAAGCATCCCTGCGAGGGTAATCAACATAATTGAATTCTTTCCTGCGGGATAGCGCGTTCTCGGCTTTTTCGCATTCAGCGCTTTTTCCACAACTTGGGCAACAACATCCGGGGGGCTTCCTGCTTTTTCGTTCTTGGTGAAGGCGACCGCCATTCGGCGAAGACCAGCGGCATAGTCACGAGCGCCGTACCATTCTGGCGAGCCGCTTGGGTGGAATAATCCGGTCACTTCTGGCGGTCGTAATCTACGTCCGGTGTTCCCGTTGGGCCAGTGCCCGGGTGAAGGTGATCAGGTCGCGGCGGGGTACTGCTGAGATGCTCTTTCTTGCCACTGCCGATCAGACGGGGTCAGGTAAGCATCTGCACCCACGGAATTAAAATTCAGAACCGCGTCAGCTGCGAAGCGCTGAAGTACGGTCGGGTGCTGAGGAGAGGCGTGAATGTCGCCGCTGCATTCTAAGTGGAAAGGCCGATATCGCCTTCGAGCACTTGCTGGAGGAGCTTTGGCCTCTCGCCGGCTCGCCAAAGCGGCGCGCTATGCACGACCCGATAGCGAAGTGGTCCGCCGTCAGCGCGTTCACTGCGCGTGATCGGCCGCGGAATGCAGACGAACTCGGTGCGCATTTCATCCGCGCTGAGCCGAACCGTCGCATAGCCGTGGCCACCAAGGTCAACGAACTCGAGGTGTGGGGCAAGTTCCGCGTTCGAAACGGCATGGGCGCGCTTCAGATCGAAGCTCTTCGCATACTCAAGGCACGACCGAACGCCGTGCCTCAGCAACATGTTGTAGGTCCAATCGGGTTTGCCTCCGCCGAGGCGATCGGCAAGGAATAGCGGACGAAGCGGATCGGCTTTTGGAAAACTATGCTCGTACGCTTCCATGGTGCCAGCGCTTGAAAGCGACGCGCCGACGAAACTCAGGCCTACGGGATCGAACTTGCCCGGCGGCAACTCCGACGTCGCGTAGCCCGCCCAGAAGCTGTGCCGGTCGCCGGAGACAATCGCGAAGCCCGTAATTTTCTCGTCGCGCACAAGGTCGTATATCTCGGCGCGCTCCCGATAAGCCGATCCATAGTCGCCGCTACTCATCAAAGCATAGGTGGTCTTCGGCCATATCTCCTTTGTCAGTCCAGGCGGAAGGTTCTGCGGGTCGCTGCGCCAATCCGGCGCGCCTTCGGAATTGCCCCAAATCTTCCAGGTCGCAGTCGATCGGCGCAGCTGGTCCTTGAACCAGGCTTTCTGGGTGGCGCCGAGGATCGTTTGCGGCGGCGCGTCCTTTCGCGGGTTCGGAACGTGCGCGCCATTGAATGAGATTTCGTTCGGTGGTTTGCCGCCGTTGAAGGCAC
>Ga0210388_10002834_pt1 | contig 13528 bp, 10 predicted proteins | sample IncBWC19OmetaG_FD_155485 | JGI IMG/M metagenome (GOLD analysis project Ga0210388, IMG submission 155485) | Forest soil microbial communities from Barre Woods Harvard Forest LTER site, Petersham, Massachusetts, United States - Inc-BW-C-19-O ... | reverse complement strand
CGGTACTCCCCATTCCCGGCGCTCCCGTTCAGGCTCCCGGCACTCCGTTCACTATCGATCTCTCCAATGCGCTGCAAGGGCAGGTTTCCCCCGCGCCTTTGCCTTACTCGATCGGCGTGGACCCCGACACCGATATGGCTGTGGTGGCTTATTCTTCCACTTCGGCTTCTTCCGCGGCCAACCTCGGCTTCTTGATTAACCTGAACCCCAACACGGGAACAGCCGCCAACCCGGGTAATCCTTATGGGTGCGGACTCGGGCTGGCCATCAATTCTGGCTCCAATCAGTTCGGCCAGTGCCTCACCGCTCAGGTCACTCTCAACACCGGCGCGTATCCTCAGGTCGCCATGGCCCCTCACGGCCATTTGGCTTTCGTTACTCCCGGTGGCCAGGGAGCCCTCCAGGGGATCGACGTTACAAAGGGCTCTTCTTCATCCTTCCTTCAGACTCTTACACTGGCCGCCGGGATCGTGACGGTCACCACCACCGCTTCCAATGGTTTGGTGCCTGGTGATTCCGGCACGGTATTGATTGAAGGAGTGCCGGGGCCCGGAACTTCAGCCAATAGCACCACGGCGAACTTCAATGGAGTCTTCACCGTCGCTGCCGTTAGCGATACCAGCTTCACATATCTTTTGAGTTCCACCTCCAGCGGCACTGTGACTGTCCCTGCAAATCCGAACAATGCTCCTGGGACCGTAGCGCAGGTGTTTTACAGCACCCCGAATTTGATTTTCGGCGGCCTTTCCCCGTTCACCCAAGGCATCGCCATTAATCCCGTCACCAACACCGCCGCTCTTGCTGATGCTAACGCCACCGGCGCCAATGAACCTCAGATCAATCTGATCAACAATCTGGATCAGACCATCAGTTCCATCTCTTTTTTCGCTACTTGCACTTTTTATACGGTCACGCTCCCGTGCACCGATTCGGCCGAGCGATTGGGCACCGCGGATGTAGCCTGGCAGCCCTACTCCAATGCCATCGTTTCCTACAATCCCGGGTTGAACCAGGTTTCTGTCTCCGATCCCGTCAGTGCGAGGCGCTACGCCTTTGCGTGCAATCCGCTGCCCGCCGCCTGTTTGACCAACCCACAAAATGCAAGCGACGAGGCTACGTTCAACACCCAAACCACTTTGCCGGGTACTGGCACGGCCACCTTGACGGCGACGGCCAACGGGATCTCCAATGGCACGACGAATACTCTGAATCTTTTTGGGGGTATCGCCGTTGATCCTGTCACCAACCAGGCTTTCGTGGTCATGTCCGGTAGCAGCCAGATCTATATCATCAATCTTGGCTCCCTCAAGTCCGCGCAGATCTCCGAAATTCTCGTGCCCAGCCCGAATCCTGCTCCCGGCATCATCGGCGGTATTCCCGGCGCGACTGTGCCTCAGGGCACGCTCACTTCTTCCACCGATTTGGCCGGCGTGCAAATCTTCGGCTCCGGTTTTGATGCCGGAACCCAGGTGCGCCTCGACGGCACGGCGATTCCTTCCGCCAACGTTCAATTTATGAGCAACCGCGAGTTGATCGCCACCATTCCTGCGGCCAAACTCTCTTTCCCCCACCGGTACGCGCTTGACGTCGTGAATGGCAGTGGCGTGCAATCCAATGCGACAGATTTCTTCGTCGTTCAGGCCGTGGATCTTTCCCAGGTCTGCCCCACCAATGTGGACGCGAATAACAAACTACTCCCCACACAGCCCAGCTCCGTGGCCATTGCAGACCAGCTCGTCAACGGCCCCTTCGCTCCCATCGCTGTCGTCAGCGTCAATGCTTGCAACAGCATTTCAGTTGTCGACATCAACCCCACGGCCACAGTCAACGGCCAAACGGTCCAGAACCCCAGTTTCGGAACGATTCAGCACACCATCGCTGTAGGCACCGGCCCGCAGGGCGTGGCCGTCAGCCAGCCTTTCGGCTTGGCCGTCGTTGCCAACAACACCGCGGGCACCGCCTCGATCGTTAATCTGGTCACCGATTCACTCGCGGTCCCGGATGTCACCACCGGCACGAATCCCAGCGGTGTCGCCATCAACGACGCTACCGGTGCTGCCATCGTTGCTAACACCGGCGCGAACACTGTCACAGAGATCAATCTTGGTCTGCTCTTTGGAACCACTCCAGTGACCACACTTGCCAACACTCAGGTGAGCATCGGCGGCTTCCAGCTACCGACAGCGGTAGCCATCGACCCGGACCGCGGTACCAACAATCAAGGCATAGCCGTGGTCACCTCCCTGCAGCTTGTCAGCGGGCAAGCGCCACAGGGCGCTTTGGAAGTCGTGGACATCGGCCTTACCACTCCCACTCTCAGCCAGACGGAGCAGACCGGCAGCGTCACTGCGCCGACGACCGGTGTCGTTTTCGATCCGTCCGTGGCCACCTCGACATCCAACCCCGGCGTCTTCTATGCCAGTTCTAGCGGCGGCAACGTCATCACCTCGTTCAATCCCGATCCGGGTGGAGGCTCGACCAACGTAAACGTCGGCATCAACCCGACCGCGTTGGCCATCAATCCTCAGACGGGAGCGATCCTGACGACCAACCTTGCGGGCAAGACGACCTCGCTCGTCGATACAACTTCGAGTCCGTTGAGGACCGTCAAAACGATTGGCCTTCCCGGCTCTGGCCAGTTCGGCGTTGCCATCGATCCATTTACGAATCTTGCCGTCATCGTGGATCAGGCCAACAACCGGTTGCTTATTTTCGCCATGCCGAACTAGGCCGTCTGGCTTTGCTGCGGTGGAAAGCAACAACCTGTAGGCAAAGGCCGCCAACGCTTTCTGATTGCAGTGCGATGAGTGGCTCAGCTATACTTCGGGGTTTGTGTGGTGCCCGCGCGTGGCGCAGGCAGTCGGAGACAGGTTCAAGCCAATCAAAGATTGGTTCCGGTTGGTCTCGATTTCATCGCGGCCACCCAAAAACAAGGAGAATAAAGTGAATTTGAGAATTGTTCTGAGATCCGCTGCTTTGTGCGCAGCATCCCTAGTAGGCACAGCAGCAGCCTGGGCCCAAGCGGCCCCTGCGGCTGGCGCCGCCGCGCCCGCCAAGGGCGTTGCTATCATCAATCTTCGCGGTGCCATCGGCAGCACGGCTGAGGGCAAACAAGCTTCCGCCGAATTGCAATCCCAATTCGCGCCGCGGTCCTCCGAAATCGACGCACTAACCAAGCAGATCAACGACCTTCAGCAAAAGCTGCAAGCTGGCCAGGGCAAGCTTAGCCAGGAAGAAGAAGCCCGCCTCACCGCCGAGGGCCAACGCCTCACTCAGCGTCTCGACCGCCGCCGTAACGATTTTCAGGAAGACGCCACCGCTGCGCAACAAGACGTCCTCGAGCGCATCGGCCGCAAAATGGTCGACGTTCTCGACCGCTTCGCCCGCGAGAACGGCTTCAGCGTCGTTCTGGACACCTCCGGCCAGAACTCGCCCATCCTCTATGCCTCTAACCAGGTTGATGTAACTCAGGACATCATTCGCCTTTACGATCAGCAGTATCCCGTCAAGTCCGGCGGCGCTGCGGTTCCCGCGGCCAAGCCGGCCGCCACTACACCTAAGCCGGCTGCTCAGCCGCCTGCAACAAAGCCGCCCCAGCAGTAATTCGCTGCGGCTTCGGCCTCAACGTCTTCTCATCAAAAACGCCCCCGCAATCTCGGGGGCGTTTTCTTTCGCATTCAATCCCGTCACCTAAATCCCAACTGCGCAATTCGTCTGCGCACTGCTCACTCTTCATTTAGGTACTTCCGCCGGCTTCCCGACGGTGCCCCCCAAGTCCACCGAAAACAGCATGTAATTCCTCAGCGTATGCGTGTGGTGGTACCGCTTGCCCCGCAATTCCATGAACATCTCCGCGTCCCACGGCAACCACAGCGTCGTCCCGCTTTTCTCGAACTTCACCGGTCCGTAATCTATCAACAGATGATCCCGCGTCAGCTCAATCTCCTTCACCGCCTCGCGAAGATCCGTCTCGATGTGCATCACGTCGTAGCTGCTCGCGCCAATCCATACCCGGCCCTTCAAAGGTATCGCGTACGTGCCGCGGCTGTTCGTCCACATTCGAATGCGCGACTTCACCTCTTGCTTCTGTTCGAAGCGCAGCCGCCAAACCGCTTGTCCGCGCCACGTTCCCAGCCCTTCGCACTTGTACGTCAAATCTCCCTCATAGCTCGGGTCGAAAACGCTCAGCGCCAGAGCGGCCAGCCCCTGCGTAGCCAATGCCGTCGGAAAGGAATCGAGGTTATCCCCGCCATCGCGTTTCTCTTGCAGAAAGGACATCCCCGGCCGGGGATGCTCCACGAATATCAGATAGTTGAAATCTTTTTCGCGCACTGCTCTCGGATTCCCGTGGCCGTCCACTTCTTGATGCTCGATGTGCTCGGTGGCCAGAAATTTCTCGAAGTTCCCCAGTTGGCGCATCATTTTGGCTTGCGTTCGCAAAACGATTTCGTTTTCCGAACACGCCACATCCTCGGCCGCCGGATATTCCTTGCTGTCAATATCTGGCGGCGCCCACGGGCGTATGGCCACCAGCGCGAGGGCCGGCGGGGGTGGAGTTTCCGGCTGCGGAAGCACTTGCGAAACCGCTGTAATCACCGCCTCGTCCAGTTCCGCAAGCCGTGATTTTGCTTCTTTCACGGCGGGATCGTTCGGAAAGCTCCTGGCCACCGTTTCAAACGCCTTACGTGCTTCTTCCCGCCTTTCCAGTTGCAACATAATTTGGCCTTCGAGCAGCCAGGCAGGTGCCGCGTGTTCTTTTCCGAGCTCCGTCGCACGCGTTGCGTGCACCAGCGCCTTTTCGTACTTCTTCTGTTGCGCATACGCATTCGCCAGTAACCAGTGGGTGCGCCAGTCCGCGCCATTCAACTGGTAAGCCTTCTCGAGAGTCTGCGTCGCCCCTGCCGGATCTCCCGTTCGAAGCTGCAATTCCCCCAGTGCCAGCAGAGAGCGCTCATGCGAAGGGTTGATGGAAAGCGCCGCCTGAAACTTGCCACGTGCGCCTTCGAAATGTTCCTGCGTGTATTCCACCATGCCGAGCAAGTACTGAATGTCTGGATTGCCCGGCGCCAACTTCGCTGCCTTTTCGAATTGCGCTCGCGCCGCGTCGTATTGATGCCGCCGCATCTTGTCCAGCCCCTTATCGATCTCTCCTTGCAGACGCGGCGTCAACAGGAAGCCGCTCGGGGCGGCGCTTCCCGCGGTGCCCTCGTTTTCGTTGTGCAAATAAATATAGACCGTGTAGGTTGTTCCTCCTGACAGAACAGAAGCGTGCTCCGTAGCGGTCTTGTAGCCTTCCGCATTCACTTCAATGTCGTACTCACCTTCCATCACTCCCTGGAACGTAGCTGTGGAGTTGTCGCGCGTCGAGACGGTGATATGAATCCCTCTTTGCGAACTGAGGTTCACGACCGCAAACCCCGCAAGCGGCATCCCGGTGGGCTCTCTTACGCTAACCAGCAAGTTTACGGGCTGTTCACTCATCATCTGCGAAGTTGCAGATCCGGAGCGCTGCCCGGAGGCGGGCGGTGGCGTTCCACCCCCCGGCCTTTGAGCCCGAAGAGGATACATAGGAAAAAGCAGAGCAGAAAGAACCAACAAGGATGGCAAAAGGCGTGCCTTCGAAGTCCGCGAAGAGGACATACAAGCTTTACCTGACCACTCGAGTCTCCAGAAACAGTAGCCAAGAGCGTTATACGTGGTCAAGGAATTCGTTGCAGGGTTGGCTCGAACTTCGCAGCTTGCCCTTAGGCGAGAGGAACTATTGCCTCACCGCCAAGGAAGTGGCTCCGGAGAATCCAGGAGAAACCGTCGTCACTTGTGGCGGGAATCCGATATAGTAGGCAAACACGACTGGGAGGATTTTATGGCTCAAGTTGAGAGTCGCTTGGATCGAATCCCGCGCTCGCCGGCGTTCGCCACGCCCGCCGAGGAGCGCCGCCACCGCAAGGAAAGGCTCGCCGGCGCGTTCCGCCTGTTCTCGAAATGCGGCTTCGATGAAGGCGTCGCCGGACACATCACTGCTCGCGATCCCGAACGCCTGGACCATTTCTGGGTCAACCCTTTTGGCATCCATTTCAGCCAGATTCGTGTCTCCGATCTTTTGCTCGTCAACGATCAGGGTGAAGTCGTCGAAGGCGATCGCGAAGTCAACGCCGCCGCCTTCGCCATCCACTCGCGCATTCACAAAGCCCGCCCCGATGTTATCGCCGCCGCGCACGCGCATTCGCTCAACGGCAAGACCTGGTCTTCCCTGGGCCGACTTCTCGATCCTCTCACGCAGGATGCTTGTGCCTTCTACGAAGATCACGTCGTCTTCGATGATTACACCGGAGTCGTCTACGGCACCGACGAAGGCGACCGCATCGCCAATACCCTGGGCAACAAAAAGGCTGCGATTTTGTCGAACCACGGCTTGCTCACCGTCGGCCAGACGGTGGACGAAGCCGCCTGGTGGTTTATCACCATGGACCGCTCTTGCCAGTCGCAACTGCTCGCGGAAGCCGCCGGCGAGCCGCGCAAAATTCCTCATGAAGTCGCGAAGCTGACCCATTCGCAGGTGGGTATGCCTATGGTCGGTTGGTTCCAGTTCCAGCCGCTTTGGGATCGCATCACTCGCGAGCAGCCGGATCTTTTCGACTGACAACTTTCTTTAGACGGTGATTAGCAGCGACCCAACCATTCTCTGGCCTTGCAAATAATTTCGCCATGCGTCGAAGGAAGAGATGCTCTTTCACTGTCAGCTGTCGACTGTGAGCTGTCAGCCGGCGGATTCCTTCACTACATGTGTCGCCATCGTAGAATGCGAGACTTCGCTTAGTTGACGAGTCCCACGTTTTTCATGAGAGCGCGCGCGAGCGCGTCTCCATCCAGAGCCGCGAGCGGCTTATTCAGTTCGTCGAGTTTTTTCTGGTGAGCTTCCTGGCGCTGTTTTGCTCCTTGTTCGAGAGCCGCCAGTTGGTCTTGGTGTATCTTGCGATTCACCGCCGACTCTGCGTGCGCGAGCAGCATCTGCTCCTTACTGGCTTTGATGAAGTCGAATTGCTTCTTGATCTCAGGATGATTGGCGGCCCCGGGAATCGTCAGGATTTGATTTGTAAACTTGTCGAGCTCCTCGAAAAGTTTGTTGAAGTTCAAGGGATCCGCGGAGGCAGCAGCAGCCGCCGCCGCTGGCGGCGCACTCGTGCCGGCGGCAATTGCGGGCTCAGCGGGAGCCGCGGGCGCATTGGCGCCGGTCGCTGCCACCGTTGCGGATGTTCGCGGTGCTTCCACCGTAAAATTCCAGGTCAAATCGCAAGTAGGGCAGCATACGTAATTCCAGAGCCGTGCGCCGCAGGCGTTGTTCATGCAGCCGAGAAGCGCTAATGGCTCTAGAGACACCCCGTTTTTGCATCGGGGACACTGAACGCGTTTGACGAAAGGCGTGTGGCAGGTCTCGCAGGGAGGAACCTGTTTCGACTCGCCCGCGGCGATGCCAATCAAAAAGTTGCCGACGATCTCGGACTTGGGAAGCCTTGGCTGCCAAAGATCAAGAAACACATCGTGCGTCACGCGGCGCGATGGACCGAAGAACGGATCGTGCACTTTGACGTTCGTATCGTCGAGGTCCACGAAAACGGTGTAGTGCCCAGCGGGTGAGTCGGGCTGCAGTCGGTGGTTCATGATGGCGCGAATCCCCGCGTCGCGGCAAACGCGTAGCGCTTGCAGCGGATGACGGGCCTGAATCGCCACAGCCGAGAAACCGCGCGTAACCGCGTCCGCCGCCATCAGATGCGTCGTGGACGCTATGCTCCCATATATATTTTCTTTGGCGATCAGCGGCCAGATCAGCCGCTGTGAAACTTCCTGGCCGAAGGATCGATACACCATGCTCAGGCATGCCGCGCCGCAGGTCCGGCTCGCTTGCATGTCAAACTGCTTCTCGTAAGGAATGGCTGCAGCCGTCTCACTCATAAAAAAATTCCCTCGAAAACCAATGCGCTTGTCATGGGCCGATCAGCACCATTGGAAAGCCCAGAATGATGGTGCCGCCGTGTGCCGTCATGTCCGTCAGTCGCGCAGCCGGTTGGCCGCCGATCAGAACCGTGAATGAACCCAGGATGATGACATCCGGCGGGCCCACGCAGGTGGCCATGTCGCCCACACGTGCCGCAGGCAATCCTCCGATCAGCACCATCGGGCACCCCGGCGGAAGAATCGGCCCGCCGACATGCGGTACGATCCCCGTCACCATCGGACAAACGTGCATATCGGTGATCCGCGCGGCCGGCATTCCCATGGCTAGCCACCCCTCAAATCGTTGTCTGCTTTTTTCTTCATCGAATCACCCGCGAATCGCCGTCATTCCACGCATATCCGCGTGGGAAAATCTTCCTTCCGCTATACCAATGCCCAGTTCCACGTACAACTTTTGCGTTTCCGCAATTTTCACGGGATCCGCTTTTGTCGTGGCCAATTTGATGGCGCCCGACACTGCTTTTGCCGGTGCAAAGGGTGGTGGCGGCATGGGTGGCGCCTTGGGCGGAGCAATACTTGCTCCCGTGAATGTTGCGGCGCTCGCCAATCCTCCTGCCGGCGAGGCCGGGCCCGCGGCATCGGCCGGAGCTTTCGCCGCGGCTCGATTTTCTTCCGTCGGCGCCAAAATCCAGCGCACCGCCGCCTTGCAGGCCGCCTTATCCTCATCGGAAAGGCTATTCCCCATGGCATGCTGCAAACACAAGCAACCCCACCAGATCGCATCGCGCGGAGCGAGCGCGTGGCAAAGAAAGTCGATTCCCGCGATGTATTGTTTCTTGCCAAGCAGCGCGTCCAGGAACGCCCGTGGCGGCATCCCGTTCGTCAAGAGCGGCGTGGCTTCTTTCTTGAGGTCGAAGTTCACGCACACTTCTTCCGCGGTGGCGGCTTTGATCTTCACTAGAGGAGCATTGGGCACGAAACGATCTCCTCGCAACGTTAGTTGATTTGAACCAGGATTCCCTGGATCGTGATTCCCGCGGGAGTCAGAGTGATGGAACTCAGCCCGCCCGCAACGGACAGCGTGATTTCCGTCAAACTTTGAATCGTGATGGTGCCCACGCCGCCATCGATCGTGATGTTTCCCGGCGTCATTTCGATTTTCTGGTCCACTCCCGGAATGAGGCCCCGCTGTACCGTCACGTTTTGCGCCTCGCTCACGATGATCTCCACACCGTTAACGGAATCCGAAGCCGTCGGCGGAAGAGGCGGTGGCCCGCTGGTGACACGCACGCCTTGGCTGCCGCGCACGTTCACTTTGCCGTCCACTCCCAGCCCTGCCGCCAGAATGGTGATCATGTTTGGTCCGGGAGGCGCCGGAGGTAGCGGTGGACGGCTCAACACTTCGATCTGGTTTGCCGTCACAGAATAAGTACCGTCAAAAAAATGGGAATGTTCCACGGTCTCCGGCCCGCCGCCGGAGCCCGCGCCCAGGTCTTTCTTTTCTTCTTCCATTGGCCCCTCTTGTGAACTCAAATCCTTTGGTGGCTGCATAAAAGTCGCTCCTTACCTTTATTGGGATCCCGAGGCCGTTTGTCCCGGCCCTACCGTGTTAGAGGATGGCGTGGCATCGAGCTGCGTCTCCCCGATGCTCTCTAGCAAAAAGGGAACTTCGAAGAGAGTGATGATGCCCGCAGTCTCAACAAGCCCCGATAAGGTGGAACAAGGTTTTGCCGTGCTCGCGGGGTTCGCAACAAAGCTGCCCGTGATTACTTTTTTTCCGTCTTCATCCACTTCATGATAAAGCGTTTGCGTCTTCATCAGAACGGCGAGGAGTATCTGCATCACGCTCTGAAACGTCAACAGTAGAAAAGCGCGCCCATCGTCATCATGAATCAAGTCGTAGGCGATCAGAAAGGCGATCACCACGCCGAAGAAAATCAGCCCCATCGGCAGCGCCACCGGCTGTATAGCCGTTTTGTCGTGCGTGTCGATGGGAATTCTCCGCGGACCAAGATTGATGTCGTAGCTTTGTCCCATCACGAAGTTGGCATTGGTGCCCAGCGTTAGCTGCATATTTCCGCCGAAGCCGCTGCCGAGTGCGGCCGACATAGCCTCTGTCGGCACAGCCGCAACTGGGAAGATATCCACGAAGCTGGCCGGGTTCAGGCAAATCTGAATGTTGCTCCCGAGCGCTAATTGAAAATTCAGCGGCACGGCGACCTGGAAGTTTCCTCCGAAGACGACGCTCGAGTTCAATCCAAGAATGGCCTGAGGCTCTGGCTGAGGAAAAAGATTTTCGTTCGGTCCGCCTCCTCCGCTCCCTCCGCCCCCGGGTAAGCGGCCAACAGTCAATGTGCGCGCGCCAGGCACCTGCTCTCCCTGGTGCCGGCCCACTCGGAATGTCTTGTCAAATTCCGCGTTGAACACCATGTGACGTTCCGAATGGACGGCCAAATGTTCCTGGTCTTTCTTATCCACGAACACCAGCCCGTTGTAATGCTTGCCGGCTTGCCCGCGCACGCTGGACGACTTGATTCCGTTGAACATATTTAGTTTGGGAAGCTCGAACCACGGCATATTTTCGGCATTGTATACGCTCCCGATGATGAGCGGCTGATCCGGATCGCCTTCTTCGAAGACCACCACCACTTCGTGGCCGATCCGCGGCCAGAAAAACGCGCCCCACCCTTTGCCCGCCCACACTTGCGCTACGCGAATCCAGCACGAACTGCTGGCGTCCTTCTTTCCCTCGCGGTCCCAGTGGAATTGCACTTTCACGCGGCCGTATTTGTCCGTAAAAATTTCCTCGCCGTTGGGGCCAACCACTGTTGCGGTCTGGTTGCCGGAAATCACCGGCCTCGCCGTTTCGCGCTGCGGCCGGTAGGCCATCGCAAACGGAATGCAAGTGAAGTGATTCAAGTAGTTGAATTCCAAGTCATCGGCGTTCTGATAGTTGCCGGTCATCTGCGCATCATGCTCGACGCGCGTGAGAAGGTATGGTCCGTCAGCGTTAAAGTGCCGCTCAAGATTGAATTTGTATCCCGCGTTGAAGTTGCCGCAATTGCCTGTTCCTTCGATGGAGATGGTACGAACTTCTTCCTGCTCCATGCGAACCCGCGTTGTCCTTTCGCTGTCGCGGAAAACATCCTTGAGATCCTGCGGCCGCGGGCCGCCGCTGGGATCGATGCCGTCAAAGCGTTGCGCGTAGCCGCCGGGATAATCGTAAATCTCAAGTTGATCGTTTCCGCCTACATTGAGCTTGTGCGTTACCTTGCCGACGGCCACGCTTTCGATGGATTTTTCTTTCGCCTGGAGATTTTTTCCAGGCAGCTCGAAGCTGTGATCCCAGAGCGTGTATTCTCCGGAGCGCATTTCCTGCCTTTTTTCCCAGGCCATGATGCGCATGTCGTTTCGTCCGCCGCCCTCCAGTTCGTCGTAGACGACATTCGTCTGTCCCTCGACGGACGGATGCTGGTTCGGAATGTCTGTCACCTTCATCGTGTGCTTGTCTTTGGAGTGCTCGAAGAAATAGTAGATTCCTTCTTCCTCCATCAGGCGGCTGATGAAATCGAAATCGGATTCGCGGTACTGCACGCAATAATCCCGTTGGTAATACGTAGCCTGCGTTTCATATTTGACTTCGTAGCCCGTCAAGACCTGGTGAATGATTTCCGGCACTGTGAGGTGTTGAAAAATCCGGCTGCGCACTTTCTTCGAGAGCAGCCAAATCTTGGGAACGATTTCCGCCGAGTAATGGATGAAGCGCTCTTCGCGCTTGCCCTGGCTAAAGCTCTTGACCAGCCCGTTGAAATACCGCTTGGTGTTGTCCACCAGCCGCATTTCCACGGTCACGGTCTGTCCGATGATTTTATCGAAGTGGATTTCGGAGCCGACTTCGGCGAGGAAATCGAGTTGGAATTGGAAGAGCTGGGAGATGGACTCCTGGCCGCGTACGCGGGTGATGAGCAGCATGTCCTTGCCGAGCGGCGTGGTTACCGAGAGTGGTCTGTCCTTCTGTGCGTATTCCGGCATGCTGTGTACTCCCAACCAGCGAAAGTCGGGGAAGAAAGTGGAGCGGCCCCGCTTCGTCTACGAATTTTTTTGAAACGCCGGGGGAGGAAAGTTGTTTTGCCCTCCCGCGGGCAGAGAGTATACACCTAGTTGTTTATCGGCGTGTTCTGTGACACGACCGGTTACGCCGCGCCCGGCTTCTTTCCTAAGAATCGATGGAATAGTGCGCTTTCGCGTCGGTGGGGTTAGACTTCGCGGCGATGAGGGGGGATGAAAAATGAATCGTCGTGGACTGGTGGCACTCGCCGGTGTTTTGGCTGGAACGATGGTTTTGCCTGGAGCGACGGGCGTTCGGGCGCAGGGGAAACTTTCGCCGAAATGGGAGGAATTGACCGCGGCTGATTTTCGTCTGGGCGTTCAGCAATCGAAGGGGACGTGTTTGTTGCCCTTTGGCATTTTGGAAAAGCACGGACCGCACTTGCCATTGGGAACGGATTTGTTGAACGTCCGGTACGCGTCGCTGCAAGCGGTGGCGCAAGAATACGCCGTGGTTTTCCCCGAATATTATTTCGGACAAATCTTCGAAGCAAAACACGAGCCCGGAACGGTGGCGTACAGCCTGGAGCTGCAATTGAAGCTGCTGCAGGAAACAACGGACGAGATGGCACGGAACGGTTGCAAGAAAATTCTGATCGTGAATGGCCATGGCGGAAATGAGCATCTGCTTCCCTTGTTTGGGCAGGCGCAGATGGATAAACCGCACGACTATGTGGTGTACGTTCTGGATGGCGAACGCAGCAAACCAGGCGGCCCGGCGAAAAAATCCACGGGAATTGACTATCACGCCGGGGAAAACGAAACCTCGAATACGATGGTGTCGCACCCGGATCTGGTGCACCTCGACCGAGCGGCGAGCGAATCCGGCGCCGATCAAAAGCGGGTGAATTTGCCGGAAGATGTGTACACGGGAATCTGGTGGTACGCGCGATTTCCCAATCATTATTCGGGCGACGGCTCGGTGGCAACGAAAGAGCTTGGCGAATGGAACATGAAGAATTGGATCGATGCGATTGTGGAAGCCATTCGCGCGGCAAAGGCCGATGACCAGAGCCTGAGAATTCAGAACGAATTCTATGAGAAGAGTAAACATCCGCTCGATACGCGGCCGTGATGCAGGAGAGCCGGTGACTCGAGATTGGTGAGGAGATTACCTTGTTGATGGCTTGCGCTTGGCAACAAGGACGACGTCTGGGTCGTTGATGGTCATAACCGCGGAATCGGCGTCTTGGGAAAAGTGGATGCGTACGGAGGGGGGCGCCCCAGGGGTAGAAGAGGCGGTCGCCGAGATGGAAAAGTGGGCGGCCCATCATGCCTTTGCGGGTCCAGAGGGCCTGGGCGTTGTCGATAGTGACGTCAACCTGCTGATTAGCGGCGTGGCCGAAAACGTAAGTGCCCTTTACGGCGTCCGCGTCGGCTGACGAGAGAGGTACGGCGGGGATGGCGTCCGCGTCGCCGAGGTTATGCAAAAACTCAAGAACAGAACGTGATTGATCACCGCCCGCTT
>Ga0210388_10002833_pt1 | contig 13528 bp, 17 predicted proteins | sample IncBWC19OmetaG_FD_155485 | JGI IMG/M metagenome (GOLD analysis project Ga0210388, IMG submission 155485) | Forest soil microbial communities from Barre Woods Harvard Forest LTER site, Petersham, Massachusetts, United States - Inc-BW-C-19-O ... | reverse complement strand
CAGGGGTAGAGCAACGGTTTCGTAAACCGTAGGTCTCGAGTTCGATTCTCGAGGATGGCTCGAGAAATATCGCTGTTTTCGATGTCTCGTTGTGGCTCGATTGGGTCGGTTCGGGCAGCGTTCGGGTACAGAAGCGGCACGGTGGCAAAATGCCGAGAAACAAGCTGACCGAGCGCGACCGGACCAAGCTTTGCATAGGTGGTCTGGGCGAGCTTGTCGGTCGTGTGCCGGAGGAGCTTCGAGACGAGTTCCGCCGGGAGCCCGGCGTCGCGGTGCCACGATGCGCTAGCTCGGCGAAGGTCGTTCGGAGTGATGCGAGCGACGTTGGCACGGACGCAGGCCGCGGCCATGTCGCGCGAAAGATTGCCCCATGGCCGAAAGAGAAGATCTTTGCCGGGGGCGGCGGAGAGCGCAAGCTCGAGCCACGGCCGCGTGATGGGGGTGATCGGGACATCGTCGTCCGCTGCTTCAGTCTTCGTCCCGCGCACGTGCACCACGCCAAGCGCTAGGTCGACGTCGACGCGACGGGCGCGTGCGGCCTCCGACCGGCGAGCGAGCGCGCCAACAAGGAACGCCACGTGCGCCACGCGCCACGGGTCGAGCTCCCTGCATGCCGCGTGTACTTCGTCCTGCGACGGCTTCCTCTGGCGCGGCTTGTGGTCTCCGTGAAAAAACGGAGGCAGCACGCGCTCGGGCGACACGGGGAACGTACCGAGGTAATGCGCGAGCCTCAAGAATTGCCCCGCATGGCCGAGTTCCTTGGAGACCGTGAAGCGGGTGACGCCTTCGCGCAAGCGCTGGTCAATGTACGCGACCCAGAGATTTGGGTTGGCGAGCTCTGACATCGGGCGAGCGCGGCCCCACACACGGGCGAAGTGCCCGATCTTCTGCGTGGCAATCGCGATTGTAGCACTCGCCCGGCCGCGGCGTTCCAAGTCGAGTAGGTACGCATTCAGGCAGCCGTCGAGCGTCGTCGCGGCCGCGGCTGCGTAAGCCGGATTCGCGAAGCGCCGCTCGAAATCGTCGGCTCGCGCGGCGGCCGCGGTTTCGTCGGTGCAGTTCGTTGCCTTGCGGACGATCCGTCCGTCGGCGCCGGGGACGCGGCACCAGATTTTGTTCCCACGTTCGTAGAGTCGCTTGTCGCGGAACTTTCGCACGGCTGTTGCTCCTGCCTTTTCGTGTATGCCGCTAGGGCCTGGAGAGAGACGCGGAGATGCTTGCCGACATAGACGTGGACCATCTTCGTTCGCATGATGGCTCGCGCCGTCCGCTCGGGAATCCCGAGCTGCGCGGCGACGTCACCGGCGGCGAGCAGGCGCTCGCTCATGCTGCCGCGCCCCCCGCCTCTTGGCGGACTGCCGCCGTCCAGACGAGACGCATCTCTTTGGCCACGGCCGCAACCTCTTCGGGATCGGCGCAGTCCACGTCCACGCTACCTGTGCAATCGTCCTCGTCGCACATGACCTCGACCGTAATGTCGGCGTCCTCCAGGCGAGCCGTCCAAGCGTCGAGTTGCGCCAGAGTGACCGGCGAAGGCGTGGATACCGTCCGTTCCGTTCTCGCAATGGCGTCCAGCCATGCGTGATGCAGTTCTCGCTCGAGCTGAGGGTTGGAGGCGCCGCACATCGCTTCCCACCGCGATAGCTGCTCCGCGGTAATCACGATGTCCTCGCGCGCGGCGTCTGCGGCTCGCGATTCGGAGAGCGCTCCGTGAGCTCCCGCTTGAGCGAGTCGATACGGAGCTTCCGCAGTCTCGCGTCTTCCTTCGCGCGCTGCACTTGCTCCCGTTCCTTGTCGCGCATCGTATTCCAAGACCAACCCTCGCGGTTGCCTTGGAGACGCACGCGCTCCGCGACGCGGTCCGGATGTTGTTCGCGTTGTTCGAGTTCGGCCGACGCGAGGTCGCTTTCGATAAGAGCGAGCGGCCTCACGGCGTAACCGCTGTGAGGCTGGCCTCGTACGCCGCTGACTCCTCGGCGCATCGGCGGATGTCCTCGAGCGCTGGACCGTTCGCACCAAAGAAAATGCGGAACGAAGCCTTCGCTCGCCAGGTAGATGGCTCGCCCTGCGCATTCGGTTCCGCCGAACGACCGCTCGAGCGCGTACCCGGCCTCGCCCGCCAGGTGCACGGCATAGCCGGCGCGGCAGTGCGTGGTACCACATGGCGTTTGCCCGTGCCAAGAACCCATATCGAACGATTCGGGCGCGGACGTTACGGCCCCAAGCATCTTCTGATTGAGCTGCTCGACCACCGGAACTCCGGGGTGCGTTGCGCGGTATGCGATCGCGCTCTCTCGGCTGCGGCGGACGCGCAGGATGGGATCTTTGCGCTCTTCCTCGCGGCAAGCCATCCACTGCTCGTGCGTCTCGGGCTCGAGCATCGGCGGCGCGGCGCCAGTGTTGCGCGCGCCGCCGAGATTCGCGTCGCCGAGATTCGCGCCGCGGAGGTCCGCGCCGACGGCGGTCCCCGCCACAAGCGCCTCCTTCACCGTTTCGTACTCGCCCTCGTAAAGAACCGCGCCCGTGACTCGATGCTTGATCTGAATCTTCATATTCCCTCCTCAAAAACAAACGCGGATGCACGCCCGCGCAGGATTGCGCGCGCGCCCAACCGGCGAGACGATGGCCGGATGGGGAAGATTTGGATGGTGGTCGCGATGCTGGTGGCGACGATGACGGGGTGCGGGAGCGACGGAGGCGGCTCGGCGGGAGCCCCGGCGCATTGCGACCCGTCGCAGCGCGTGGGGACTTATCTGTTGCAGTACACGACGATCAGCGGCGACTGCGGGAACTACGCCGACGTCCTTGTCATGTGGGGCGCGCCATCCGACCCCGCCGCTGGTACGTGCACGACGGTCGCTTCTTCGGTGTCGGGCGACGGCTGCCAACTTGGCTGGACGGACAACTGCACGCTGCCCAACGGGGCCAACGGCATCTTTACGTGGACCGTGACGCAAAAGACCGTGGACGCCAGCGTCCTCTCCGGAGCTACGACCAGCGAAATTCTGTCGCCGCCAAGCGACGTGTGCCTCGGCACCTATGACGTGACGTACACGCGACAGTAATGTCGCCGAACCTGAGCGCATGCGCACGCTTGCGCATAGCGTCATGACGCTTCACCTTGCGTTTGGTGACGCGCCGACTCCTCCCGGGCGATCATCGCGAGATTCACCCGCCCCCCCGTAAGGGCGTGGAGCCTGACGATGACGTCGGCCCGGCGGGGAAGCCTCTTTCCGCTCTCGAAGTTCGACCAGTCGGCTTGCGCCAGTCTGGCTTTATCAGCCGCCTCTCGCTGCGAGAGCCCCATGCGGGCCCGCCACGCGCGGAGATGCTCCCCAACCGTCATGACGATATTGATAGCGATTGCTATCCGCGGGTCAAGCCGAAAACGAAATCAACCGATATCGCGCCGGAATATACGGTCGCACCGGTGGCTGGACCGTCAGGGTCGCGAACCCGCGTGCCGATTGCGCAGCACATTGCCGAGGCGATGCAGCGCCACTTCAACGATCGCGTGGATATGACCGAGCCAGGTGGGCGACGCGCCCGCGGGTGGCAGTACAAGCTGCGCGATCGACTCCTTCGCGACTCGCCCCTCTGGACACTGAGCCAGCCCGAAATTTCGCAAATCTCTTCGGGCAAGGTGAAGAACTGGTCCCTGGACACCATTCTGGCGGTCCGGCAGTACGTGGGCGTAAGTCTAGACCAGCTCCTTGGGCTCGCAGAGCCTGACTTGGAGGCGAAGATTCGGGAGATCACGCGCGAGGAAATTCGCCGCGCGCGCCCCACGTCCAGCACCCCGCCGCCCGATTCCACTGAGCGCCGAACGTCGGAACCGGCGAAAAAGTAGCCGCTTGCGGACGACGAAAACTTTTCCCCTTGCGCGGTCGATAGCAATCGCTATCGTTATCGATATCGAAAGGGGCGACGATGTTAATCACCTGCAACGAATGCCGAGGACTCGGCCAAGACTTCGCCAATCGACCGACGGAGCGCCGGCACTGCACCCCGCCGCCTCCGCCCGCGAATGACGTAGCGCTGCCACCGCTCGCCCGGGTCGACCCGGGCTCGGCGAGCTGGCGCGCGATGCAGCAGACGGCCGTCGCGACCGTTCGTCCTGGGGCTGCGTCGTGAGCAAATACGACGTGCGCCTCATCGAGGCGTGGATGCTGAGTATCGCCCGGCGGATGGCGATGCTCGCGGCGCGGAGCGGACGATGAGCCTCGCGGAGATGCTCGACCGCCTCCGCCTCCACCGCGCGCGCCTGGGCGGGACCGCGCTCGCGTGTGAGGAGCGGCTCGGGACGACGGACCCGCTCACCGTGTCACTCGGCGACCGACTCATCGAGGCCGACGAGCTCTTTCTGCTGGCCCATGCGTACGAGGCTGATTCGGTCGCGCGCGAGGTGCTGGCCATTGCGACGAGGGGACAATGAAGACGTATGTTCTCGAGCACAAGACGACTTCCGACGATATCGGCTTAGGCTCCGTCTATTGGACGAAGCTCACGCTGGACCAGCAGATTTCGAACTACATGGTCGGCGCTCGCTCGCTCGGATACGAGCCCGACGGCGTCCTGTACGACGTGCTTCGAAAACCGGCGCTCCGCCCCCTCGAAGCGAACAGCAAGCGGAAGGTCGCCGAGTCGCCGCTCGAGTACATGCAGCGGTGCCTCGACGATATCGCGAGCCGGCCGGACTACTACTACCAGCGCGGTGTGGTCGTTCGGTTGGCCGACGAAGAGCGCGAGGCGGCGGCGGACCTTTGGTCGACGGCCGACGCGATTCGACTTGCGCAGAACGCGCAGCAGTGGCCGCGCAACGTCGACTCGTGCGAGCAATACCATCGCCTATGCGATTACTGGCCCGTGTGCTCGGGGCAGACGCCAATCGAGGCCCCCGCTTTCGAGCGCGTGCCGGCACATGCGGAGCTCGATGCGCATCGCCACTTGCCGCTCGTAACGACGTCGAGCGCTCGATCGTTCCGAGCGTGCGCGCGGAAGTACTACTACGCGTACGTGCTTGAGCGCCGGCCGCGCGTCGCGGACGCTCGCTCATTCGGCAGGCGCGTTCACGCCGCGCTCGAAGTGTGGACACCCACGCACAATCTCTCTGCAGCGCTCGCGGCGGTCGCCCTCCCCGTTTTGGACTTCGAGACCGCCAAGCTGAACGCGATGCTGACCGGGTACCACGCGCGATGGGCAGACGAACCAATCGAAGTCGTCGCCGTCGAAAAGGAGTTCTGCACCGATCTCGTCAACCCCGCCACGGGCGCCAAGAGCCGGACGTTCCAGCTCGCGGGCAAGCTCGATGGTCTCGTTCGAAAGGCAGCTTGAGTCATGGCCAACGTCGTTCAGATTCCCAACAATTCCCCGCGCCGCAAAGCGCTCGCGAGCGTCAAGCGCGGCGTTCTCTCCGCCCCTCTTCGGGTGCTCATCTACGGCGCCGAGAAGGTCGGAAAGAGCACGTTTGCGGCCGGCGCGCCGAAGCCGGTTTTCATCGGCGCCGAGTCGGGCACCGTCAACCTCGACGTCGATCGCGTCCAGCCGGCGAATTGGAACGAAGCTGTCGGCTTCATCGAGGACATGGCGACTGAAGAGCACCCGTACAAGACGCTGGTGCTCGACCCCATCAACTGGCTCGAGCCCATGTGTTGGGCAAAAGTGATCGAGCTCGAGGGCAAGGGCTCGCTCAACATCGAGGAAGTTGGCGGCGGCTTCTCGAAAGGCTACGAGGCGGCGCTGAATCCGTGGCGCGAGATGCAGCTTGCGCTCGAGCGTTGCTGGACGCGCGGCATGAACGTCGTGCTTTGCGCGCACGCGCTCGTGAAGAATTTCAAGAACCCGCACGGTCCGGCATACGACCGTTTCGAGATTGCGATGCACGCGAAGGCAGCGGGCGTCTTCAAGCAATGGGTCGACGCGGTCCTTTTCGCTGAGCTTCAGACATTCACGAACGTCGACAAGCGCACGAAGCGCGTCACCGGGGTCACGTCGGGCGCGCGCATCATTCACACTATGCCGAGCGCCGCATACGACGCGGGATCGCGGTGGAAGCTTCCCGAAGAGCTGCCCCTTTCGTGGGACGACTTCGTAGGCGCCGTCGAATCCGAAAAGGGCCGCGGCGCAGAGCTGCTCGCGCGCATCGACGCCATGCTCGACGAGCTTGGCGACGACGCAGCGAAAACCGCCGCGCGTCCGTTCATCGAAAAGCACAAGAGCAACGCAGACCGGCTCGCGGAGCTCGCGAATCGGATCGCCATCAAGATCGAAGAGAAAAAGGCAAAGGAGGCCACGGCGTCATGAGCGATGTTCAGGCGGGATTCTACAAGGGGCGCGGCATCGCCGGGTCCGAACAGTACGGGGTTGCCGGCACGGGCACGGACCAGATTGCGGTCGACGTCGACGTCCCGTCAGTTGGTCGCGCTCTGACCGTGTTTCTCTATTTCTCGGACGGCGCCGCGCCGTATGCGATCGAAAAGCTGCGCGCGATGGGTTGGCAGGGCAACGACCTTGCGAACCTCGTAGGCATCGATGCGAACGAAGTCGACGTGTCCGTAAAGTACAAAGAGTACCAGGGCAAACAGCGGATAGAGGTCGACGTCGTTGCGGGCGGCGGCGGTCGCGTGAAGCTCGAAACAACGATGAGTCACGCGCAGAAGGCAGCCTTCGCCGCTCGGATGAAGCCTTTCGTCGTCGGCGCGAACAACCTCGGCGCATCTACCCAACGCCCAGCGCCGGCCCGTGCCCCGGCCCAGCGCCGCGAAGGCGCGTACGACCCTGGGCCGCCCCCAGATGACGACTTGCCGTTCTGAGGAGCGATGTTTCCGACGCCCCGCCAAGCCCGAAAGGGCCGCATGCCGGATACCTGAGGACAGGAGGGCTGACGTCCCAGGACTCGAGCGCGACGAGACAAGCCTGCAACCGCAAAGGTTTTCGCGACAGCGGTGACAGCCGGAGAGACGGCTCATTTATTCGAGGACGGCTGACCATGAAATACGATTACGAAGAAGTGCGCGCGCTACTGCTGACGTTCGTGCATACCGACCCGGTCGCGCTCGACCGGCTGGCGCGGATTATCAGCGAGTGCTGTGGGAAGACTTCGGAGACCGCCAAGACCCCGGCGATTTCTCACCTCTCGCCGGGCGGAGGCTCCGAAGAGGGCCCGGCACCTATTTCGGCCGAGGCGATGATTGAGGGGGCCGTTGCGAAAATTGCGGAATTGGAGAGCGAAGCAAGGATCCTAACTGAGCTGAACGAATCACTAGAGGGTGACGTGGCTAGGCTCGAAGGGGCGCTGAAGGATACAATCGGAGACGCCGAGACTGGAACGACGATGAGGAAGTATGTGATCGAACAGCTTGAGGAGTACGAGCGACTCATGGCCGCGTGCCGAGAGATTCTCGCCGCCGCTCGCCACAAGCCGGACGGTCTGTCCAGCTTGTGGGTCCAGAGGTGGCTGCGGTCGTTTGATCTCAAGGGGGATCCGCCGCCATGAGGGACTCTTACCGGAGCCCCGTAGATCGGGTGGGCGCCAGAAAGGACGAGAGCGGAAGATGAGCACTCGTCGACGTGTTATTTCTCCTGTCGAGTACGAGGCTCAAAAAACTCGCGCCCGTGTTGCTGAGGCGGCAGCGAAGAAGTGGAAAGAGGCCTTCGAACGCGAGGCTCGTCGCGCCGTTGCGTTCCACTCTGGTATGGTGGCGGCCCTCGAAGAAATAGAGGTACTCAAGAAGCGCGAGGCCTCCCGATGAACAACCCCAACGACTTCGCGCACCAATGCCGCAAATGCTGGCAGCCGGCCAGAACTGTCATGGTCGGCGATGACGGAGACCGTCACTACCAGACGAACTGCACGTATTGCGGAGACTCTTACCGGAGTCCCGTAGATCGGGTGGACGCTAGGCAGGCGGATGGAGGGAGGACGTGAGCATCGACGACTACCCTCTTTTGATAGGCGAGCGCGTGAGAATCAAAAGCAAGAGCGTAACCGGGTCCGTGGCGAATCTTGACAGACGCCGAGTCCAAGTCGCGCTCGATGTTGGCCCGCTCGTTTGGAGGCACCGCGACGATGTGGAGGCGCTTGCGCCAACGGTCACCATCCAAAGAAGGCGCGAGGCCTCCCGATGAGCGACGAGAAGGCGCCGGAGACGGCGTGGGTCTGGTGGGGTCATCCGGACACGGGTGACGGATACGCCTTCGTTCGGCAACACGAAGGCCGTGAACGCTACATCCTCGCCTCCGTCGCCGAGGCGCGGATTGCGGAGCTGGAGGGGCTAATTACGGCGTTGCCGGGTGGGCGAGTGGCGTTGCACGGACTCACTCCGCAGCGCAAACCGTAGCCCAAGGCGGCGGGCAGCGGCTACGTGGTGCGCGAGGGCGCGCTGCACAAGGGCGATCGATTCGTTCGTGCCGACGAAGCGCACCACCCGGTGGCGTAAGCCGTGGCCAAGCGCTCATCAGGCGCCAGCGGCCGCACGCTCACCCGCGCCCAGCGCCAGGCCCGCGGCGACGTCCAGGTGGCCGTGTGGCTCGAGTCGGACGACGCCCGCCTCCTCGCCGATCTCGAGGCCGGAGACCCCGGCGAGGGCGCGCGGGCGCGCATCGTGAGGCGCGCGCTCCGCGTCCTGCACCGGATGGGTGGGTCGGGGGAGGCGGCTTAGGCAGCGTCCGGGAGCGCGTCCGCCGTCGCGACAATGGGCAAGTCGCCCAGCTCGTCCGGCTGCATCGTGCCCGAATCGAATGTGATGCCGTCAAGCACGAACGGGGCGCCCTGTTGCCATGCAACGCCCCGCGTCGCGACTTTCCGGTGCGCGGCGTCAGACCCGTAGGACGTGTGCGGGAGCTCGTAGAGTTGCTGCGCGTCGAGCGGCAGTCCGTATCCGACGTAGAGAGCTGGCTCGTACGGAGCGATGCCGTGACTCCAATCGGTCGAGTAAAGCGACGCCTGGGCCGCCGTGGTGCTTGGGCCTGGGCCCTCCAGATCCTGGTCGACGTGCGCCTCAGCGGGGTAGAGCGCTCGCTGCGCCTCCGTACGAGCGGCGACGGCGTCCGCGTACCCGTCGCATTGTCCTGGGAGCCAACCTGGGTCGCGCACGCGCTGGTAGAGACCAACTTGGAGGCCGGTCTCCGTCAGCATTGCGAGCTCGGGCGCCGTGATGTCACCGCCCTCCGCCGCTCCTGGCTTGTACGCGAGCGTCCGGACGATGCCGACGTAGCCCATCGCGACGAGCTTCGCGGCCGTCGCGCGAGGGACGGTGACGCAGCAGTCGGCCCACTTGCCTGGCGTGGCCTTGGCGGCGATCACGGCGAACTCCCAAGCTTCTTCGCCTCGAGCGCGTCTGCCGCGAGACGAGCGGCTGCCATCGCTGCAGCGATGACATCATCTCCTGACTTCGCCGTCGCGGCCGTCGCGATCTTCTGCGTAAGCGCGAGAGCCGCGGTGACGACGGGCACCAACTCGGCCTCGCCGAGCAGGGGCAGTGCGACGTCGGCTCCGTCGGCGGCGTACTGGAGGTATTGGAGAAATTCGGCGGATGTCATTCCGCGCCTCCGTCCCGCACGCATCCGCTCGACGACGCCAGCGCGCCGCCTGGACCGCAATAGAGCTGTTCGACCGCGACGCGGCATGCGTCGATGGTCGCTCGCGTGTTGTTGTTGATGACGCACGTGCTCAGCGCGGCGCCAAACATCGCGGCCTCGTCGGCTTGCGCGACGGGGGGCACGGCGGGCGAAGAGGCGCACGCCAGTTCGCCCGCGAGACCGACGGTGAGGATGAAGGGCCAGGGCTTCATGCCTTCGCCTCCGGCACGAGCTTCGTGAGCACGGCGCCTAGCACGCTGGCTGCACCGGCGATGGCGGCTACGACCGTAGCCGCCTGCGTGAAGCCGTTTGCCGCGAGAGCGGTCGCGACGCCCCCCGCCGAGGCGATGATGACGGAATCGAGCTTGATGATGACTTGGAGCATGGGAATCCTCAGTGGTGAAACGTCTGCAGATAAGCCGCAGCGAGCTGGACCCCTAGAACGACGAGCCCCGCGGCGATGGCTCCGTTCCTTTGGTATTTTGCGGCGCGAAGGTCGCGCTCTTTTTCTGCATCCTTGAGCTTGCGCTCTTCGACGAGAGCCTTGAATTCCTGCTTTTCGCGTTCCGACATGGCGCGCTCGATCGCCTCTTGGAGGCTGCCCTCCACCGCCAGGTCGATATCGTGTTTCGATGTCTCGCGGTGCGACTTCAGATTCAGTTCAAAGTCATTCAGGCGCCGCCCGATGCTCGCGTCGAGCAAGTGAAAGTCGGCTCGCAAGTCGTCCTGCGCGCGCGCCACGCATTGCAGTCCGGTCACGACTTCGTTCGTCTTGTTCGTGAGTCGCTGGAGAGCGCGCTTCGTGGAAGGCGACGCGACCTGCGTATCCTCGTCATCAAGCAGCGGCATCATGTCGATAAGCTTTCCGGCCATAGCATTCTCAAGCGGCGGGCGGAGGGCCCTGTGTTGCGGCGAATGCGCTCTCCGCGCTTGGGCGGTCTTTGATCTTCCCCCGCGGCGGCTTCTGCGACGGCGGGCCCGATGGCGGCGCAGATGGCGCGTAGGCCGCCTGCAACGTGCGCACGCGCGCGCCATCGGCAATCGGATCGAGCGGCATGCCGAGAAAACGCGAGACGCTCTGCCGCTCCGCCGGGGGAAGCTTCACGTCCGGGTGGGCCGCGTGAAAGTCGAGGACCTCCTGCCGCATCATCCCGAGCACGTGCGGATAGATGGTCTGCGCCGCGTCGAGATGCGCATCGGACAGCGTCCCGCTCGCGACGTGCTCGAGCAGGCGCATCGGGTTGGCTACGATTTCGGCCTTGTCGTGAAAGTCGAGCTTCTGTTGCGCCGTCGGCTCCCAGTCGTTTGGGGCGAACGGCGCTGGGGGCGCGGGGGCGCGCGGAATGGCCGCGTGGAGGTATTGGACCGTCTGCGCCATCTTCCCCTGCCATGCATCCGCGACGTTCGGAGCGGTCCGCGCGAGGGGGCCAGAGAGCGCCGCCGTGGACGCCGCAAGCGCTTGCGGATTGCCGACGAGCGTCTCGAGCTGGCTTCCGAGCTTCGCCACGCTCTGGTCCGGGGAGAGGCCCGTCGTCGAGCCAAGCAGCGACGTCATATGCGCTTGGCTGCGTGGCGCGGTTGCCTCGATGCCTTCGGACGCGAGCCGGCGCACGACGGCGCGCACGCCGCCCATCGTCGCCGCAAGGCGCTTTCCGCTCTCGCTCGCGAGCACGCCCGCAAAGACGTCTGGCCCCTCCTTCGCTGCGCGCTTGGCGATAGCGCTGAGATACACGAGCCCACGGTTTTCGGCCCACCGCTTCGCGAGAAAGTCGAGCGCCATTCCGGCGGGCCGCGCGAGCTGCTGTCCAAACATCGCCCCGGCGGGGCCGCCGAGCGCGGCGCCGATGCCCGTTCCAGCGGCCTGCACCGCCGCGCTCATCGGGCCGTGGCCCATCGTGAGCATGCTGGACAGGCTCATGTACCGGTTGCCGACGTCCTGGCGGTCGAGGATGGCCGCAAACTTCTCCAGCTGCGAAAGCTTCGCGTAGGCGGCTTTGCTCTTTACGAGCGCGCCGACGAGCTCGGGGTTTTCACTGGCCGCGGCAACGGCGTCCGCCGCCTGGTGGACGTGATCGCGCACGACTTGATAGGCAGCGTCCTTGAGCTGATCGAGCGCCGTCACGGTCTCTACGCCGCGTGCGCCGCCTTCGTTCTGCGCGCGCGTGATCGGGTTGACCCACTTCCGACGAAGGGCGCTCGCGAAGTTCTGCGCGTCTTCGAAGGAGACGACTTTCTGGGCATTCTCGAGCGTCGTCGTCGGAAGCGCATGCGCGGAGGCGATCACTTGCTCGAGCGCGCGCGCCTGGTCCGCGTTCATCGGCATGCGCATCTCGGGCGTGTCAAGCGCGTTGCGGAGCTCCACGGCCAAATCCATCGGCTGAATCGCATGCTGCGCCGCGTCAGGACTGCTTTTCAGGGCGCCGTCGAGCTTTTCGATCGTGTCCCCGATCTCCCCGCCGACTTGGTCATGCATCGCCTCGACGGCATCTCCGATGTCCTGGCGCGACATGCCGGGTTTGAGCAGCCCCGACTCGTGAACGAAATTGCCGAGCTCTTGAATCCGATCCTCGCTGAGCCCCTTTAGCGCCGAGCGCTCCGCCCCCAGCGCCTTGAGGCCGCGCGCGTTCGCGAACCGGTCGAGCCCCTCGCGCGTCGCGGGGTTGTCCAGCGCTTCGCTCGCCCGCTCCCCGATGGCCCCGACGCCACTCCCTACGAGCTGCCCAGCCCCACCGAGCACCGCCCCCGCCCCCATGCCCCAGAGAAGCGTCTCCGCGGCCTTCTGCGGGTCTCCGAACGCCGCGTGCACGAGCGCCTGGGGTGACGCCATGAGCGCGCCCTGGGTCGCGTAGTTGACGGCTGTTCCGGCCAGCTTCGTCGCGAGCGACGCTTCGGCAATCTCCGCCGCCGGAACGATGCCACGCGCGGCGGCTTGCCCGATACCCTCGACGGCGCTGAAGAGGCCTCCGGTCGCCAGGGCCGGCGCCGCGATGCCGATGGCCCCGCCGAGCGTGCGCGCCATCGAATGGTAGTCGTCCGCCGCCTTGCGACGGAGCGCCTCGTCGGGTGTCTCGGTATGCTCGCGGATGGCGTCGAGCGCGCCGAACGAAGCCTGATTGACCGCGCTCTCCGCGCCGCTCTCCAGTGACCCGACGATGCCCTTCGCGGCCTCTTCGTGGCGGACCTGGTGCGCCTCCTCTTCGTCGTGCGAGAGCAGGCCGTACTTGCCCGAGGCGAGCGCGCTCGCGACCTTCTCCGGCGCGGCCTTGTAGATGGCGCCGTCCGCACCCTTGAGCGCGACCGGCCCCGCGTCCGCGTCGAGCGCGTAGGCGCCCGAGACGAGGCCCGCGTGCACGTCTTCGGGAGACGCGTCTACGGGCTGGCCGGTTTGGCGATCGAAAACCTGGGGCATGCTACTGTTGCCTCAAGGCCGCGCCGACATCGGCCAAGCAATAACGCGACGGGCTAGAGGTCTCACCGCTCCCCGTCACCGGCGCAGAGCCCATGGCCCCCTCCCGATCGATGTTTGGGTGGGAAGCCAATTTATTGGACCTCGTCCCGCTCGAGCGCGTCGTCGGGCGCCGAGGCCGCTCCACCGCCGCCGGCCTGGAGTTGCTGTAATTGAATCTCGAGTGTTCGTTTCGTCGCGTTCAGACGCGCCCCAGTGGGGTCCTGGCCGACGAGCCCGGACACGTTGTGCTCGAGCGGATCGCCAGGGATGAGCGACTGGTACTGCTTGAGCAGCTCAGGACTTAGCCGCGCGCCCATAGCCTTCGCGAAGTTCGTGCGCGTCGCTTCTGCGATGGCCGCCGCTTCGGCTTTCTGGTCCGGACTTCGAATGAAGCCCGCGTTTTGGCGGAGCGCGATGAGCTTGTTCACGCCGTCGAGCGCAGAGCGCACGGACGCGAGCTGACCGGGCTGGCCGCCGTCCTTCGTCGGCTTGGCGAGCTCG
>Ga0210388_10002831_pt1 | contig 13531 bp, 9 predicted proteins | sample IncBWC19OmetaG_FD_155485 | JGI IMG/M metagenome (GOLD analysis project Ga0210388, IMG submission 155485) | Forest soil microbial communities from Barre Woods Harvard Forest LTER site, Petersham, Massachusetts, United States - Inc-BW-C-19-O ... | reverse complement strand
CATTGGATCGCCGTCGCCGTGATCGAGAGAGATTTCATCCAATCGTCCACCACCAGCGCAAACTTCGCCATCTTCACAATCGCCTCATCGGGCGCCTGCGACGAATCAGCATACAAGCGAATCTGCTCAATCCGCTGACGTACTCGGGCGTCGTCACTCGAGATCCTGGCCGCGTTCCCAAAAACTTCAGAAAGATCGATCGTATTCACGGTGATGCCAGCAGCTTCGAGCAGTTTTTCGCTGAAGCGAGTGGTATTGAAGGCGTTTGGCCGGGCGCCGACCGCCCCGATCCGCACTCGACTCAAGCCGCGCACCACTTTGCAGGTTTGGATAAAGCGCGTCAGGTCCTCTTTGAAACGCTCATTGAGAATTGCGACCGTATGATCGCGCGTAAGCGAATACTTGATGCGATATTGACGCAGGTTGTTGCAAACCGAGATCTTTCCGCAGTACGCGTCGCGACGCCGATCCAAACCAAACTGATCGAGATCGTCTGGGCAGGCCTGTATGAGAACCGGTACATTGGTCTCCGCGAGCCGGATCGAATCGGCGATTCCTTTTTCGTCGCCGAAGTTCGGCAGGGAAACCAGAATTCCCTCAATCCGGCCGCGATTTCGCCCCAGCAATTCGCCGCACTTCTGCGCATCGGCCCAGGTCTCGACGGCGCCCAGCTTCGAATCCGTCGTGCTCAACCAGACGGGCTCAATCTTCAACTCGTCGAAAAGCTTGATCAAATCTCGGCGCGCCTCAGAGATCAGCACGTCCGGAAAGAAGTCGCGATTTCCGATGATGACTCCGAGACATGTCGTGTTGACCATACTCTCACCTCACCTTTTCGAAATTCTGGTATTCGTCTGCGTTGGCTCTCGTAACCAGATCGCAGGCAATCACCTGGTCTTCCGGCCTTCCCGTCGAGCCGGTCTTCAGGAATTCGTCGGCTTCATCGACGGCCAGCCTGGAAATAAAGACTGCCGGTTGCAAAGCCGTAGCCTGAATCGTGCTCGCGCGGATCGCATCGATTGCGTCAGGGCTGCCGTCGAAACCGACAATGCGAATATTCGTGAGCCCAGCCGACTTGACCGCAGCCGCCGCGCCTAATGCCATCGTGTCGTTGCCCGCGATAATACCGGCAAGCTCCCCATGTGCCTGCAGAATTGTCTCGGTTTTCTGAAAGGCTTCCGACTGCGACCAATTGGCCGATTGCGCCGCGACCAGTTTCAAACCTTGCAGCTTGTCCAGCACGGCATGAAAACCCTTTGTGCGCACTTGAGCATTGGTATCCGATTCCCGCCCTAACAGCTCGGCGTAGTCTCCTTTTTCGTCGAGTGCATGAGCGAATTCCGTCGCAACCAGCCTCGCTCCCTGATCGTTGTCCGAGATGATTTGCGCCTTCGCGACACCCCGCGCCTCAATTTGGCGATCGATAAGGAATACGGCGATCCCCGCCTTCGTTGCTCTGCGCACGGTGGCGATAGATGCATCCGCTCCTGCATTGTCCAGAATCAGCACTGCCGCGCCCGATGCTATGGCAGCGTCTACGAGATTGTCTTGCCGGTACGCATCGTCGTCGTGCGCTTCCACGCGCACCCGATAGCCAAGCGCAACCGCTCGCGCGGCTGCCGCATCCGCCTCAGTTTTGAAAAACGGATTGTCTTCCGACGGAACAATGACGAAAACGAGTTTCTCGCTGTGGCCGCCGCGATGACAGCCAACGCAGTAGATGAGGGCCAAAGCCGCGAGCGTAACCTTGACTGCTTAAGATCGCACCATTAGCGCCCTGCCTGAAGGTAGGGGAGCAACTTTGTCTGCAGACGGATCTGGGCCTGATCCATTCCGACGGCCAATACGATCACGACGCCTTTAATCACCATCTGCCAGAACTCTGAGACGCCGAGCATCACAAGACCGTCGGTGAGAACGCCGATAACGAATGCGCCGAATAGTGATCCAGTGACGGACCCGCGGCCACCCATCAATGACGTGCCGCCCAGAACCACCGCTGCAATCGCGTTCAATTCGAAGGTCTCACCCGTGGCCGGGTGCGCGGCCTCCAACTGCGACGCGATGATCAACCCGACAAGTGCCGCGGTAAATGCGGAGATCACATACGTCGCCAGTTTCACGGCCGGCACGCGAATCCCAGCCAGTCGCGCCGCGCGCTCATTGCCGCCCACTGCGTAAACGTGACGGCCAAACGGCGTCTTGATTGCCACAATCCAGGCGATCACAAATAAGAACGCCATCATCCAAACCGGGCTTGGAATATGCAGAATGAAGCTCTGGCCGAATGCTGGAAACCCAGTATTGCCACGCGATACTTCACCTCCCAAGCCCGGATACGTTTTTCCATTCGAAATCAGCAGGGCTGCGCCACGTGCGATGTAGAGTGTCCCCAGAGTCGCGATGAACGGAGCTACACCGGCTTTTGCAACAAGCCATCCGTTCAGCACCCCGACAAACAGGCACACGCAAATCGTGATCACAATGACGATCGCAACTGGAGGATAGTGGCTCGTCCCTCCCAGAGAAATGCCTTGTGTCAAAAGGTATCCCGCCACCATGCCTCCCAATCCGGCAATCGAACCAACCGACAAATCAATCCCGCCGGTGAGTACCACAAATGTCATTCCGATCGCGAGCAATGCAGTAATCGCAACATGCTTCGTCAAAATCGATAGATTGTTCGTCGTCAGAAACTCAGGCGCGAGCGAAGAAAACAGCACCAGCAAAATAGCGAGCACGACAATTGCTCGCGCCCGCAGCAGGATGAGAACCACGCGGACTAGAGTCCCGGCGGCGCTGCGTGGGTGGGGAACTGTGTGCATACCCGTGCTCATGCGGTACGCTCTGGCGATAACATTCGTTCAGCTGCGCTGCCACCTGCTGCAACTGTCGGGCTGGCTGCCGCAAAGAGACGCTCGTCTGTCGCTTCATCGCTCTTCAGTTCGGCCGCGATTCTACCCTGGCAAAGAACCAAAACGCGATTCGCCAAAAAGCGCGTTTCCTCGATCTCCGACGACGTGAAAATAATGCTCATTCCCTTCTCCGCGAGCCTGCGCAATATGGCATATATCTCCGCTTTCGCTCCCACGTCGACCCCGCGCGTCGGTTCGTCAAGCAGCAGCACCTTCGGCGAACACATCAAACATCTCGCCAGAAGCACTTTTTGCTGGTTCCCTCCGGAAAGCGTTGTCACTGGAAGTTCGAGGTCGTTCGCAGCGATGCGCAACTCGGAAGCAAGTTTCTGCACACGCGCGATTTCGTCAGCTCGCGACAGAAACATGCCACGTTTGCCCGACAGAATCACATTTTCTCGAATCGAAAGGTCTTGAAACAGTCCGTCGCGCTGTCGATCTTCCGGCAACAGCGCAATCCCCGCGCGTAAGGCGCTGCGCACATTTTGAATTCGCACACTCTTGCCGCGAATCTCAATTTCGCCATTATCCATTCGTCTGGATCCCGCCAGAGCCTCAAGCAGTTCTGTGCGGCCGGCGCCCAGCAGTCCGTAGATTCCAAGAATTTCGCCCTCGCGCATCGAAAAACTTAGCTCATGCAGGGCCGCCTGCGAATCCTCCGCGCCCACAGCGCCGCGCAGCGAAAGATCCCTCACCGAGAGCGCCGTTGGCCGCACCGCGGATTCTCGCTCCTGGTTGATCGCGTCATTCTCAGTTCGCCCCGACATCCGCTCGACAATCCACCGGCGCGTGACTTCCGCGCGCGACGCCTCTCCCACCACACGGCCCGAGCGCAGCACGGTGAACTGGTCACCGAGATGCAGCAATTCATGGATCCGATGCGAGATATAAATGATCGTTACCCCCGAGCGCTTCAGATCTGCGATCACATCGAAGAGCGATTCAGTCTCCGCCGTCGAAAGTGCCGAGGTAGGCTCGTCGAGAATCAGAATTCTTGAACCCTGATCGAGAGTTCGCGCAATTTCCACAATCTGCCGGCAGCCGAGCGGCAAACTTGCACTCTCGGTCGCGACGTTCATCGGCTTGCGTAGTCGCCGCAGCGCCGCTTCCGACCGCGCAGCCTGTCGACGTTCGTCCACAAACAGCGCGCGGTACTGCAGCTCCCGCCCGGCGAAGATGTTTTCGCTGATGTTCAAGTTGGCGAAAGTAGCCAGTTCCTGGTGCACGATAGATATTCCAACTGCGGTCGCATCCCGCGGCGATTGCAATTGAATCGCTTTGCCCTCCAACAGAAGTTCTCCTTCATCCGCCGTTTCAACGCCCGCCAGAATTCGCATGAGCGTTGACTTCCCTGCACCGTTTTCACCGATCAATACGTTTACCTGATTGCGGTAAGCGCGGAATGTCACGCGATCAAGGGCGACAATGCCAGGGTAGCGCTTGACAATACTCCTCGCCTCCAGGACGACGTCGCCTTTCAATACTCTCGCTTCGCTCATGCCGTGGCCTCCGCGGCAAGTCGAGCTCGCCGTACAGCGAGCTTCCATGCGCTACGCGATTTGTCGCGATCGACGTCGCTCATTCGCGGCTCAAATACGTCTGCTCGATTCTCTAACGCAGCGAGCGCTTCCAAACCGCCCCACCAGCCTAATCTGAGGCCGCCTAGCAGTGCCGCGCCTCGCGCCGAGAGGTCTTCGTGAGAAGATCGATGCACCGGCCGGCCGATTATGTCCGCCTGCGCCTGCATCAGCGAATTGTTGCGCGTGGCTCCGCCATCGGCTAGCAGCACAGGCAATTTCACATTGGCAAAGTCCTCCATCGTCTCAAAAACATCTGCAACCTGCTGCGCAATCGCGTCGATTGCCGCTCGAGCCAAGTGCGCGGCAGTGTGAGCGCGCTCAATATTACACACTAGCCCGCGAGCCGTCGCATCCCAATGCGGCGCGCCCAGCCCCACCATCGCGGGAACCAGAACAAGCCCAGCTGCATCGGGGACGGTCGCCGCCAGAGCCGCCGCCTCGTCGATCGGATTCTTGAGGCCGAGGAACTCGCCCACCCACTGCACCGCCGCGCCACTCATTGCGATATTTCCCTCGAGAGCGAACCGCGCACCTTCCGCCGTCGACCACGCCACGGTCCGCGCCAAATCTCCGCCGTCGCCCGCCAATTCGGGCGTGAGCATCATCAATGATGAGCCGGTTCCATAGGTGGCTTTCACGGTTCCATTCTGATAACAGCCGTGCCCAACGAGCGCCGCATGTGAATCGCCAATCATTGCAACAATCGGAACTCCGCCCAGCTCTGAAATCGCCGCGCACTTTCCAAAGTCGCCGCTCGATGCCCGCAATCCTGGCAATCCCTTACGGGGAACCTGAAACAACTCCAGCATCTCGGTATCCCACTCGAGTTTCGCAAGGCTCATGAGCGCGGTGCGCGATGCATTCGTGTGATCGGTAGCGTGCACCTTTCCGCCGGTCAAGTTGTAGAGCAGCCAGGCGTCGACTGTGCCGAGTAACACTTCGCCCCGCTCCGCTCCCTCGCGAAGCTCAGGCTCCCGATCAAGCGCCCATGCCCACTTCGAAGCGCTTAACAGCGGATCGAGTGGTAGACCAGTTACCGCTTGAACCCTTCCAGCATTGGCACGCAGCCTTTCGCACACCGGCGCTGATCGCCTGCACTGCCATGTGATCGCATTTCCAATCGGTTCTCCTGCAAATTCCGCTCCTCGGCCGGCACGCCGCCAAATCACCGCGGTCTCGCGCTGGCTCGCAATTGCAATCCCGGCTATCGTGCAGCGTGATTCGCTTGCATGCCGCGCGCACTCCCTCATCACGCTCACCACAGATCGCCACAGATCGAGCGGATCTTGCTCGACCCAGCCGGCCTGCGGCTGCAGGATCCCAACCGGAGTCGAAGCTCGATACGCAATCTTGCCAGCGCGATCGAGCAACAGCGCTTTCGTGTTGGTCGTACCTTGATCGATTGCGAGAATCCACTCGCTGGCCATCTAGCCCTCGCTCTTCAGCAAATCGAGCGCCGCGCTCTCGATGCCGGCTGCCGTCAGCCCGAAATGGCTCAACAGAAACTCGGCGTCACCGGTGGGAGCAAACACATCCGGCACGCCCAGCATGCGCATCGGCGCCGGATGTTCTCTTGCCAGAACTTCGGCAACAGCTCCGCCCAGTCCTCCCGCGGCCAGCGCTTCTTCTGCTGTCACAATTCCCCGCGTTGTTCTGGCCGCATGCACAATTGCCTCTACGTCCAGCGGCTTTAGGGTGCTCATATTCAGGACGCGCGACGAAACGCCTCGCCGCCCCAGCGCGCGCGCTGCCTCCAATGCGCGCCACACCAGCAGGCCGCAGGCGATCAGCGTCACATCCGTGCCCGCACGCAGCTGCACGGCTCTACCAAACTTAAATTCGTAGTCGACCCCATGCACTCGCGGCACCGGAACGCGCGCGATACGCAAGAACATCGGCCCCTCGTATTCCAGCGAATAGCGCATCGCCGCGGCAGTTTCAACCGGATCGGCCGGTACCACGACTGCCAGATTCGGAATCACGCGCATCCACGCCAGGTCTTCAATCGAGTGATGTGTTGGGCCAAGCTGCCCATATGCCATGCCTGGCGACATGGCGCAAAGCTTCACATTGGACTTTGAGTAGGCAAGGTCGACCTTAATCTGCTCCATGGCGCGCGCCGTTAGGAAGGACGACGCGCCACATACGTACGGAATCATGCCTCCATTCGCGAGACCGGCGCCCACGCCCACCATATTTTGCTCGGCGATGCCAACATTCACAAAGCGGTCAGGAAACTTCTCCTTAAAGTTTTTCAACTTCGCCGACGACAGTGAATCGTTCGCAACCGCGCACACGCGCGAATCCGCGGCAGCCATCTCTTCCAGCGCGCTCATATAAGCGTCGCGGCAGTCGAAGAGTTCCGGCGCTCTCGCCGTTTTTGCGGTAGCGGCGCTCACCATTTCACCTCTACGCTCAGCTCTGCTGCCGCTGCGAAAAGTTGCTCCTGCGTGGGCACACCGTGATGCCATATCGGCTGATTCTCGGCAAACGAAACGCCTTTTCCCTTGATGGTTTCGGCGATTATGCACGACGGCTTGCCTTTCTCGATCGGCAGGTGCGCAAACCTATTCATAAGTTCATCCGTCGAATGCCCGTCTATCTCCTCAACCGCAAATCCGAACGCGCGGAATTTATCAGCTAGCGGCTCCATGCGAATCGTGTTTTCCGTGAAATCTCCCTGCTGGATGCGGTTGCGATCCACAATCAGGGTCAGGTTCTCGAGATTGTAGTGCTGCGCGGTCATCGCAGCCTCCCAATTTGAGCCTTCCTGCAGCTCGCCGTCGCCCGTTAGAACAAAGACGCGCCAGGTCTCCCGCCGCATGCGCGCGGCCAGCGTCGCACCCACTGCAATCGGCAACCCATGCCCAAGCGGGCCCGTGTTGGCCTCCACGCCCGGCAGTTTATTCCGGTCAGGATGACCGTTCAGCATGGAGAGGGGATCCATATAGGTCTTCAGTTGTTCGGTCGAAAAAAATCCTCGCGCCGCCAGCGTGGAGTAATACGCGGCCGCGCCATGCCCCTTTGAAAGAATGAATCGGTCACGTTGCGGCCAGCGCGGTTCGTTCGGGTCCAACTGAAGCACGCCGCCGAGAAACAACACCGCCAGAATGTCTGCCGACGAGAGATCTCCACCTGTGTGTCCCAGCTTGGCGTGGTGATTCATCGTCATCGCGCTGAGCCTGATCCAATTTGCTTTCTTTTTCAGCCAAATTGCGCGCTCGGCGCTGCCGGACGGCAGCTCTTGATTTGCACTCGCCATCGCGGCAGCAGAATCCCTTCGAGACATATTTTCTTCGGGCATATTTTCACGCTGATGCTATCGGTGTGGAGTTTGCCGGTCAATAGCAACCGTTGCCGCCCACTACGGCGCCCTGCCGCCGTCGCTCGAACCGAAAATTCGGGCTTGCCAATTCCGCGACTCGGAATATACTGTACCGCGTTGAGTCTGATACCAGGAGGACGAGAATGTCCCGGCGAGTAAACAGCGACTCCATTCACATACTGGATCGAAATCAGGACGGCGCGGGCGCAGCCGCGCGCGAAGGCGATCGGAACGGCGACCGAAATGAATCGCAAACCGTCTTGCGTGCATGCGAAGTGCTGAAGGCGTTTCGTCATTTGGGCGAAGAGCTGCCCCTCACAAGCGTGATGGAACGAACCGGCCTGCCCAAAACCACCACCTTCCGCTTACTGCGTACGCTCATTCACGGCGGCTTGGTAGAGCGCGTCAGCGCGGGAGTTTATCGCAACAGTTTCGGTCCCGTCACAGCACGCCCCTTCCGCATCGGTTTTGCCACGCAGGGCGACACCGAATTTGCTCGCGAGGTTACTCGCAGCATGGTCACTGCGGCGGCGCGCGAGCACGTGCAGCTGATCACTCTAAACAACCGCTATAGCGCACGCGAGGCGCTGCGCAACGCCGACGTGCTTATCCGCGAACGGGTCGACCTTGTGCTTGAATTCCAGACCTATGAGCGCGTGGCACCGGTCATCGCATCCAAGTTTCTCGCCGCTAATGTACCCGTGATCGCTATTGAGGTTCCTCACCCGGGAGCGACCTATTTTGGCGCTGATAATTACAAAGCTGGCCTTATCGGCGGTCGCGCGCTAGGCCGGTGGGCACGCGAAAACTGGGAAGGAAAAGTGGACCAGCTTGTGCTTGTAGAGTTACCCATCGCGGGGTCCTTGCTTGAACTAAGGCTCGCCGGACTGGTCGACGGTTTGCGTGCCGAACTGCCCAGAATTGTCGAGGCTCCGCTCGCCCGCCTCAATGGTCGTGGCCACTTCGAGCAGGTGCTCGATGTGCTTCGTAAATTTCTCCGCCGCCGTGGCCCGAAACGCACACTCGTGGGTACAGTGAATGACATTTGCGCACTCGCGGCTCTGCGCGCTTTTGAAGAGGCCGGCGCTTCGCAGGAGTGCGCGGTCATGGGACAGAATGCTCTGCGCGAAGCGCGTGCGGAACTTCGCCGCCCCCGAACGCGGTTGGTGGGATCGGTTGCGTACTTCCCTGAGCGATACGGCGATGAATTGATCCCCCTGGCGCTGAACATTCTGCAGCAAAAACCTGCCCCAGCCGCAATCTTCGTCAAACACCAGCTTCTCACTCCGCGGAATGTTGACCTCGTTTATCCGCTTGACGAGGCCGTCGCTGGAATCACGCGTAAGGTTCCCGAGAGACCGGAGAATTCCGCATTACGGAATCAAAGGGCCGTTGAAGTTTGACCTTCGAAGCGCTCCGACGCTCAACTTAATGTCTGCAACATCTGAGGGAGACATCTCCGCCGGGATGGAATTTGAGGTCACAAGAAGGCAGTTTTTGGTTGGCGCCGCTGCGGCAGCATTGGCAGGCGAAATCCCTTCGTCCGCCCTGCCCAGTCCGGCCGGCCCGATTTCCGATCCACTTGCCGAATTCGATTACGGCGCCGTTGAACTTACAGGCGGACCGCTCAAGCGCCAGTACGATCGCATCCACGATGCCTACCTCGCGCTCGATAACGACCGGCTGCTCCAGGTCTATCGTGAGCGGGCCGGCCTTCCCGCCCCGGGAGCGCCCATGGGAGGCTGGTACGGCCGCGACGGATTTGTGCCCGGCCACTCGCTGGGCCAATACATATCCGGCCTGGCTCGGATCGGCCGCACCGCCGGCGACCCAGCTTGCGCGGCGAAAGTCGGCGCGCTCGTCAATGGATTCGCGGCAACCCTCGGCCAAAAAGACCAGTGCTTTGCCGGACCGAATGCCGAAAAAGTCTGGCCGTGCTACATCCTTGATAAGCATCTGGCCGGCCTGATCGACGCATGCAATCTGGCCGGCGTTACGCAAGCTCGCGAGCTCATCCTCCGCGTATTCCACGGTGCCCTCCCCTACATCCCTGAGCACGGCCACGATCGCATTGGCAAGAAAGACCCGCCCTACGACGAGCCTTATGTATTGCCCGAATCTCTTTTTCTTGCCCATGAGCTGACCGGTGACCGGGCAATGTACGATCGCGCTTTGGCCTACCTGCTCGATCGTGAATATTTTGATCCACTCTCTCGGGGCGAGGACGTTTTGCCTGGCCGGCATGCTTACAGTCATGTCATTGCTCTGAGTTCGGCGGCCAAAGCACGCTCGATCCTGGATGAGGAAAAGTACCTGCGCGCAATGAAGAATGCGTGGGACCTCCTCGAATCCACTCAGCGGTACGCGACCGGCGGTTGGGGCCCTAACGAAACTTTCATTGAGCCGCATAAAGGCCAGCTCTACGACAGCCTGAGCACGACAGCTGACCACTTCGAAACTCCCTGCGGATCCTACGCCGCCATCAAGTTGGCGCGTTATCTGCTCTGCGCCACAGGCGACGCTCGCTACGGCGACGGCCTTGAGCGTGTGCTTTTCAACGGCGTATTGGCGGTAAAAGAACCGGACAGTGACGGAGATTATCCCTACTACTCGACCTATAGCGGCGACGCAACCAAAGTCTTCTATCCAAAGAAATGGCCTTGCTGTTCTGGCACGCTTGTTGAGGGCGTCGCCGATTACGTGAAGAACATCTACTTCCGCGCTCAGGACGGAGTAGCCGTGAATTTATATGTGCCTTCGCGGCTCAAGTGGAACGAGCACGGGACTCCGGTCACGTTTATGCAGGAGACCGAATATCCACTTAGCGAGGCGGTCAGCATGCGTGTCGAGTGTGCTGTGCCAGTTGAATTCTCATTGCAATTGCGTATTCCCGGCCGGATGCGCGAAGACTCGACAAGCACGAAGCCAAAACTCACGCTAAACGGAAAGCCCGTGGCCGCGGGCAATCGCAACGGCTTTGCCGTCGTGCGTCGCAGATGGTCGAACGGCGACACTCTCACTTTTGATTTGCCGCAGCACTTCCACACTGAGGCCATCGACGATCTGCATCCGAATACCGCAGCGCTGGTGCGCGGGTCTGTGGTCTATGTCGAAACCAATCCAGCAGCCGGCGAGACAGTGCTGCCGGATACAGAATCGCTCACACCGGTCGCCGGAGAACCTGGGTCTTTTTCAGCTCATGCCGGTGGGCGCCCGCGCTTGTTCATTCCTTTCTATTCTGTACGCGCTGAAAACTACACCATGTACAACTTGCGAAGCTAAAAACAAGAATGACCGGCGAAAGCAAATTGACCGAACGAATCCAGACCCGCTACTGGATCGAAACTGTGTTTCCACTCGAGGAAGCGGCGGCCATCATGGCGGGCGAGCAATCCACGGGAACATTTGTGCGTGTTCCCGGCGAGACGGATGAACTGCGCTCGCGCTACGCCGCGCGCGTTGAACAGATCGTCGAACTGGGCACCGTGGACTCCGCGTCGCTCTCGGGCTCCGGTCTTCCGAGAGAGCAGCGCGGGCCTGCCCTGCGGCGCACCGCCGAGGTCACTTTATCCTGGTCCATCGAGAACATGGGCCCCTCGCTCCCTAACCTCCTCGCCACGGTCGCGGGCAATCTCTTCGAGTTAAAACCGTTCTCCGGACTCAAACTGCTGGACGTGACGCTGCCGCCCGTCTTCCTCACCGTCTATCAGGGTCCGCAATTCGGTGTTGCAGGAACGCGCCGCCTCACCGGCGTCTTTGGCCGGCCGGTGATCGGCACCATCATCAAGCCCAGTGTCGGCATGTCGCCGGAGCAAACCGCTGCGCAAGTCAAAATGCTCGCCGAAGCCGGCGTCGATTTCATCAAAGACGACGAGTTGCAATCGGACGGTCCTCACTGTCCGTTCGATCAGCGCGTTACCGCCGTTTTGCGCGTGCTCAACGAGTACGCTGACAAAACCGGCAAGCGGCCCATGTACGCCGCCAACATCACGGGCGAAATCGACCAGATGTTGCGCCGCCACGATCTTGTCGTCGCATCCGGTGGCACCTGCGTCATGGTCAGCGTAAACAGCGTGGGCCTGCCCGCAATGGTTGCGCTTCGTCGCCATGCGCAGGTCGCCATTCATGGCCATCGCAACGGATGGGGAATGTTCAGCCGCTCCCATGCCACTGGAATGAGTTTCATCGCCTTTCAGAAATTCTGGCGGCTCGCCGGCATCGATCACATCCACGTCAATGGCCTGCGCAACAAATTCTGCGAGGATGACGCAAGCGTCATCGCATCCGCCCGCGAGTGCCTCACGCCCATGTTTCCCCCGCCCGAAAAGGGCTGCGAGATCATGCCCGTTTTTTCCTCCGGCCAATCGGCGCGGCAGGCGCCCGACACGTACAAAGCACTCGACTCGATGGACCTGATCTTCGCCTGCGGCGGCGGCATTCTCGCTCACCCTGCCGGCCCGGCCGCGGGCGTGCGCAGCCTTCATCAAGCATGGGAAGCGGCGGCGGCGGGCATCGCGCTCAGCGAATATGCTGCAAGCCATGCCGAGCTACGCGCTGCGCTGGAGGCGTTTTCCGCATGAAACGTCCGAAATCGACCAATCTGCTCTATGCCTGGTACGGCGACGACTTTACCGGCTCAACCGACGTACTCGAGGCCCTCGCACTGCACAATGTACAGGCCGCCCTTTTCACGCGCGCCCCCGATGCTCGCACCCTGGCTCGATTCCCGGCTTGCCGCGCCATTGGAGTCGCCGGCGAAAGCCGAAGCCGCAGTCCGCGTTGGATGTCAGCGAATCTTCCCGCGATATTCCGATGCGTGCGCAGGCTCGGTGCCCCGGTGAATCAATACAAAGTCTGCTCTACCTTCGACAGTTCACCGCAGATTGGAAGCATTGGCCGTGCCATGGAGTTGGGTCGCGCAGTGTTTCGCTCCGGCACAGTGCCTGTCGTCGTCGGAGCGCCGCGCCTGGGCCGCGCGGTTATCTTTGGCAATTTGTTCGCCGAGGCCGACGGTGTAATGGTCCGCATCGACCGCCATCCAACCATGCGTCATCATCCTGTCACTCCAATGACCGAGGCGGATCTGCGCCTCCATCTCGGACATCAAACCAAGCTCCGCCTTGGTCTCGCCGACATAAATGCCTTCGCGGCGCGCACGGCGCAGAAGCAATGGCAAACCCTGCTGCGCGAGCGCTTCGGGGGCGTCGTCTTCGACGGCTGCTCAAACTCCATGCTGGAAGAAACGGCGCGTCTCATCTGGGAACGTGCGGCTGCCCAGCCCATCTTCGCCGTCGGCAGCTCTGGTCTCACACATGGTTTATTGCGCCATTGGCGGTCTCTCGGGTTCATCGGCCCCGCACGAAAGTTGCCGCACGCTTTGCCGGTCGACCGTCTTCTCGTGCTTAGCGGAAGCTGCTCGCCTGTGACCGCAAAACAAATCCGTCGCGCTCGCCAGATGGGTTTTGCGACATGGCCGCTCGATGGACCACCCCCCTGGACCGGCGCGATGACGAAAGCAATCGACACGCTCAAGCGTGGCCGCAGTGTCGTGCTGTATACCGCTCTCGGACCGCTGCCCGCGGACCGCAAGCATGGCGAATATTTTAGCTCCGCGCTGGGAGATCTGTTGCGCCAACTCGTGCTCTCGACCGGTGTGCGCCGCGTCTTGATTGCCGGCGGCGACACGGCAACACACTCTGTCAAACATTTGG
>Ga0210388_10002830_pt1 | contig 13532 bp, 10 predicted proteins | sample IncBWC19OmetaG_FD_155485 | JGI IMG/M metagenome (GOLD analysis project Ga0210388, IMG submission 155485) | Forest soil microbial communities from Barre Woods Harvard Forest LTER site, Petersham, Massachusetts, United States - Inc-BW-C-19-O ... | reverse complement strand
CAGGAACAGGAGTTGGATAAACTTTTTGAAGAGTGGAAGCAGGAAGAAGAACAGGTTGATGATGTTTTAATAATTGGTGTAAGGGTATAACTACAATTATCTACCCCAGGGCATATTCATCCAGCAAAATTGCGGTGAAGAATAAACTCCTGTCATTGGCCTTTAGCTAATCCGAATGGTGCGAAAGCCTTTTCAGAATGCCTTATGTTTCGTTCACTTCCCACTTGTTATATCCTTTGCTCGCCAACTGGTTTATTGCATCGGCTAATCCCTGCAATAATGGAGTTACTTCATAAGAGTTAAAAAAATTGAAGGTAGAATAGGTCTTTGTGCTAATGAACGGGACACAAAAAATGCAGACCAAATACAATGGGCCTATCAGTAGGCTTTTATTAACTTTGTATTCCCCATGCCTTCTCTCCCATTACATGATTTTTTTGATGAATAGCATCCATAGACTATAGAAATCAAGGTACGGGAACCTTTAAGTGCTTTCAATGTATTTTGCTATATTTGGAATAGGAGATCATCTGAGTATGTCACCATTGAAACTAACCACCTAAAAGGAAACCATGAAGCAACAAATTACTTTCATAAAAGCATTTTCCAAAATTCAATCAATTCAGGCTATTCGTGCAATAGTAGTTTTGATGTTTATTTCGTTGATGCCGTCGTTAGGGTTTTCGCAAGTTCTTAAATACGTCCAGACCGGCGAAGAATTCTCAGGCCCTTTTAAAAGCTGGAAGAATGTGAAAACAGATTTTGGTGCAAAAGGCGATGGAATTACTGATGACGCCCCTGCTATTAATGCTGCACTTAAGACACTAAGCAATTCAGCAAAAGATAGTTCTCTTGTGCTTTATTTTCCTGCTGGAACATATCTCCTTAAAGACTCATTAAATAATACCGGTGGTAATTACCAGGGTATGAATATTGTCGGTGAAGACCCTGCAACAACAATTATTTCATGGGGCGGCGCTGCAAATACCAGCGCCATGTTCAATCTTCAAGGTTGGTATCTTAGGGTCAGCCGCTTAACCTTTGAAGGAAATAACAATGTAATCCGTGGCATATTTAAAACAGGTGGCTTTTCTACCCACAATGAATTCAGCGATCTTGTATTTAAGGATTTTAAGACCGGTATAGGCTTGGACTTAACCGGAGGAGCCAATGGTCAGGCGGAGAATACAATTTTACGTTGTCATTTCATTAATTGCTCAACCGGTATTTCCAGCTGTAATTGGAACAGCCTTGACCATTGGGTATGGTATTGTTTGTTTCAAGATTGCAATACAGCCATCAATCAATGCGATGGCTATTTCCAGATATATGATAATGTCTTTCTCCGTTCTAAAAATTGCGATATAAGTTCTTCACCATATAAGAATGTCATATCGGGTAATACTTCTATAAACTCAAAGTGTTTTTTTAACGGGTATGAAACCTTTATGAGGGGCAACCACATATACAGCAATGTTGATTCATTCTATTGTAATGCCGGAAGTAATACAGTAATGTTTGATAACTTGATTCGTGCCACAAGAGATTCTTTAGCTCCGGTACATGTAGGTAATCCGAATATGTTTATTGGCAATACCGTTTCGCAAATCAATTCAAAATGGAGCCAATGGCCAATTCAACCACCTTATAATATAGGCGACCATGGGGGCGGCGGTGCATTTTATGTAGGGAAGCAAATTGAAAAAGCAATAGATGGTAATGCGGCAACAAGTTTCGGTACTCAGGCCCAACCTTTTGGTATTAAATGGAATTGCCCGGTAAAAACACAGAAAACAGTTATTAAATATACTGTCTCTGCGCCTTTAAGCAGTGGTGGGACCTCTCCGCTTAACTTTCAATTACTTGCATCAAATAATTGGAGCTATAAATGGGATACGCTGGATATTGAAACTAACCAGAGTTTTACCGGTGGAGGCAATCCGTATACTTACACAATAAAAAGTCCTAACCTATACAGTATGTACGAATTGATCGCATTACCTAATCAATGGCCATGGAATTGTGCAGATCATTTTGGAGGGCGTTCAATTGATAATACTACTGCCGAAAGTGGAACATATTCCGAGAAAATGGTATTGTCAGCAGCACCGAGATATGTGTTCCAGGACATAAAAATCCATGCAGATAGTTCATATGTAGTTTCGGGATGGGTAAAGAGCACAGCGGTTAGTACGCATGCATATATCCTGGTCTTATGGTACCCTAATACTACTCCATCCAACCCGGCTGCTACTGCAACAGGATATATACAGGTGGATACTATAGCTAAAGTTACAGGTACAACGGCATGGACAAATTATACCAAAACAGTAATCGCTCCATCAGGTGGGTTAAGCGCACAGTTGTATCTTACCGACGACTTTATTTCAACCAGCTCGGGTACAGCATGGTTTGATAATTTTTCATTCAGGGAAAGTATAGCACCTAAAGTAAACCTTGCTCTCGATTCAAGTTTTGAAGGCGGCGGTGTGAATACCTACCAACAAAACTGGCAGGTTAACGAATTGACATTGCTGGATGGTTCATCTACCGATATTACAAAGGACCCGAATGGTTTTGTTTCAGGTGCTGATGAAACATGGGGACAATTTTACCCACTTGATAATATGGCAGTTGATACTTCTGCCATACAATACCCTGACACTATTACTTTACCTGGAACGCCTCAGAATTTAAGCAGAAAAGTATTTGAAGTAGTTAAAGGAACCGGTAACGATGCCACTGAGATACAATCCAAAATAGATTCAGCCGCGTTACTGCCCTTAGGAAATAAACCGGTAGTACACATACCATTCGGGCAGTACAGTATTAAAACAGGGATTACAGTTCCCGCCAATAGCGATATGCAAATCATCGGCGATGGCTCTGGGTTAGGATATGGCGCTACAGTTACGACCCTAAATTGGGCAGGTGCAAAAGCCGGACCGGGGCCTTTACTTGAATTGCAAGGCCCCAACAGAGCCACTATAAAAGATTTGTTATTGAATGTACCATACACAGATGCCCTTGAGGCATTTGTTATTGATAATGCAGATCAGGTTGGTGGACGCATATATGGACAAGAATTTAATGCCGGTGGGCCTCAATCTACTCAACCATGTGATATAGGTCTCTTATCGGATGGAATTGAGAATAGTGATATAACCATGATGTGTTTTTATCCTGGCTTTGGTAATACTGCTATGGTACAGGCAAATGGAGGACCAGTATTATCTTCTGGTGGTAATACGAACGGACAGATATCATTACTGGGCGGAGCAACAGGTAATTCCCAAAACCTATTTAACGTGACCAACGGTGGAAGAATGGATGCTGAAGGCATGTGGAATGAGGGAGATTTTGCGCGTACGAGTGGCCTTGTAAATTTGAGCAATACATTCGGTAAGCTTTCAGTAGCCTGTATGTCCTGGAACTTGTTAAAGCATACTTTTCCAATGGTAAGTACGGATAATTTCAGCGGAACTTTTACTTTTTTAATGAATCATATGAATCAGGAACCGTGGAGTTACATACCTATGATAGGCAGTGGTACTAATTGTAATATACTAAGCGGATATAACGATTGGGGTCTAAGTAATAGCATGGGCAGAACTACAGATTCTACATGGCAGGACTCTACTCTTCCAGCTGCAAATGCAGATTTTATTGGTAATGCAGGAGCAGGTGGTATGCTTGATGTGGTAGTTAGTAAAGTGCATAATACCTTACCAGATACTACTTCCGTGCTTAACGATATGATGCAATTAAGATTTGTGCGAACCACCCTACCTAACGATATGACACCAGGTGTTACTGATGTTAAGCTATTCAGAGTTGTGGCATGGGGAGCCCAGAATCAAGTTGCTGCTCATTTTAATAGCGGCACTGTAACGGGTGTTAACACTGTTACAAACTCAACCGATAAACTTGAACTTTACCCTAATCCGGCAAAAGATCAGTTAACAGTAAGCACAGAACAGGCCATAGAAAACATAACGATAACCAATGTAATTGGACAAAACATACTTAATAACTCATACCCTAATGATAAAGCAAAGAAGTACACTTGCGACGTAAGCGGCCTGCTCGCTGGTGTTTATTTCGTTACTGTCAGGTCAGGAGGAAAAACGCTGACAAAGAAATTTATAGTAATACGATAGAAAGGAGAAGGCTTCAAAGCTGTGAGGTAGGCTTCTGTTATTGAGATTTATGGGGAGCAGAGTCTTTAGGTTTTATGCTGTTATTCTGATTCCCTTTTTTGAACTATCTTGTTTTTATAAGCTATTGCATACAGCTGTTACTATTGGTGGAGAACTTGCTGCTTCACAACCCATCAAATATAACGGGCCTATCAGTAGGCTTTTATTAACTTTGTATTCCCCATGCCTTCCCTCCCATTACAGGATTTCTTGATGAATAGCATTCCACAAACTAATTCTCGACTGTAGAGCCATCTTAATACCATTTAGAGATTCATCCCATAACTTGTTATCGTCTCCACATAGTTCATCCATCATCTGATAGCCCAGAAGTGAATGATGCTCACCATCCACTTCAATATGCCTTTCCAGATAGTACTTCAGTATACTTACTTTATCCGGTTCTTGCCTATCCAGTTCATTCACAAACTTGATGAACATACCAGGAATCAAATCTTCACGGCCAAATGTAAATGCGCCTGCCGTAACATGGATTTTATTAGAATTCACAAATGAAAATGTATCATTAATGAAGTGGATCGCAGCGAGCGGTACTTTGGCTAATGTCAGGCTTGCATCTAAAGGTATATGTTTGTTTAGGCTTTTAATAAACTCATTTATACAAGTAAGATTGCAACCTGCCTGCTTCATTGCTTTCATATAGAGCTCAAAATGGCTTATTCTGTTCCCATTCTCATCAACATCCGATTCCTCGCCCAACACTATCTCATTGATCAAATACCTTGTCTGAGGGCTTCCTTTTGGTATCCATGGAATATCTGTACATGTGAGATTCTTTTGCAGTGATTTTAATAATGACATGAAATCCCAAACCGCAAACACATGGTATTCCATAAAAATCTGGAGTTGGGCCATAGATTGAATGGAAGAATATAATGAATGGTTTAAAAGCTGCTTCCGTAATGGTTCAATCTCCTGCTTTAGTGCATTGATTCTATCACTTGCCATTTTCCGACTGTTTTGGTGATGTAAATGTAATTACAAATCGATTCTGAGTAGATTTTTTTCCGTTCGAATCCTTACCTATTCTTTTATTGTCAATAACTTGGCTTGCATAGCCAAGTTATTTCCCGAGCACTCATTTTTCTTTCAGTTTGCTTTGTGCCAAGAAATTAAGAACCTACTGGCATGAGCAACATACGTCACATACTACGCCTGCATACTCAACATATTGCCTTCTTTGAAATAGTAAAGCAAACAGGTATACTTCGAGCTACGCTGAGAAAACACATTACCGACTTCAAGAAAAGTGGGCTGACATTTGAAGAAATAAATGAGTTGACCGATGAGGATTTGGAAGAACTCTTCTTAAAGCCTGAAGAGAAGCCCATTGACATAATGCTGCAAAAACTAATCAGCATGTTCCCTGCAATGAATAAAGAACTTAAGCGCAGGGGCGTAACACAACTGATGTTATGGGAGGAATACATAAAAAAGCATCCTGACGGCTATGGCTACAGCCGGTTCAACCGCTACTTCAAGAAATGGAGGGCGCGTGCAATACCTATTATGCATAAAGAACATAAGCCAGGGGATAAACTGTACATAGATTTTGCAGGGCAGAAACTGCCCATTACTGATGAGAAGACAGGTGAGGTCAAGAATGTTGAAGTTTTTGTAGCTATCCTCGGTGCCAGCCAACTTACTTACGTCGAGGCGGTAATGACACAGCAGAAGGAAGACTTTATCCCTGCCTGTGAAAACGCCTTGCAATTCTACGGTGGTGTTCCTGGGGCCATTGTCTGCGATAATTTACGCTCAGCAGTAAAAAAGCCCAGCAGGTATGAGCCTTCTATAAACGAAACTTTCTCTGATTTTGCGGAGCATTACAATACGGCCATTTTACCCGCAAGGGTGTATAGGCCCACTGACAAGGCTCCCGTTGAAATTGCCGTCAGGATAATCTATACCCGCATCTATGCCAAACTAAGAGACCGGACGTTTTATTCGCTTGAAGAATTAAACAGGGCAATCTGGCTAGCCCTGGAAGAACACAACAATCAGGCAATTACAGGTAAGGAATGCAGCCGTTGGCAACTATTCAGAGAAATGGAAAAGGCGAGCCTTCTCCCACTCCCTTTATTACGGTATGAGTTAAAGAAACAGGTTTATGTAACCGTACCGAAGAATGGCCATATCTGCCTCCCGGCGGATAAACACTACTATAGTGTACCCTATCAGGTTATAGGTAAAAAAATAAAGGTGCTATACTCCAGTGAGTCGGTTGAAATGTTTTATCATTTTGAACGCATTGCATTTTACATGCGCGACAGACTTGCATATACATACACTACTGTTAATGAGCATCTATTTCCTGCCTATCGTTTTACCAGCGAATTGACTTCAGATAAGTTCGTATTGCTTGCGGAAGGAATACATGCGGACGTGAAGGTTTACATCGGTATAATACTTGATAGCCAGCGTCACGCAGACCAGGCGTATAGAATATGCAACGGGATACTTGGATTTGCTAAAAAAGTCGGGAACGAACGCCTTACCAAGGCATGTCAGCGCGCTGCAAGTTGTGGCCTCTATAATTACAGGATTATAAAAAAGATACTGGAACAGGGGTTAGACATGCTTGATGATGAAAGTAATAACCTGAAGATGCCAGAGCACAATAATATACGCGGTAAGGATTATTATCAATAATAGTATCAATGTTCTTTAAAACCAAATAAACATGAATGAAAAAACGTTAGAAACAATGAAAAAGATGAACCTCCATGGGATGCACAGGGCTTTTAAAACAAGCATAGAGTCCGGCAAAACGGAGGATTACACCCCTGATGAGATGGTATCCACCCTTATCGAGTCAGAATGGGATGACAGGCATAATCGCAGTATAGAGCGCCAACTTAAAAATGCACGGTTCCGTTATAAGGCCTCCCTGGAAGAGCTCAATTACAATACTGACCGTAACCTGGATAAGAATCAACTCATGCGCCTGGGTGATTGCAAGTTTCTGAGCAAATACGAAAATATCCTCATTACCGGCAGCACTGGAATAGGAAAGAGCTATATCGCTTCAGCCATTGGCCACCAGGCTTGTAGCCTTGGCCATAAAGTTATGTATCATAACACAGCTAAACTTATGGGTAAGCTTCAAATGGCCAAGGGGGATGGTTCTTATATTAGGGAGATTGCTAAAATTGAGAGACAGAATCTCCTGATATTGGATGATTTCGGATTAAAGCCATTTGATCCTCAAAGCAGGTCTATCTTAATGGAAATAATCGAGGATAGGCATGGAAAGGCCTCTACTATTATCACATCGCAGGTTCCTGTAAGTAAGTGGTATGATATAATCGGTGAACAGACAGTGGCAGATGCAATAATGGACAGAATAATTAATCCGGCACACAGGTTAGAAATCAAGGGGAATCTATGAGAAAGAAGATTGCGAAAATTGCGGCATAATGTGGTATATGGAAGGGGCATCTGTGTCCCTTCCTTGTTTGCAAGTAGATATTAAACTGTCACGAAACTAGGGGGCACGTTCACAACAATCAGACTCATCTGGTTGGTTTGCAATAGCATATAGAAAGAGGTGTTGTTGCCGAAATGCATGGTAATATTGTAAAGTATCCCAATTTGTAAAAGCCTTGAAGAGTTTTACGCTTTATTTGTCATGAAATAGGGGGCTACTTTTATTCCAATTACAGCTATCCTGCTGGTATCTAATATGATATAAGATATCGCTTTGTGGCCGGAACTGATACTCACATAACACAGTTACAGATTATGGTCTGTAAAAATGGCTCTTTTGAGAAAAATATTCCTGAATTGCAGTTTCATTTCCTTTGCAAATTCGCTCGGGACCGCCAAGTTACGAATAAGAAAAGGGCAAAATTCAAAATTGAAGAAGATCAGCAATAGGGTTCGACTTCACTGAAATGACTGACGCATAGAACCGCTTTTGTAACGCCAAAAGATGGACGCTAAATATAATGGGTATTTTATTTAGAGACGATGAATTGGGTAGATGCCATTCCCGAAGTGCCCTTTAATACAGCAATATAAACTGCTGGGGGAAGGGTGCCGGCATTAAATGACACCTGTGCAGTACCTTTTGAAATATGCTTATTTGAGAATATAGATTTGATCATTCTTCCATCCATATCATAAATTTCAAGTGAGCCATTATCATCATCAAAAGTAGTGGTATAGACAAATTCTGTTGATGTTACGAATGGGTTTGGATAGTTGCTCAGTTTCCACGGGCCGGGGCTAATAGAGCAGGTGTTTTCTTCACCCCGCTTACTATATGTATTTTTTAATTTGACTGCAAATGGCGCATCGCCATAGGCATCACCCTTGATGAATGCAGCATCAAACCATGCAGTTTTTACGTGTAACGTATAAAACATTTCACCAGCTACGTATATATTCCCGCAGGCATCAGGTACTATTACGGGTAATTCGTTATGATTCATAAATAGCTGGCTTGGTTTTATCCACCTGTATTTGCCATCCGCTGTATAGCTTGCTATTATAAGTCTGTCAGCTGATTTTTCAACCGTATCAGTTCCCACTACAAGAAAAGGTTTGAAGTATCTTTTACTTTGCAGGGAGCAGTATATATTATTATCATGGTCAATGGCAATTGAATTTACAAGCATTGCATTTGAAGTATTTGCCCACTGAATGTTACCTTCCCTATCAAACGAAGCCAATACGGCCGCTTTCGCTCCTGAGGTGTCAACTTCTTTGCCAAAGTATGAGCCGTTCTTTTTAATATATCCGCCAATTATAACTCCACGGTCTGATACTTTAATGGCTTTTATAACCGATTTTCCACCTGAAGTTTTTACCCATTTAAAATCTCCTTCCGATGAATAAGAAGCCAGATAGGCTTCATAGGGCTCATTAAATTTAGTAACAGAGTCTACTATCGGGGCCATGTGTGTTTCACCATTAAAGACAGCCCCTGTTAAATAATGGCCTGCTATGTATATGTCGCCATTAGCGGCAATATCTGTTACCGGGCTACCCATTGAACAACATGAGTTTCTTTTATACTGAATATTTTGCCCCCATACCGGCTGGAAGTTTTTATCGAATGAAACCATGTAATCAGCCCCGCCTGCTCCTGCGGTTAATGATACTTTTCCGGCATTGATGTCGTGAGACATGGAACCGGAAACCAGGAAGTTTCCATTGGGCATAATACAAAAGGAGGAAGGCCATGAAATTAAATCCAGGGTATCTTGTTTTACCCATTGCGGGGCACCATCGGTTTTTAAACAGTAAAGAAATGTAATCTTATTGCTGTGGTGATGCAAATAACCCAGACCTATTCTTAATTCGGGAAAATACGGGGTACCTGTTGAGTTGCCCAATAAATATATCTTATTGTCCGGGGATGCTGCAAGGCCATTTACTTCCGGTACGCCACGGCCTCCTTCAATTCTGCGCATCCAATTTATTTTTCCTTCAGGTGAATAACTTACTATTACAATTGGGTTCTCATATAAGTTTATTTTAACCGAATCTCCATTGGAAGCATATATATGTGAATCTTTTCCATTCATGAAATTTGGGACAGGCACCACACCTGCCACCACCAGGTTGCCTGACTGGTCTACCACCGCTGCCTGAAAGCCTGCATAAAGGTTACCACCGGTTGAAGCCCATTCAAAGTGCTGGGCGTGCGCAGTTAAAATAACTGAAAGGTATAATATAAAAGTGGTTTTAATGGATCGCATATTACAAATATAGAAATGTAAAGCATTATGGAGAGATCTTAGATAGAACTAGGCCTTGAAAATGCCTGGTAATTCATTACATTTGAATCTACAATATTGGAATTATGGGATATACTGATGATGAATTGAATAGCATCTATGATAAAACAGATGGGTATTGCCATCTGTGTGGTAAGAAACTAAGTTGGACCAATTATGGTCAACGTGGAACTAAGGCTGCGTGGCACGTTGACCATTCAATAGCGTTGGCCAATGGCGGAACACATCACATGAATAATTTATACCCCGCCTGCATATCTTGTAATGAGGAAAAGGGAACTTACCACAAAAACACCATACGAAAACGAAAGGACTATTAGTAGAATGAGGCGTTTTATGGAGAATAGTGGAGTCTTTGAGATAATGGTTCCAGTCACATGGAAGTATTCTCTCATGGAAGGCTATATACATACTTTTGAAGAATATGAATTATCCAAATCTGATTGCTTTCAATTCTCAATTGAGGATATAGAAACTGAAGAAGAAAAGTTAAAACTTGCTCACCTCCTTGGGTATTTACCTGAAACAGAAATAAACGGCGTGGATTACCGCTCGTATCCGGATAATATAAGCGAGGAGGATACCTTAAACCAAAAAAGTTGGACAACAATATATGGGGATAAAATTTTATTATTTAGCTTCACCTATGACACTATTGAGAGTAAGGAAGATAATCTAATACCCCTTGAAGAAAGAATAAAAACAATTCATTCTGTAATTGCATCATTTACCTTGTTTGAAGATTCCGAGAGACAGCAGCGGTTAAGTTCCTACAGATTTGAAATGTTTCTTCAAGGAATTGGAGCAACCTCTGTAATACTAAGGAAGGCAATAGAAAACAAAGCTTTCATAGAGGCTACGTGTATTCTTTCCAATCAGGTTGACTCTTTATTAAGAACTGCGATTGTACTGAAAAGGCAACTTTTGAATAGTAATGACAAAATTGAATTAGAATGGATTTACCAAGGAGTTTCAGATAAGAAAAAATCAGAAAAAGACATTTATAAAAAGGCTAAGGAACTTAACATAATAGGAAATGATATTTATGACAACTTGTTTAAGTTATACGATGACAGAAATAGAGTAATCCATCGCTTTATCATTTCTGAGATTACCCTTGCAGAAGTTGAACACATCGCCTACCACTATTATGAAATTCGTGAAAAAATAAAAATAATAGTGGACGATATAGAGACTGAACAGGTAAAATTAAACGTAGGAATGACTGTTTCTGAGGCAGGCGACCCTAGGGATAAGTCACATTATTTGAGCTTCGTAATAGGAAAAATTGGGAAGCTAAATTATTTTGACGAGAAAGATAGGGAAGAGGAGAAACGAGAAAACATATAATACCCTGGGCTAAATTATTTACTATCAGCATGTTACAATGTCATTTCTTAAATATTTTCCTTTTTAGATACCGTTATCAATGAAACTAGCTGCAATATTGATAACACAAATGGTCCAATTGCTTTTCCCAAATCAGCTTGATAGATTCCAATGAATCCATCAAGAAACTGTATTGAACCAACTAAGATTCCTAAAACGACTAATTCCTGTTGAGTCCTTTTTACAATTACCCATATAACTAAGACAGCTATTGGAATTGTTCTTGCGGCAGCGTACATAGCAAAAATCAGAGTCGAGTTTGAAATAACTGAATTAGCAGGCAGTAACACAGAAGGATGAATAAGTCCGGCAATTGAAAATCCTGTCGCAACTAAAACATTTATAGCAGTTACTATACTTAAAAATTTCAAATTTGTCTTTTTCATAATCATATTTTTTTAATAGTTTATACCTTGATTTCTCTTTTATTAACCTTTAACTTTATTCCAATCCCAATTCCTCACATACAATGGGTACTGATTGCGAAGTATTTGAGGTTGGTTTCTCCAAAATCATTGTTATGCCCTGCCCTCTGGCAGCACATATTGAAATGAATCCCCTGCCTGAACCTTTCTGATTCAATAGCTTGGCAAGTGTAGCAATGATACGCCCTCCCGTTGCTGCAAAAGGGTGTGCGGCAGCCAGGCTGCTTCCTTTTACATTCAACCTGGTTCTGTCTATTTTGCCGAGAGGATCAAAACCAAAGGCTTTGCTTAGTTCCGCGCTTTCAAATATTTTCAAGGTAGCTAATACCTGGGCGGCAAATGCTTCATGTATTTCATAAAAGTCAAAATCCTGTAATTTCAAACCGGCCTTTTTTAACATGCGGTTAGCGGCATAAACAGGAGCCAATAACATATTATGTTTATTCTCCACATACTCAATAGCCGCAAGTTCTGCATGGGTAATATAAGCCAGAACAGGTAAGTTATGTTCTGCTGCCCACTCTTCACTTGCCAATAACACGCCTGAAGCGCCGTCGGTAAAAGGGGTAGAATTACCCGCCGTAAGAGTTCCATTTACTTTGTCAAAGGCAGGTTTCAGGCGGGCCAGCTTTTCCATGCTTGTATCACGACGCAGGTTATTATCCTTTTCTAAGCCCATGAACGGAGTTATCATATCTTCAAAGAATCCTTCATCGTATGCTTTGGCCATTTTCTGATGACTTTGTAAAGCAAAAACATCCTGTTCTTCGCGCGAAATGCCATAATACTTTGCAGTATATTCGCTATGTCTACCCATTGATAAGCCTGTTTTAGGTTCATCAATATTTGGTACTACAGGTACTAAATCCTTTGGTCTTATGTCTGCAATCCTTTTCAGTTTTTCCATAGTAGTCTTACTCCTTCGTATTTGTAACAAAGTCTTACGGAGTTTCTCACTGACAACAATAGGTACCTGGCTGGTTGAATCCACACCTACAGCAATACCGGAATCTATCTGACCCAAAGCAACTTTATTGGCTAAATAGATTGCGGCCTCAATACCTGTATCACATGCCTGTTGTAGATCACATGCGGGTGTTGCAGGATTAAGTTTGGTGTTCATAACACTTTCGCGAACCAGGTTACCTTCTGAACTATGTTTTATAACGGCACCTCCGGCTACCTCACCAAGCAACAACCCCTGTAACTTATATTTCCCTATCAAACCATTTAGAGTTGCTTCCAGCATCTCACGGTTACCGATCTCAGCATAGGCGGTATTCTGCCGTGCAAACGGAATCCGGCTATACCCTACTACAGCAACTTTCCTTATTGTTTTCATTTTGCTTCCTTCTTTAACATATTTGAATATCCCCTGGCAATCATTCTTGTTTTATCATGGTTCCAAACAATACACTCCCCATTGGAAACCTGACTGCCATTCTTTATGATATTTGTTTCTGCCAATATAATATCGTTCTCTTTGGCAGGAGAGAAGTAATCAATTACATTATTGACGGTAATATGAAAGTGCGGCTCATCCAGCGAAATCATGGTTGCACCTATAATATCGTCTATAATGGCAGCAGTAACTCCTCCATGCAATGTACCAAATGGATTGGTCATTTCCTTCCTGACCGTGTACTGAAAACAAAGTTTACCGCGCTCAGCTGATATTACAATGGGTTTCAGCCATAGCATAAAGGGAGACGGGGAAGCGGTAAACTCTTTACCTATAAATGCCTGAAGCC
>Ga0210388_10002829_pt1 | contig 13532 bp, 13 predicted proteins | sample IncBWC19OmetaG_FD_155485 | JGI IMG/M metagenome (GOLD analysis project Ga0210388, IMG submission 155485) | Forest soil microbial communities from Barre Woods Harvard Forest LTER site, Petersham, Massachusetts, United States - Inc-BW-C-19-O ... | reverse complement strand
ATGATGGAATGGGATGAATCACAAAAATTTCCTGTAGAGGTATTTAAAAAACTGGGCGAGCTTGGTTTTATGGGTGTGCTTGTTCCAACAGAGTATGGTGGGGCTGGATTAGGCTATTTTGAATATGTAACAACAATAGTAGAGGTTTCTAAGATCTGTGGCTCTATTGGGCTTTCATTGGCTGCACATAATTCACTGTGTACCGGACATATATTGCAATTTGGTAACGATGAACAAAAGAAAAAATATTTGCCAAAACTTGCTACAGCAGAATGGATTGGAGCATGGGGACTTACTGAAGTAGGTACAGGTTCCGATGCGGGGAATATGTCTACCGTAGCAAAAAAAGATGGCGACTATTATGTACTTAATGGTGCAAAAAATTTCATTACACATGCTATTTCAGGTGATGTGGCTGTTGTAATTGCACGTACTGGAGAAAAGGGCGATTCACATGGAATGACTGCTTTTATTATTGAAAAAGGCACGCCTGGTATGAAAGGTGGCAAAAAAGAAAACAAGCTTGGCATGCGTGCTTCTGAAACAGCTGAACTTATTTTTACTGATTGCCGTGTGCATAAGAGCCAGATTATGGGTAAGGAAGGTGATGGCTTTGTACAAGCGTTAAAAGTGCTTGACGGTGGTCGTATTTCAATTGCATCGCTAGGATTAGGCATTGCAAAAGGTGCACTTGAAGCAAGTATTAAATATTCAAAAGAAAGAAAACAATTCGATAAGCCTATTTCAGAGTTTCAGGCTATAGCATTTAAAATAGCTGATATGGCAACCAAGATTGAAGCTGCTGAACTTCTTATTCTGCAAGCAGCTGATCTGAAGAATCGCCATATGAAAGTGACTAAAGAAAGCGCATTTGCCAAGTACTATGCATCTGAAGTTGCTGTGGAAGTTTCTACTGATGCAGTACAGATTTTTGGCGGTTACGGTTATACAAAAGATTTCCCTGTAGAAAAATACTACCGCGATTCCAAGCTTTGTACAATTGGCGAAGGAACTTCTGAAATACAGAAATTAGTTATTGCGCGGGAGATACTGAAGTAAATGAAAGGTAGTTTCTCTATTTTTTTTGCTGTTCTATCACCCAAATTGCATCGAGCGTTAACATAGAATCGACAGGAACTCCTTTTTTCTGAGCTTTCTCGGTAACTTGCTTAAACCAATCAGCATCATCCTTTATTCTATTTCGCATATCGGTAAGTTTTCGTTTATAGGTAGTGTCAAGTTGAGTGCTTGCAGCACCTTTAAACATGTTATAGGTATTATTAATAAACCCCCATCCAAGAGTGCCATAATTATGAGCTGTGGCCAGTATAATAATAACATCATGTTTGGCTATTTGTTCTTTAAGATTCAGATCTCCCACAACTGTCTTTTTTGCAGAACTTTCAGGATACACACTATTGTTATAATACCAGAAATTACTTGTTGGAGAGAATGCATTGTAAATATCGTAACCTGATACAAGGCCCCAATAATAACTATCGCCCACTACCAGAACATTTGGTTTTGTTAGTGGTGTATTCTTTGGGAACTCAATTTTCGGGTAAGCCATTTTCCAGCTTTTCAAGTCAAATACCAGGTTCAGAAACTCCTCAATGTCTATATCAAAATCCTTAGGATCAGCAATCTCTATATCCTTCCATATGGCATGTGGCATCTGTATGTTTCTTACTTTTTCAATATATTTTATAAGACTATCTCCTGCTAGTGCTGCCCCATACATGCTCCAGTGGGTACCATGCTGGGAGTACAACGGATATTTAGCTCGGTTTTTATTGTCAAGGAAAAATTGGTTAAAATCAATACAATTCAGCCTCTTCTTTTTGACAAATTCCATATAAGTTCCATAATTTGTCGGTCCTTGCTTAGCTACATTCTCATCGGGTATAAATTGGGAATAAAAATCAGCTTTGTTAGGTGTAACTACTAATATCAATGTTTTACCAAGTTTAGCCAGAGTGTCCCTTATAAATGCTAGTTTGTCTGTAATCTGGTCAATCTCAGTTCTGCCAATAAAATCGGTTCCGTAATGCCCGTATATATAAACGTTTGCAAAAAAATAGCCATCCTTACCCAATATCACATTTTGTGCATGTGTCTGGTTAAAAAGCGAATAGTCAATTTGGTTATTTATGCGAATGAAGATGCTCCTGAATCCACATGAATCGCTCAATACTTCTTCTTTATAATTCTGGTAGTCTGCTGAGAACCATGAACTAAATGAAAGGCCCGGATCATTTTTAGTAGTGGGAAGAGTGACTCCTTTTAAAGGGTGCAGATGAATAATATTAGTGTACTGTTCCAGCAATGGCGTGAAAAGTAAGGCAATAATAAACACTAATAAACACTTGCGAAACATATTTAAAAACGGAAATAAATAAATGGATTAAAACCTGAACTTAAGATAGTTCCAATTGAAATAACAAAAAGAGTTATTGATACTAATGCTAGCAGGGCATGCTTATTATTTGAATATGGGTTGAAATAAACAGCGTTTTGTATTTTCTGCCCTTTCTTAGAGAAAACGAAGAATGAAAAGAATGCGGCCAATAAAAAATAGGTATAGAATTCGGGCCCAAATGAAGCGACGTCTTTATACTTAAAGATGAACATATGCTTAATGTATACAAAGGCATCTGATATCTTTTCTACCCTAAAAAACACCCAGCCAATAACCACAATAAGGAAAGTTAGTAGGGTGCGAATAAACTTACCCAGTTTCTCATAAACTTTAAGAAGGAACATCCTTTCTAGTACAAGGAAAAAGCCATGGTATGCACCCCAGAATACAAAGCTCCATGAAGCGCCGTGCCATAAACCGGAAGCAAGAAATACGAGCCATAAATTGAAATACAAACGGCCTTTTGTTTTCACCCTATTACCGCCAAGGGGTATATACAGGTAATTGCGCATCCAGTTACCAAGGGTAATGTGCCATCGTCGCCAGAACTCAGTTATACTTTGAGCAGTATAAGGGTTATTAAAATTTTCTGGGAAGCGGAATCCGATCATTTTACCTAGACCAATTGCCATATCTGAATATCCTGAAAAATCGAAATATATCTGGAAAGTATACGCCAGAATACCTATCCATGCTGTAAGAGAATCCATCTCGTTGTAATGAAGAGGGAAGATTGAATCTGCAATTATTCCCATATGATTTGCAATTATCACCTTCTTGGCAAGCCCAATAATGAATCTATAGAACCCAATAAGTCTGTTATCAACCGTATCATTTTGCGAACGATTGGTAATCTGGTCGGCCAGTTCATGGTAGCGAATAATAGGGCCTGCAATTAGCTTAGGGAAAAGAATAATGTATAGTTGGTAATCCCAGAATTTATCAAGTGGCTTATGTACTTTTTTGTACACATCTACCACATAAGTAATAGTTTCAAAAGTATAGAATGATATGCCCAGAGGAAGAACAAGTTTGGTCCAGCTAATACCTTTGGAATGAAATAAATGAAACAAAACAGAATCGATATTTTCAATAAAAAAATTGAAGTATTTAAAATAAATAAGCAAGCCAAGATTAATAAAAACGGAAAGAGTAAGTAGTAGTCTTCTGGTACTTCTCTGCTCTATTCTTGACATCCACCTGACCAGGTAGAAATCGATAAATGTAGTAGCCAGTATCACGAAAATAAACTTTGGTGCACCCCAGCTATAGAAGTAAATACTGAATATAAGAATGATAATATTCTTATACTTTTTTGGAACTAAATAATAGACAGCAAGAAAAATAGGAAGAAAATAAAGAAGAAAAACTATGCTGCTAAATACCAATGTAAGGCGGGTTTATAGTACAACAAATATATTTATTAAAGCTAATGCAGCTTATAGCTTCTCCAATAGCTTTTCCATAGCCATGCCACGTGAACCCTTAAGCAAAATGGTTCTCTCTTTTAGTGCATGTGTTTTGAGCCATTCTGCAAAAGCTTCGGTTGTTTCAAACAAAGTAGCAGATGATTTGGTTTTTCCAAACTCTTTACCTACAAGATAAACAGCATTCCAGCATTTTTTATTTTCAATCAGGTCTGCTAATGACTGATGTTCTTTCGGGCTTTCATCACCCAGTTCAAACATATCGCCAAGTATAAGCACCTTGTTATTTTCAGGTAATTCAGCGAAGGTTTCAATAGCGCTTTTCATACTGCTGGGGTTAGCATTATATGCATCAACCCATATGATATTGCTCTCTTTTTTTACCACCTGCGAGCGGTTGTTTGAAGGCACATAGCCTTCAATAGCTTCTTTTATTTGTGAAAGAGTGAGCCCGAAAGTAAAGCCTACACAAGCCGCTGCCAGCATATTATAAAAATTATACCTTCCTGCCAGTTTGCTTTGTACTTCAACTTCTATACCATCATCAATAAAAATTGCTTTGGCTAAAAAACTTTCTTTTTCAGTTATGCCCTCACAATCTGAATCAGGTGAAGTACCATAAGTTACCCTATCAATGCCATTAGATAAACGCATTAACAATTCATCATCTGCATTGACAAATAGTTTCCCTTTTTTGGCTTTTATAAAATGATAGAGCTCACTCTTTGCTTTTATTACTCCTTCCGGTCCGCCAAATCCTTCTAAATGGGCTTTGCCAATATTGGTAATAATGCCAAAATCTGGCTCAGCTATATTACTTAATGCAGCAATCTCCCCCTGGTGGTTGGCGCCCATTTCTATAATGGCAATTTCATGTTCCTTCTTGAGCGCCAATAAAGTGAGTGGTACACCTATATGGTTATTTAAATTGCCTTGAGTAAAATGCGTTTTGTACTTTTTACTAAGCACAGTCGCCATTAATTCCTTAGTAGTTGTTTTACCGTTTGAACCGGTAATTCCAATAACAGGAATTTTAAATTGTTTACGATGGTGGTTCGCTAATTGCTGCAATGTTGCAAGCACATCTTTAACCAAAATGCATCCTTCGCTATAATGCGCTTCCTCATCTATGACTGCATATTTAGCTCCTTTACTTATTGCTTCTTTTGCAAATTCATTCGCATTGAAGTTGGCACCTTTTAATGAAAAGAATATGCTATCTTTTTTTATGTTGCGGGTATCGGTTCCCACAACAGGATATTTAAGATAAAGCGCGTAAAGGTCTTCTATGCCTGGGTATTTCATATCAGTTCTTCTTCTTCCGTTTCTTTAAAATATTCTATAACAGCTTGCTTAACAAGCATTAATTGCTCACCCGATTTTAAGGGAGGTAAGGTAGTAACTGCGTCCCAATGGGGCCAGCCCTGTACATCTTTACCTTTGTAGGTATAATATCCCAAAGGTTCAAGCAGAGTGCAGATGGCGATATGCAGCACATCTAACTTTTCATCCTTGGTAAACTTGCGGTAACCTTGTCCTAGTTCCTGTATTCCTATAAGTAACAAAATTCCTTCCATACCTATACCTTCGCCAAACTGTACCTCCAGTTTTTTCAACAAGGTATTCCATTCTTGTTTTTCCGCTTCATCCATCTTTATACAAGTTAATGCCGTAAAAATACCATATAATGTTAAAACTCAGGTATTGGGAAGTTAGTATTGAGTATTGTGATGTTAAGTACTATGCAAACAATACTAAATACTGAGTACTTTATCATTATTTTTGCAGCGTATGGTTACCAACATTATTTTAACAATACCAATTATCTGGGGCTTTTACAAAGGCTTCAAAAAAGGGCTTATAGTAGAACTGGCTTCAATACTTGCCATAATACTGGGGGTTTATGCATGTTCCAAATTCTCCGATACGGTTGCTGATTTCCTTGGGTCTAACCTACATACACACATATCCTCCCTCTATTTAACTGTTATATCTGTTGTCATAGTCTTTATAGGGATACTTATACTCGTTTCTTTTCTTGCCAAACGAATCCAGAAGTTGGCAGAAGCATTATTCCTTGGAATAGCAAATAGAATACTTGGTGGGATATTCGGTGCGTTTAAATGGGCCCTTTTAATAAGTATGCTCCTATACCTTTTCGATATACTTAACGCCAAGGCAAGTTTTGTAAGCGGAGAAGTATTACAGCAGTCCTGGGTATACACTCACCTTGTGCTATTGGCACCATGGGTTATGCCTACTCTACTTAAGAGCAAGGCAAAACTGATGATATAGTTTCCTAATTCAAAGTCTCTCCCTTGGGGGAGATTTAGAGGGGTAACTTACGCCGGATTACCTACAGGTGAATACTTAGCAAGCAGGTCTTCTATCTTCTCAACCATATCTTTCGAACCGATGAAAAGCGGAGTACGCTGGTGCAATGTAGTTGGGTGAACTTCCATAATACGTTTGCTACCATTGCTTGCCTTTCCACCTGCCTGTTCTATGATGTAAGCAAGAGGATTACATTCATAAATAAGGCGCAGCTTACCCTTTGGTGAAGATGATGTAGTTGGGTAGAGGAACACTCCTCCCTTGATTAAGTTTCGGTGAAAGTCAGCTACTGCAGAACCAATATAACGAGAAGAATATGGGCGTCCGTCAACGTCATTTTCTTCCTGGCAATACTTTATAAATTTCTTTACTCCATCAGGGAAGTGTACATAATTCCCTTCGTTGATAGAATATATTTTACCTTTTTTAGGTATTTGCATATTTGGGTGCGATAAGCAGAATTCACCAATTGAGGGGTCCAATGTAAACCCATTAACACCTTTACCGGTGGTATATACCATCATGGTAGATGAACCATATATTACATAACCTGCAGCAACCTGTTCGGTGCCTGGTTGTAAAAAATCTTCCAATGTGCCTGGGCCACTTAGTGATACCCTGCGATAGATAGAAAAAATTGTACCTATAGAGACATTTACGTCTATGTTCGAAGAACCATCAAGCGGATCGAGGGCAACCACATACTTAGCACTTTTCGATACGTTGTTATCAACTACAATTATCTCCTCATTTTCTTCCGATGCAATGGCGCAACATTCACCACCTACACTAAGTGCAGCAATAAATTGTGAGTTGGCATATACATCCAGCTTTTTTACATTTTCGCCTTGTACATTCACATCTCCGGTTTCACCCAGAATATCAGCGAGTCCTGCTTTGTTTACCTCACGGTGAACAATTTTAGCGGCAATGCCAATGTCACTTAACAGGCGAGAAAGCTCACCTTTAGAATATTGAAAATCGGCTTGTTTCTCAACTATGAACTCTCCTAATGTCTTTACTTTTCCCATAATGCTCTATCAAATAAGATTTAGAATAACAAATATAGGTATTTTTGAAACTTTCCAAAATACGTTTGCCTTATGCAATGCACTGTTCGAAAAGCCGAAAAAAAAGATGTTGCTGATATACTTCGTCTGATTAAAGAATTGGCTGAATATGAAAAGGCGCCAGATGAGGTAAAAATAACTGTTGAAGAACTGGAACATGATGGCTTTGGTCCACAAGCAGTTTATAAAGCTTTTGTTGCAGAAGCAGAAGGTAAGATTGTGGGTATGGCATTGTATTACGTTAAGTATTCAACCTGGAAGGGCAAGGCAATTTACCTCGATGATATAGTAGTAAATGAGGCATACAGGCGCTATGGTGTTGGTACACTTTTATTTAATGCGGTAATAAAAGTTTGCAAGGAAATGGGCGTGCGTAAAATGGATTGGCAGGTGCTGGACTGGAATGAACCGGCTATTAACTTTTACAAGAAGTACAACACGGTCTTTTCAGATGAATGGTTGAATGGAACATTGCACGAAAAGCAACTAAAAGATATCAAAATATAGTATATGAAGGTCTTTAAGTTTGGTGGTGCATCGGTAAAAGATGCTGCAGAAATAAAAAATGTGGCGGGCATATTGGCTCGTTTCCCAAACGACGAATTGATTGTTGTAATTTCGGCAATGGGCAAAACTACCAATGCCCTCGAGAAGCTTGTAAAGCCAGAAAATAAGAGTGAAGAGACAAAGATCATAGAAGAAATAAAGCAGTATCATTATAAAGCGGCTGAAGAACTTTTTGCAGATAAAAAGGCAGCTATTTTTAGTTTGCTAAAGAGTGATTTCGACCATTTAGAGCAAATAGTATCAGGCTATAAAGGCAATCATGATGAGCGTTACGATCAGATTGTATCGATGGGTGAGATACTTTCTTCTCGTATTATTAGTGAATATCTCAAGACTCAGAAAATAGAAAATGCATGGCTCAATGCTTGTGAAGTAATTAGCACCGATGATAATTATCGAGAAGGGAAAGTGGATTTTGAAAAATCAGAACAAAATGCAAAAGAGAGATTACTTCCACTCATAAAACAAAAGAGAATAATAATTACCCAGGGATTTATTGGCCATACAGATACCGGAAAAGCTTGTACACTCGGTCGTGAAGGTTCGGACTATACAGCAGCTATACTTGCGTATTGTACTAATGCTGAATCGGTTACCATTTGGAAGGATGTACCCGGTGTATTGAATGCTGATCCTAAATGGTTTGACAGTACCATTAAAATTGACCACCTGAGCTACCAGGATGCAATTGAGTTGTCATATTACGGTGCAACCGTTATTCACCCTAAGACTATAAAGCCATTACAAAACAGGAGCATACCTCTGTATGTTCGTTCGTTCATACAGCCTGATAATGAAGGCACACGGATAGATAATAGCAAATCGCATTTACCCGTTCCTTGCTTTATTTTTAAAGTGAACCAGGTACTTATTTCCATATCACCAAAAGATTTTTCTTTTATTGTAGAGCAAAACCTGAGTCGAATATTCCAAGACCTTGCTAAGCAAAAAGTGAAGGTGAATGTAATGCAACACTCTGCACTTAATTTTTCCATTTGTATGGACGATGACCCAGAAAAAGTGCCCGCACTTATTGCATTATTAAAAGAAGATTTCAGGGTACTGTACAATAAAAATCTTGAACTAGTTACTATTCGTTATTACGATCAGGCTACCATTGATAGGGTTTGTGTTGGTAAGAAAATACTACTTGAACATAAGAGCCGTTATACTGTACAGATAGTAATGCAAGATGCAAGCCCCTTATAATATTTGACTAATTTAGTGATACTATGAAAAAATGTTTGTTACCTATTTTGATGTTGTTGGCAGCTTTGCCTACGCTGCAAGCAAATAATAACAGCCTAATGCCCGGCAAAGCAGGAGATGATTTTCAAACCCTGAAGAACAGCACACTGGTTGTGGTGCTTTTGGAAGAAAATAAGAAGTATGAGGATAAGCTTACTAAACAGCATAAACCAGCCCTTGTCACTGCCTATCAGAATGCAATAAAGACCGTGAATGATAATATGCAGGCTACTGCTGATAAGTATCTGAAACTATCCAAAGGCGTGGAATACAAAACTATGAGCGAGATAATATCCTTGCCTTCTTCTACACGTGATGGATATTCTTTCCTGATGTATGATCGTTCTACGCAGTTTGCAGCTGGCGCTTCTGACTTTAAGCTCGATTTATACTCAGATAAGGAAGATGAACTTAAAGCAATGCTCGATGGGTATTCGGATTACATTCAATTTGACTGTGCTGACCCCAAATACCACGGTGAGGAGGATTACAGAAGGATAATTATCTTAATAAAAGGAAAGAAGAAATCAGCTGACGTAGAATATATGCAGAGCCTGGATATGATAATACCAACGAAGGGTTCGTTTGCATTATGTTTTATGTGCATACAGAATCAGTTTAACAGTGATGTGGCTGGAGATAAGAAACTCTCAAAGCAACAAGAGAAAGAAGAAATTAGGCAGCAGGTTGCTAAGGCAAGAACCAAAACCCTGATAGTTTGTAAGGATAATCTTGAAAAGAATATTACTCAAGCCAAGATAGCAGCCATTTACAAATACAAATTTAAGCTTGTTTCACGCGAAGATTTCGACAATATTATATTGAATAATGATACTAATTATTGTGTGCTAGAAGTATATCCGGCAGACAAAGTGCAGAGCGGTTATAAGCCAACAGTAAGTTATCAGCATCTTATTATTGATGCTCAGTCTGATGACTTGCTTTTAACCGTAGTTCCTGAACCAACAGGTGCAGGCGCACCACCCAGTTATCAGAAAATAACGGACAAGCACTTTAAAGATATTGCAAAGACGGAAGACGATGTAACTAAATAAGGGAGCCGAAAAAATTCTCAGCCCCTTTATGTAAGCTTATTTATTTTTCAAATACAATAACTGTCCAAAGTGTGAAGATAAATGCACTGTGCGCCCCATTACAACATTCAATTTATTCCTGTGAGGTTCTTTCGCAAAATCTTCTGCAGAAACTGTAGTATGTTTCTGGAACCATTCTTCTGGTTGTAGTTTGTTAAAGTGCGCTGCAAGTTTCTCATTAGAACTTTTCCAATATGCTCTCAATTCCTTTACAGATGGTATTTCAGCTACAGCCTTGTCCGGCTTGGCAAGAAAAGGCTCATCTAATTGTGGATATTGTGCTTTTTCGAAACCAAGTAGAGGCAACATGTGGTCATTTACTGCGGTTAGATGGCCCAATAAATAAATACCTCTGTTACGGCCGGGAGCAATTTCATTCATCAATTGCTCATCGGTAACGCTATCAAATAATTCATCCGTTGCCTTTATTCTTGAATTCCATAGGTCAAGAGCCATTTTTACCATTACTTGTTTTTCGTTTGACATGTTTTTAAGTTTAATTATTAATTTTTCTGTGCATTTATTTCTTTAGCTTCCCTATACGCATCACTCGCCAGGCTGAACATTACAACTACTAGTCCAACGAACAAAACTATCCACTTATCAAATACAAGCTTAGTCAGGAAGATGGTTATTTCGCCATAGCGGATCAATACCCACGCCAAAATTAATCCAATACCCAAACCTTTGCGCTTACCATTATACAAGTAACCTCCGCCAAAAAGGAATAAGTTTAAGAGAGCTGCAACCCAGGGATTTTTCATGATACATGTGTTGTTATGGTTAGCTAAATGAAATTTAAAATGTAAATGTAATAAAATAAACTTGCAAAATGCAAGTTTAGTAAATTATCTTTATGTAACTTTGTATACGAATGAAAAAGAGCAGGGTTAAGAAATTTAAAGGTAGGTCTAAGTGCCCAATTTCCTGTAGCCTGGAAATAATAGGTGATAAATGGTCATTGCTTATTATTAGAGATATGTTCTTTATGGGAAAATGTACCTACAACGAATTCTTACAGTCGCCTGAAGGTATTGCAACTAATATTCTTACCGATAGGCTGGTTAAACTTACCGATATGGGTATAATAAAGTATACCGGCACGGCTAAACGAAAAGAATATTCACTCACAAAAATGGGCCTTGACCTGAAGCCCGTAATAGACGCAATAGGTACATTTGGTATGAAGCATTTTGAAGGAAGTAAGGAATATGTTAAAGAACAGATGAAAGAGGCAAATAAGTAAGAGGAGATATTCAGATAACGGAAATTAAGTCATAAATTCACATTTTATTAGCACTTATGCTAGGTTACAGATTCTCAAATTACAATAAGCCTGATCAAACTCCTTTTGATAAGCTATTCAATATCTTAAAGCAGCTTTTAACTTATACCAGTGGTGACTTTGATGAGGCAATAAGTTGGTTGACTGAACTTGACAAGGAATACCAATTAACGGAACCCGATTATGGAATTGGCGATTTTATTCAAGATTTAAAAGACAAGGGATATATACGCGATAAGGAACCGGGTAGTGGAAAAGTTGTGATTACTGCTAAAACAGAACAAGCTATACGCCAACAGGCTTTAGAGAAGATCTTCGGTAAACTGAAGAAAGGTAAATCGGGTAACCATGCAACTAAATATACCGGCCTTGGAGATGAGATTACAAGTGATTCAAGGCCATTTCAGTTTGGTGATACACTCGACCAGATTGCTATGCTTGAGTCAATGAAAAATGCGCAGATAAATAACGGCATAGGTGAATTCTCTATTACTGAAAATGATTTAGTAGTTGGGGAAAAGGAGCATAAGACACAGACATCTACTGTGTTGATGATCGATATTTCCCATTCTATGATTCTTTACGGAGAGGATCGTATCACTCCTGCTAAGAATGTAGCCATGGCATTAGCAGAGCTTATTAAGCGCAAATACCCTAAGGACACTCTAGATATAATTGTATTTGGTGATGATGCCTGGGAAATAAAAGTGAAAGATCTACCGTACTTACAAGTTGGTCCATATCATACAAATACTGTAGCTGGTATAGAACTGGCTATGGATTTACTGCACCGCAGGAAGAATGCCAACAAGCAGATATTCATGATAACTGATGGCAAGCCAACATGTTTGATAGAGAACGGACATTACTACAAAAACAGTTTTGGTCTGGACAGAAAAATAATTAATAAATGCCTTACACTTGCTCAAAGTTGCCGCAGGTTAAAAATACCTATCACTACATTTATGGTAGCTAAGGACCCTTATCTGCAAGAATTTGTCCATGACTTTACAGAGGCGAATAACGGGAAGGCTTTTTATACATCATTGCAAGGATTGGGTGAATTTATTTTTGAGGATTTTGAACGAAATAAAAAACGAAGTTTTAAATAAAATAAGAATATGAAAATGCACAAAAAATTAGGAGAGCTTAAGAAAAGCGGATATGTATCGAAGTCAATAAAGGACGAATTGAGGGAGAACCTGATTGGAAAAATAAAGAAGAGGGAAGATATTTTCAAAGGCATTATTGGTTTTGAAGATACTGTGATTCCTGAACTGGAACGGGCGATATTGTCAAGGCACAACATTAATTTATTGGGCTTACGCGGACAGGCTAAAACAAGAATAGCACGCCAATTGGTCGACTTGCTGGATGAATATATTCCGGTGATAGAAGGAAGTGAATTGAATGATGATCCGCTGAATCCTATTTCAAGTTTTGCTAGAAATTTGATTGCAGAGAAACAGGACAAAACGCCTATTGCATGGCTTCATCGCTCCGAAAGATATGTTGAGAAATTAGCTACACCAGATGTATCAATGGCTGATTTAATTGGTGACGTTGACCCTATTAAAGCAGCTAATTTACGCTTAAGTTATGCTGATGAAAGAGTGTTGCATTACGGTATAATACCACGCAGTAACCGATGCATATTTGTAATTAACGAATTACCCGATCTGCAGGCTAGGATACAAGTTGCATTATTTAATATTCTGCAGGAAGGTGATATTCAGATACGTGGATTTAAGTTGCGCATTCCATTGGATATACAATTTATTTTCACTGCTAACCCTGAAGACTATACCAATCGTGGAAGTATTGTTACTCCATTGAAAGATCGCATTGGAAGCCAGATATTAACTCACTACCCTAAAAGCATTTTATTGTCAAAGCAGATAACTGCACAGGAAGCAAAACTTAGTCCACATCAAAAAGAGAAAATTAAAGTTGGCGATTTGGTTGCAACATTAATTGAGCAGATTGCATTTGAGGCAAGGCAAAGTGAGTTTGTCGATAGCAAAAGCGGTGTTTCCGCACGTCTTACTATATCTGCATATGAAAATTTGGTAAGTACTGCCGAACGCA
>Ga0210388_10002828_pt1 | contig 13538 bp, 11 predicted proteins | sample IncBWC19OmetaG_FD_155485 | JGI IMG/M metagenome (GOLD analysis project Ga0210388, IMG submission 155485) | Forest soil microbial communities from Barre Woods Harvard Forest LTER site, Petersham, Massachusetts, United States - Inc-BW-C-19-O ... | reverse complement strand
CATGGCGTCACGGAATTTGTCATCAATGGACAGAAGGTTGACGCCACCTACCTTCAAGGCGCCACCGTGCCGCTCAACGTTACCGGGCTGCCTGGCATCTCGATGAGATTCGGCACAGGCAAGGAAGGAATGCCGATCAATGTCCAGATCGTCGGCAGTTGGCTGGCTGAGTCGACCATCCTGCACATCGCCTCGCTGCTCGAGAGCGTGAGTCCGGTCCGCGACCTCCATCCAAAACTGTAGTCCCGACCGCGCCGCCAGGAGTTCCAAACAAGGCCGACGTTCATCTCCACTGCATCGAGGCGCGCGAACGTTGACCAAGCAGAAGCATCGTATTGAATGCCTGCGTTCCAGAGACGTCGACCGCGTAAGAGAGGCCCTAGGCGACGAAATGAGACGGCTCAAGGGGTGCTGCACTCCGGACCGGCCCGCGGTCGAAGCAATGTACGAGAGCTCGTGACCCGCGCGACGACCACAGACGCGACGAGAATGGCGGCATACCCGGTAGCCGAGCGCGGCGGCTACGGCTACGATTACCAGTGCGCGAAGGGCGGCGCCGATGCGGGCGCGCCCTAAAACGGGTCGGGACTTACCCGGAAGTTACCCGGGCACATTTTGGAGCCTTGGGTAAATCGGCTAAGTCTTTGAAAAGAATGGCGTCCCCAACGAGATTCGAACTCGCGTTACCGCCGTGAAAGGGGGCCTCTGCTACTCCAGGATCGGATCGCTCCGATACCGATTCCGAGCCCCTTGTGGTAGCGTGTAGTAACTGATCTACACCGGTGATTTCATGCCTCTGAACATCCGAAACGAGCAGGCCGAGGAACTCGCCAGCGCCCTCGCCAAACTGACCGGGGAAACCAAAACTGAAGCGGTCACTCAGGCGTTGCGAGAGCGACTCGAGCGGGTGCGCCGCGGGCGTGCAAAGCGGCGACTTGCCGATGAGCTCGATGAAATCGCGTTGCACTGTTCCAGTCGTCCAGTACGCGATCGACGGAGCGCCGACGAAATTCTTGGGTATGACGAGAACGGACTTCCACGCTAATGGTGCTCGATACATCGGCGCTCGTTGCGATCTTGCAGAACGAGCCGGAACGGCGCAAATTCAACGAGGCCATCGAGTCTGCAGAGACTCGTTCATTGTCGAGCGCCTCCTTCGTGGAAAGCTCCATAATTGTCGAATCACGCTTTGGCGCGGATGGAGTGCGCGATCTGGATTTGCTCATCGCAAAAGCACGGATCTCCCTCGTGCCCGTCGACGAAGAACAAGCCCACCTGGCGCGAGAGGGGTTTCGGAAGTACGGCAAGGGGCGACATCCTGCAAGTCTCAACTATGGCGACAGCTTTTCCTACGCGCTGGCGCGGTCCCGAGATGAGCCCCTTCTGTTCAAAGGGCGGGACTTTTCGCAAACTGACGTTGAGTGTCATCCCGCGAGTAGTGCATAGAGCGGGTTCTTGCGACCAACACTGTCCATCGTGCCGCGCGCCTCACGGACGGTCTGTCCGTTCGCCGCGGCCATGCGGCCGGGTTTCCGCGACTCCGCTTGGACAATTACTCTTTATGGAAACAATGTTGGCGACCGCCGCGGGATCGTCGGCGCCGATCCGATCAACAACATTTCGCAGACTCAGGCGGATCCATTCTACGTGACGTATATTCGGCCGCGCACGGAGTCCGACTGGATCACTGCGCACCCAATCATTGCCAGCGCTATCACCCTGCAGCTCGCTATCCACAGCCGATCGATACCTCGACGACCCATGTTGGGTTCCGTTGTGTTTGGCGGCCCGCAGGTTGAGGATGCAGAGATTCTGCAGGTCAAGCCCGTATAGTGGAAATGTCGCACACATTGCGCGTCGCGCTTTGGGCCTCCACGTCTTCGCTGGAATGAGCAGCGCGGCTCGCGCTAAAATGCGGCGACCTCCGACGCGCGGTCCGCTGGGATTTTCCGCGCCCTCGTATTTGGTACCTGGGGGTAGGGCTCATTTACAACTGCCCCCCGCCGCAGACCTGCAAGTCGATGCCGGTGATAAAGCTGCTCGCCGGCGAGCACAGCAGCAGTGCGGCGCCGACGACCTCCGCAGGTTTTCCGGCCCGCTGCATGGGATTCGCTGCTTGCGTGATTTGCAGCCATTCCGTCGGGTTGTCCCGGCGCCATCGATTGCGCTCGGTCTCTATCAGACCCGGTGACAGGGTGTTGAAAGTCACGCCGCTCGAGGCATGGGCTCGGGCGAGATTGACGATCAAGTTATGTTGCGCTGCCTTGAGGGCCGCGTAGGTTGCGAGTTCGGGCTCCGGGCGGAGTTGATTGATGCTCCCTATTGCCAACACCCGACCCCAGCTTTGCTCCAACATGCCGGGCAATACGCCTTGGATGAGATCGATTGTCGAACGGAAGTTCGTGGTGAGTTCCGCCTCGATCTGGTGGGCATCGATACTCGAGAAAGGCTGTCGTTGCTGAACTGATGCACAAACCACGAGGACGTCGACATAGCCCAATGTCTCGCACGCCTGTGTGGCGACCTCACGTGCAGCGCGCGGCAGGCTCAGGTCCGCGTCGATGACGATCGCACGTTGTCCGCGCTGGCAAATTTCCGCGGCCAGGTCATTGGCGCTGCGCTCATAGCCCGCCACCGCATCGAGGTTGCGGGCGGTATGCAGCGCGAGTTCGGCACCCGCATCCGCGAGCGCGCGAGCTATCGCGTAGCCGATTCCCGAAGCGGCACCCGTCACCAGGGCGCGCCGCCCGCTGAGCGCAAATAGTTCTGGGAAGGAACTCATCCGGTCAAATTGATCATATAGGGCCAGAGAATTTGTAAATTATCCCAATTATGGCAGTATATTGATCAAAATGGCGCTATAGGGGCACCGGAGCCCGTCTTCTTCCGGCAACCACCCGGAAGGAACAAGTCATGTCCCGTAGGCACGAGATCAAGGATCGCCTGGTTTCCGACATTGTTGCTGGTGTCTTTCCGTTTGGAGCACGCCTCACGATCGACGAGTTGGCGACGCGCTACGAGGTCAGTCACCTGCCGGTGCGCGAGGCGCTGCGTGAGCTGAGCGCCACCGGACTTCTCGAGGTCAATGTAGCGGGTCGTGTTCGGGTCTGTCACGTCGACCAGGACTTCGTCGAGAACCTCTTCGCAACGCGCGGTGCCTTGGAAGTGATGCTCGTCCGTTCGGCGGCGCAATTGGCGACGCCCGTATCGCTTCGCCCGGTGCGCGAGCACCAGGCGCGGCTCGAGCAGTGCGCAGCAGCCGGGGATTCGGCGGGTGTGCTGGCGGCCAACCGTGATTTCCATCGAGCCATCAATGCGTTAACCCGGAACGTCGAGGCGATAGCGCTCATCGATCGCCAATGGATTCTGATGTCGATTCTGTGGGGTCGCGTTGGATATGGTCCGGAGCGGTTCGATGCCGTCATCAGCGATCATCGTCATCTGATTCATGCACTAGCCACCTCGGACGTCGAGGCGGCTGGTGTGCTCATGGGTGCGCACGTCGTCAAAGCCAAATACGAGCTCCTCGCCAGGATTGCCAGGCAGGCGCCAGCAGTCACATCCGTCGCATGAGACATGACGAGAGCGTCAGGCTCTCATACTGGATCGATGCAGTAGCGCCCGAAACGGAATGGACGTTTCTCTCGCTGGAGACTTCGGCGGGCCTGACAGGTTTCGGTGAAGCCGCGTTGAAGGGGCAGGCTTCCGAGGTGGTGCGCGCGCGGCAGTCTCTCGCGGATATGGTCTTTTCCCTCCCATCGGCGACACCAAGTGCGCTGCCGGCTGATTATCCGCTGCAGACGCCCGCTCTGGCAGCGCTCTACTGCGCGATCGATCAGGCTCTGTGGGATCTCGAAGGGCAACGGTCCGCGCAGCCCGTAGCCTGCCTGCTGTCCGAGGTGGGGCTCGTCAGAAGCTCCATCCCCTTGTATGCCAACATCAACAGGCGGACCCACATCAGGTCGCCGGGGGCGTTTGCGGCGAGCGCGGAGCAGGCGGTCGCCGCGGGCTTTGATGCGGTCAAGATCGCGCCCTTCGACGAGGTGACGTCTTCTGTTCTGGGAACGCCGCAGTTGAGTCGCGCGCTCGATGCGGGGTTCGCACGCGTTGCAGCCGTACGTGCGGCCATCGGAGCCCAACGGAGTTTGTTGATTGATTGTCACTGGCGCTTCGATGGGCGAACGGCAAGCACCGTCATCGACGAGCTGGTTGCCTATGGTGTCTCCTGGGTTGAGTGCCCACTGCCGGAGATCGAGAGCAATCTTGTTATGCTGACGCGCCTGCGTTCGCAAGCGAACAGTCGCGGTACGCGTCTCGCCGGCGGCGAACTGTGTACGAGGCGGGAGGCATTCCAACCTTTCCTCGATCACGGCACCTACGATGTCATGATGCCGGACGCTAAATGGGCGGGCGGGCTGCGTGAGATGTTGGTGCTCGCCGAAGCGTTCGAACGCGCAGGAGTCGCGTTCTCGCCGCACAATCCCTCCGGTCCGGTCTGTCATGCGGCGAGCTTGCAAGTTTGCGCGGCGGCACCCGCGCTGGATCGTCTCGAAGTGCAGTTCGACGAGACACCCGAGTTCCGCTTTCTGCAGAAAGAGGCGCTTCCGCCCCTCGAGCGAGGTTGCTCGTCATTGCCGTCCAGGCCCGGCCTGGGCGTGTCACTCGACTCGCAGAGGGTGTTGGCCCTGGCCCGGGAGACCTGGACCTGTGGGCGTTGATTCACTGACGCCCCTCGGCCCCTTGGCCGCCGAATCCACGACCGCGCCGCAGCTGTGGTCACGGCAGTTACGAGCGAGTTATCTCATCGCTCTGGGCGAACTCATCGACGGTTACGATCTGCTCGTGATGGGCGTGGCGCTCCTGTTTCTCAAGGGCGATCTGGGGTTGTCCGACGCGCAGTTGGGAGTGGTGGGGGCGGTCTCGTTTCTGGGTACGGCCGTGGGCCTGATTGTCTTCGGGGATCTATCCGACCGCTACGGTCGGCGCAGGATCTTCGTGCTCAATCTCTATCTCTTCATCGCTTTCGCGCTTGCCAGCGCGTGCGTGACATCGCTGTGGCAACTGGTCGCCGCGCGTTTTCTGATGGGTGTGGGGATCGGTATGGGGATTCCCGCAAGTACGGCCTATCTCGCGGAAGTCGCTCCCGCGCAGCGTCGCGGCGCGCTGCTGGGCTCTTTGCCCAATACCCTGTGGATCGTGGGGGCCCTGTTGTCGATTGCCTTGGCATTGCCGCTCATCAACTGGGCGGGCGAACGCTCATGGCGCTACCTCATGGGCTTTGGCGCGTTCCCGGCGCTGTTGGTTCTCCTGATGCGGCGTGCGTTACCCGAAAGTCCCCGCTGGCTGTTGGCTCAGGGACGTCGCGAGGAGGCGCTGGCTACTATGGCGTGCCTCGGCATGACCCTCGGCAGCATTGCAGAGATCGAGACCGGCCGATCGAGACAGCGCGCTACGTCATATTTCGACTTGTTCACCGCGCCGTGGCTGCGCCGTATCGTGCTCGTCACGGTGATCTTTTCTCTGAACGGCCTGGCCGGCTCCGTCACGACGATTTGCGCGCCGCTGGTCATGAAGCGGGTAGCGGCGCTATCCGACAGTGCGGCGCTGGTCTTTACCGGCCTCACCTGGCTCGTCGCGCTGTTCGGGACGTTGGTCAGCGCGGTCCTCATTGACAGAGTCGGACGTCGCCGGTTGTGCTATGGATCGACCCTCACGTTCAGTGCCGCGGCGCTCGCAATGGCCTCTTGGGGTTCGCGCTATCCTGCGGTTCTCATCGGGGGTTTCTTCGTGATCACGCTGGCGACCTGGTCGGGTATCGCCGTACTGACCTGGGTTTGGGCCAGTGAGCTGTTTCCGACGATGTTGCGCGGGCGTTCACAAGGATTCGCCAGCGCAGCCTGCCGCGTCGCCGTTGCCGCCAACATCCTCGTGATGCCGGTTGCCCTGAGCACGGTGAGCTTCTCTTCATACATGACCGTTCTGTCCTTGGCGATGCTCTCGATCGCCCTCCTGACCGCGGTAAGTCCGCAGCTCGACAGCGGGGGGCGAGTGTTGGAAGCCGTTTCCGGTAGCGAAAGGCCCGCGTCCGGTTAGAGAAGAGTTTGGGGTGGCACCGATGTATGTAACACGTAGAGCCGTGCTGGCTGGTTTTGCCTGCGCAAGCAGCGTCTCGCCCATATCATCTGGGCTGGCGGCCGCTCGGTCCGAGACGGCGGTGAGGTTTGTCAGCCGGGCCACCCGCAATCTGCCGCCGCGGTTCTGTGGGTTCAATACACCCGTGATGTGGGACATTCCCTTCGAGGACCCGGCGTTACGCCCGATTCTGGCGGGAATCCATCCGGCGCTGTTGCGCTTTCCGGGCGGCAGCATCGCCAACCACTGGAGTTGGAAGAGCGGACGAGTGGAAGTGGGGCCGGGCCTGATCGGCAATTTCGTCAACGGCGCGCGCAATGCCCCGTCCCTGCACCCGCAGGGAGCCACCTACGAGGATTTCGTGACGTTCGCCCATGCTGTCGGCAGTGAAGTAATTCTGGTGCTGAATCTCCAGACGGCCTCCCTCGAGGATCAGATGGACTGGCTCAGGCATCTGGTCCAGGTCGGCACGCCGCCAACCCTGATCGAGTTGGGCAACGAGTTCTACAATGAGAATCTTTTCGCCCGCAGGGCCGGTACCTCAGTCAGCATCGCTTCGGAGGACGCGGCTCTCAGGCTGAGCGAGCGCTTTGCCACGGAAGCCCGCAAGATCGTCCCGGACGCGAAAATCGCCGTGCAAAGTGCCGGTAGTGCCTATAACGCCGCGACCGGAATCAATGCGTCGCCGCTGCAAACCTATCTTGACGGGTGGGATGCCGGGTTGGTCACGGCGTCTTGGTATGACGCCGTGACATGGCACATTTATCCTGAAATCACTACCGTCATGGGAGTCTCCACGGGCGATCCCTTCGCCGCGAAAAGCGTGAGGACGCCGGCGCTGGAGCGATTCCAGAGCGCTGCGTACCTGGATGAGCACGATGCGGAGCTGGCGTTCACCGCGATGTTGGCTCGCATCGAGTCAGGTACGCGGCGGCACGTGCAGTGGCTGGCGCATGCTGTCCCTGGCAAGGCAGTCTGGGTGACCGAGTGGGGGACCGGCGAGAACCATGCGTACTACCGCGGCGAGCGGCCGAAAGTCACCGGACTGTGGATTCATGCCCTGGCGCGTCAGTTGATGTGTCTGCTGCGCGAGTCGAGCGTCATGATTGCGTTGAATCACGGTCTCTATGTTGACGGGTTGGCCTGGTCATGCATCCGGCGCGACGACTCCGAATCGGGCTACAGGCCCGTCGGCGCCTATGACGTGTTGGGATGGTTGTACGAAGCGGCCAATGCGGGCAAGGAAGGCGCCGGCGTGCAGGTCATCGACTATGCATTGGAGGGCGCGCGCAGCGTGAGGGGTGCTGGGCCGGGTGAGGAGCTCTACATCGATCTGCTGGCACTGGAATTCATAGAGGGCGGGCGCCGAACGCTCATCGCGCATAACACGCGGGCTACCGCGGTGCGATTCGACCTCGGTGGGATCGGGATGCGCGGTGAGCGGGTCGCGGAGGCCCTGGAGACCCCGTCATTGCTCGAAACCTACGGTGCCCACAAGCCCGCGATTCGACCTTTGGCGATTTCCGGCGACACACTGACGGCCCCTCCTCGATCCCTGATACGCGTGCGTCAAAAGACCTGAATTCGAGTTTTGATCAAATTCGAGAGTTATTTGATCAAGAATGTGAAAATTTCGTTGACAAATACGGGCTTGACTCCCTAAATATGATCAAAATTAGAGGGGGAAGCTCTTTTGGATATTCATTCTTCGGGCGATGCTTGCCCTTACGCCATGGGTTCGCGAGTCATCAAGCGGGGTGTGCGAGCCGAGCTCGTCAGGGTGGCTGCCGCCACATTGGTGTGTGTAGCGCCAGCCTGTTTGCTGACGGCCAGAGCCGATGACACCGACTCGGTGAAGCTCGAGGAGATCGTCGTCACCGCCTCGAAGCGTGAGGAGCTGCTGAGCAAAACGCCAATTGCCGTGAGCGCCATTACTGCGGACGCCCTCGAGCAGCAGGGAATCACCTCGACGTCCGGGCTCACGGGTGCGGTACCCAACCTGCAGATGAGTACCCAGTCCCAGGGCTCACTGGTCATCAGCCTGCGGGGTATCAGCAGCAACAACGTTACCGAGCTGGGTAACCCCGCCGTTGCATTTCACATCGATGGAGTCTACGAGCCACGGCCCGAGGGCATCAATCAATTCCTGGCTGACATCGATCGATTGGAGGTCCTGCGAGGACCGCAGGGCACGCTCTATGGCCGAAATGCGACGGCCGGCAGCATCAATGTGATCTCCGCCACACCCGCGGACCGTTTCGAAGCACGGGCGGATGTCAGTTTCGGCAATTACGACGACCTGCTCACCCGCGGCATGCTCAATGTACCGGTGGCGGACGGCCTGGCGCTGCGGTTTTCAGTGTTTCGCGAAAAGAATGATGGCTATACCGACACGCAAGGCAGCGTCCCGCGCAATTACGACCTGACCGATGAATATGGTGGCCGTTTTACCGCGCTGTGGTCGAGTCTGGAGAACTTCAAGTGGAAGCTGTCCGTCGATGACTTCCGTAACAACGGGACACCGCCTCTGGGCGTGCCCTATCCCTACAGCGGCTCGGTGCGCGACGTCGACGTCAATACGCCGGGCAACATCAACGAATCCTCGTTTGCCGTGCGCTCACGGATGGATTGGACAATCGCCCCTGACTGGTCCCTGGCTTACGTCGCAGGATACGGCAGAATCAACGACACCACGCTCTCCGACTCGGACGGTAACGCGACCCAGGATCTATATGCCAACTACATCCGCCACGAGGAGCACTACTCGCACGAGCTGAATCTGCAGTACGACACGGACCGCATCAAGGCTTTGCTGGGCTTGTTCTACTTCGAGGAAACACCGCACACCATCCTGTTGGACGGAATCTCACCGGCACAGATGCTGCAATTCTACGACGATACGATCCGGCAGAAATCGCAGGCCGCCTTCGGACAGTTCACCTACAGCCTGACCGACCGGATCCGGGCCACCGCCGGTCTTCGCTACAGCGATGACAACGCGACCCGTCCGTTGCAGAACAATTACCTGTGCCCGGCAGGCACCCCGATGACCCCTGCGGGGCCGACGGGCTGTGCGACCATTTCTCACATCACCAATCAGGACCAGAGCTGGAACAATGTCAGTTACAAGTTCACGCTCGACGCCGATCTGACCGACAAGACACTGGGCTATGCCACGGTGGCGACCGGATATAAAGCGGGCGGGTTGGGTAACAACATCGCGCCGAACTTCAATCCCGAGCACGTGCGTAACTATGAGATCGGGACCAAGAGCACCCTCGCCGATGACACCTTGCAAGTCAATGCGGCCCTCTACTACATGGATTACAGCGACCTGCAGGTGACCAGCATCGTCAGCGTTCCAGGATCGACGGCGCTCCTGGCTGCTACCGTCAACGCCGCGCGCGCCTCGATCAAAGGCGTCGAAACGGAGGCCGTCTGGGCACTGTCAAAGCATGATCGCCTCACGGCATACGCTACTTATACGGACGCGAAGTATGACTCCTTTCCGAACGCAATCGATGCGTATGTGAATGGTAGTGGTAAGGTCCTCTTCAACCTCTCAGGCTATCCGCTGGCATTCGCCCCCGAGTATGCGTTGCGGGCCGGCTACGACCATTCGTTTGGCTTGACGAACGGAGCGACGTTGACGCCGGCGGTGTCTGTCTATTGGCAGGACAAGATGTACCTGCGACCCAACGCGCTAGGTCTGGGGCAACAGGGCGCCTATTCGCGAACCGACATGCGTCTCACCTACGGCGCGGGAGGTGGGCACTGGCAGGCGGAAGCGTTCGTCCATAACCTGGAGAATAGAAACGTCGCGAACAGCGAAAACGTCATAGGCGTCGGAGAGCTAACGCGGGTCTACAATCCTCCAAGGACCTATGGGGTTCGCTTCAGCGTGTATGAATGATGAGGTGCGCTCACTGACGGGAGGCTCGCCATGGACCGACGCACCGCACTCAAAACCCTTTCCGCCGGAGCGGCAGCGGCCATTGCGCCTGCGCTGCGTGCGAGTGAACAGCCTCAGCGCGCGGGCAAGCCCAACTTCATCATCGTGCTGTGCGACGATCTCGGGTACGGAGATATTGGCGGGTTCGGCGCCGAGCTCTTCAAAACACCCAACATCGACCGGCTCGCGCGCGAGGGAGTGTCGCTCACCGACTATTATGCTCCCGCGAACCTGTGTACACCCTCACGCGCTGGTTTGTTGACCGGGCGCTATCCGGTACGCACCGGTTTGGGTTACGAGGTCATCATGCAGGACGATCATCGTGGCCTGCCGCTGTCGGAAGTCACGATTGCCGCCGCACTCAAGCCGGATTACGTGACTGGCCTGTTCGGCAAATGGCATCTGGGGCATTTTCCACCTGTCTGGCCGCCAACCAACCACGGGTTCGACCGGTTTTTTGGAATTCCATACAGTCATGACATGCTGCCACTTTCCTTGTATGAGAGCCGCGCGGGGACCGCTGAGGTCGCGCAATCGCCGGTCGATTTCCCGCAGTTACAGCAGCAGTTCTATGCCCACGCTGAGCGTTTTATCGAGCAGAATCGGGATCGGCCGTTCTTTGTCGAGTTGGCGTTCAGTGCGCCCCATCTGCCGGAATATCCACACCCGCCGTTCTCCGGAACCACGCAGGCCGGCCCCTATGGCGATGTCGTCGTGGAGATCGATTCGCTTGTCGGCCGCCTGATGGCGAAGCTGCAGGAGCTGGCCCTCGAGCGCAATACGCTCGTGATCTTCACCTCCGACAATGGACCGTGGTTTGAAGGCTCCAGCGGCGGCTTACGCGACCGCAAGGGCGGTGGTGCGTTCGATGGTGGTTATCGTGTGCCCTTCATTGCACGTTATCCCGGTGCTATTGCTGCAGGCGGACGCGTGAACTCCATCGTTTCGGGTGTCGACCTGTTACCGACGCTGTGCGCGATGGCGGGACGGCCGCCGCCGGAAGGCGTGGTGCTGGATGGATGCGACGTGGGGGATGTCCTACGCCGTGGCGCTCCCTCGCCACACGAGGAGATTGTGTTGTTCGACAACGAGGATGTGGTCGGTATCCGAACCCAACGGTGGAAGTATGTCGATGCCGGCTACTTCCGTAGCTTCGGTCGAGTGTCGTATTCATCCCGTGGTTATACTGAGCTCTACGACATGCGCGTAGACCGGTCCGAGAGCTACAGTGTGGCTGCGTCGAATCCGGATGTCGTTGAGGACATGCGCGCCCGGTTTCATCGGGCACAGGCCACCTACGCCGAGTTCAAGCACAAAGAACCGCCACCTTTTTTCCGCAGCCGGAAGGGAATTCCGCCTCATTCTCAGGATTGACCGCAATGTCCGCGTCTTCACTTGAGTTTCATCACCCCCTGCAATGCGGGCGCCAGCTTGCGCTCGCCACTCAGTGGCGTTGCAATCCGGTGCAAGTCGTTGCGAAGCGTTGCACCCGAGGGCTCCAAGCGACGACCTGAACGTTCGCGGCGAGTCCATGTGCAAGACTCGCACGCCGGCGGACGCATGAGCTTCTGTCAAGGGTCGCCGGGGGGTCGCGGGTTCGCGTCCCGTTCGCTCTTTTTCGCGTTGAACTCCGCGACGCGCGCGGCCGCGCCGCGAGTCCTGGCACAATGAACGCCCCAATTAACCCCGCCCTCGACGAACTGCTGACCGCGCCAGCAGGCACGGCTGCTCTCGGTGTCCGGAGAAGGATTGTGCGACCCGTCGTTTCTAACCACACGACTCCGGCGGCGCATCGCCCGTCATCGGCTTGAAGAACTCCGATGGGCCGGGCTTTTCCCCAGGAGCGGCAACGGCCGCGCGAATGCTCTCTAAGGGGAGTTTTTCACCGGGATCTTGCCGGCGATGGAAGGAGCCCGCTCCGCAACGACACTCCCGTTGATCGACGTCCGCGTGCCTGACGATGTGGGAGAGCGGAATTGCGTATCTGGTGCGAATGTCCTTGATGAGGGCGACTAGCGCATCGATCTGGGCACTTGGAAAGGGCTCCTTGCCGTCGCCTCGATTGACGAGCTCGATGCCGATGGAGCGTCCATTTGCGTTGCTCGCATGATTGGCAATCTGGTCCTCGGGAATGCTTTTCGCGACGCTCCCGTCGCGGCCAACAACATAGTGGATTCCGTCCACCGGTTGGTGCTCGAGATAGTTCTTCCAGAATTGGCTGTCGTCGGGTCGTACCGCGATCGGATTGAATATGACGGACCCCTTCACGCAAGTCGGGCCGCCGATCGAGTGGATGACGATCATATCGACGGTTACCTTGCGACTTTTTCCTGTCGTCTTTGCTTCCGTTGGGCAGATTCCCAAGGCGACGAAGAGTGAGAGGAGGACGAAGACAGCAGAATGTCGGGGGGGCTGGCGCCGCTGAGTGAAATGTCTGGCGTACGTTTGCATCGTTACCTCGTCACTGGTTGTCAGGGACACACACACAGTATGCGCCGGAAGTGCACTTGACCCTTTCGGGAACGACGTAAAGCGGCTGCCTAGGTTGATCGAGACGGCATTGAAGATTTGCACCGAGTGAGAGGGAATCCAAGCGCCCGAACTCGCCGATGAGTGCGTTGTGCGATGCAGCACGCGCGTCGCGAGATAAAATTGCAACAGATCGGCACACTGTCTCTAGTTGCGACGAGGAGCGACAATCCTCGCGCGGATGCCGCTGTAAGAGGCGCTGTGCCGATGTGTTAAAGATCGGAGCTGAGCGAGTCGACTTCGCGGGAGAGTAGAACGTCACGGACTGCACCCCGATCTCTCGCAGTAGGAGGGCGTGATAAATCGGGCTTATCGCCTCACAGTAATTGTGCAGCCTTCGCGTGTACTTGACATTCGGTGGCTTGTCTCGGTCCCCGCCGTAGTGCGCCAGGTCGTTCCTTAGCGATGAAACTTTGTAAGAGAACTGTTTAATTCGAGCGCGTGAGAAGCCGAGAGGCAGGTCCCGTAGAATCTCGAGGAGGGCCTGCGGTGAGCTCGCGCAGATAAGCATGCAGCTGTGGAGCAACCGCAGCGCCTTCACCAACGGCCGCGGACACGCGCTTCACTGAACCGGCGCGAACATCGCCGACCGCAAACACACCATGCAGAGTGGTTTCGAGCGATAGAGCTGCTCGTTCCCCGCCCGCATGCGTTGCGGTGCGCCGGTCAGGCGGCTCGCCGGTCACTACAAATCCTTTATCATCCACAGCCACTGCACACCGTCTGAGCCAATCAGTGTTCGGAGCGGCGCCGATAAACATAAACACGTGACGTATCTCGTGTCTTTCCTCTTTGCTGTTCGCTCGTTCGCGCCAACAAACCGCCTGTAGACCCTCGTTTGTATCCCCGATCAACTGGGTGAGCTCGGTCTCGGTATAGACCTTTGCGTTTGGCAGGGCGTTGATGCGGTCGACAAGATACTGCG
>Ga0210388_10002827_pt1 | contig 13542 bp, 11 predicted proteins | sample IncBWC19OmetaG_FD_155485 | JGI IMG/M metagenome (GOLD analysis project Ga0210388, IMG submission 155485) | Forest soil microbial communities from Barre Woods Harvard Forest LTER site, Petersham, Massachusetts, United States - Inc-BW-C-19-O ... | reverse complement strand
AAGCCGGCCTCCAACTGGAGCAAGGACCCGTTCGTGCGCGCCCAGTCGGTCATCGTCGGCGCCGAGCACGCGCTGGCCTCGGCCGCGCTGCCGATTCTGTTTCCGGCCATCTGTGTGGGCGAGCGCTTCTTTTGCGACGGCGGCCTCCGGCAGAACACGCCGCTGTCGCCGGCGCTGCGCCTGGGCGCCGACAAGGTCCTGGTCATCGGCCTGCGCCAGCAGCCGACCGCCGCCAACGTCCCCGAAGAGTCCATGCCCTTCCCGGGCGCCGCTTTTCTGGTCGGCAAGATCCTGGACGCCTTCCTGCTGGACCACATCGACTACGACCTCGACCGCCTGCGCCGCTTCAACGCCGTCATCGAGGCGGTGCGCGCGGTCGGCAGCCCCGAGCACCAGGCCCGCTTCGACGAGGTCGTCACCAACATGCGCGGCGCCCCCTACCGCATCGTCGGCGAGTACATGATCCGGCCGTCGGGCGATCTGGGGGAGATCGCCGGCCACGTGGCGCGCTCGGGGCGGTTCAAGGGGAGCGGCGGCGGGGCCGGCATCCAGCTCTTGCGGCGCCTGGCGACCGCGCGCGGCGCCGACGAGGCCGACCTGCTGTCCTACATTCTGTTCGACGGGCTTTACGCCGCCGAGGTCGCGCGCATGGGCTACGAGGACGCGCGGGCGCACCACGACGAGCTGGCCAAATTCCTGGGCGACGCCGTCGTCCGGGAGTAGTCGGCGGCGAGGCGCATCCCCGGCCGGACCGGCCGAGGAGCTATTTCACGAGCCGGAGCTGCGGGCGGCGGCGGCGGCGCACGGCCAGCGGCTCCGCCAGCTCGGGTTCCGGGTGCGCGGGGATGGACCGCAGGCGGCGGATGCTCCCCTCAGGAACACCCTCACCGCTGCCCTGGCCGGTCTTGCTGCCAGCCATGGCCGCGACCTCCGCCGGGAGCGACTCGGCTGCTTCCGGGACTTCCCCCGGCTCTGCTGCCGACATGACCGAGACGTCGCCCGGCACGTCCTCGGGGTAGAGGACCCCGCGACCGTCCACGCTGGCAATCGCGTAAACGGCCGTCCAGGGGATCACCGTCAGGTGCGGGGCGCGCGAAAACGAGAGCGTGGCGCGGACCCCGTGCTCATCGACCTCCAGATCGGGAATGGCGATCGCCAGGTCGTAGCCGTACTGCAACATCAAATGGGCTTCCTGACGAAAAGCGTCCGGCACCACCACGCCAGCTCGGCGGGCATCGAGGTGCAGTGAGGTCGACCCCTCTTTCAGGAGCGCCAAAAAAGCCTGTTGCTTCGGGGGGCGTTCGGGATTCATCCGCGCTCGTGACGTTGAAAGCGGTAAGAGTTTTACTTGGAAGTCGCCCGCGCGCAACGACGACCGTGCAAGAGCATGGGAACACAGCCTCTTGGCCTCTGCCGACCGTGGGCCGAAATCTCTTGAAAAAACTTCGCTCTCGCGGTTCGCAGGTCGAGTTTTTGCGATACCCTTCCGGGAGATGAACCGCCTCACGCCCGCGCCGCCGCCGGGAGCACCGCCCAGGTTTCCGTCGGGCTGGCGCGCGCGCCTCGGTCGTGACCCGGTGCCGATCCTGCTGCGCGAGGGGAGCGAAGCGCTGGTGTCGCGGGTGCGCCGCGATCTGATCGACGACGACGAGGCGCCCGCCGCGGCCGAGATCCTCACCTACGCCGAGGTCAAAGCCTTCCTGCGCAAGCAGGACAAACAGGGGGCTTTTCCGGCCAGGCCGCCCGAGAAGACGCTGGGACCGGCCAAGTTCGCCCGCGCGGTGGCGACCCTGCGCGCGCTCGAACGAATGGCCGACTACGGTCTGCGGAGGTCAGAGGCGCCGGTCGCCCGCGCCGCCGATCTGCTGCTCGGCTCGCAGGACTCCGAAGGGGGGATCGGCGATCTGGCGCTCGGCGAGACGCCCGAGGCGCGCCCGAAGGCTGTGGCGATCCACTTCCACGGCTGGGCGCTCTCGGTGCTCTGCCGCACCGGCTTCGACGACGATCCCCGCGTCGAGCGGGGATTCCGGTACTTGCTGAACAACCGGCAGGCGGACGGCGGCTGGGCCTGGCGCGGCGTCCGTACGGACTCGGCCGCGCGCCCGTCCAGTCACCTGGTCACCGGGATGGCGCTGCGGGCGTTCGCCTCCTCGCCGACCCGCCGGACCTCGCGCGAGGCGCGCCGCGCCGCCGAGCTGCTGGCCACCAGATTCCTGCAGCCCGATCGTTACCCCGACCGCAAGGCCCCCGCGTTCTGGGAGCAGATCGGCGAGCCGCGCTTCTGGACGGATGTGCTCGACGCGCTCGACGGCGTGACCGCGGTCGGGCTCGGGAAAGAGAACTCGGGCGTGCGAACCGCCGAGGCCTACGTGCGCGGACGCCAGAATCCTGACGGCCTCTGGTATCCGGGCGCGCCGAGCAAGCCCGACACGGCGGCCAAGAGCGCCCCCAACGCCGCTCTGGAGAAGGAGCGAGAGCCGGCGCGCTGGCTAACCGTCCGGGTTCTCATCGTTTTGCGCCGGGTGAATTAGCCCGGGCGTCCTGGCTGAATCGTGATAAAAGACGCTCGCTTGACCGCGTCGCACCCCTACACGCTGGCCGAGGTTCGGTCGATCCACGACCTGCCGATTCCCGATCTCGTCCTGCGCGCGCAGCTCGTGCACCGCGAGCATCACCCGGCGGCCGACGTGCAGCTCTGTTCGCTGCTGTCGGTCAAGACCGGCGGCTGCCCGGAGGACTGCGCCTACTGCTCGCAGTCGTCGCGCTACGACACGGGTCTGGAAAAGCAGCGGATGATGAAGACGCCCGAGGTGCTGGAGGCCGCCGGGAAGGCGAAGGCCGCCGGCGCCACCCGCTTCTGCATGGGCGCCGCCTGGCGCGAGGTGAAGGACGGCCCGGCGTTCGACGAGGTGCTGGAGATGGTGCGCGGCGTTCGCGCGCTCGGCATGGAGGCCTGCGCCACGCTCGGGATGCTGAGCGAGCCGCAAGCCCAGCGGCTGGCCGCGGCCGGGCTCACCGCCTACAACCACAACCTCGACACCTCGCGGTCCTTCTACAAGTCCATCATCAGCACGCGCACGTACGATGATCGATTGAAGACGCTGGAGACGGTTCGCAAGGCGGGTATCACGGTCTGCTGCGGCGGCATCATCGGAATGGGCGAGTCGCTCGACGACCGCTGCGCGCTGCTGACGACGCTGGCCAACCTCGATCCGCAGCCAGAGAGCGTGCCCGTCAACGCGCTGGCGCCCATGTCCGGCACGCCGCTCGGCGAGCGCGACCCGGTCGACCCGCTGGAGCTGGTCCGGATGATCGCCACCGCCCGCATCCTGATGCCCAAGGCGCGGGTGCGGCTCTCGGCCGGACGGCTGGCGCTGACCCGCGAGGCGCAGGTGCTCTGTTTCCTGGCCGGCGCGAACTCGATCTTCTACGGCGAAAAGCTGCTCACCACCGGGAACCCCGACGTGAGCGCCGACCTGAGCCTGCTCCGCGATGCGGGGCTGAGGGTGGCGCCCCTCGAGGGAGGCGCAGAGTGACCGTCGCCCCGTTCCCCGCCCCCGACGCGATCGACATCGTCAAGCAGAAGCCCTGGACGCAACCCTGGTGGAAGCCGGCGCCGGGCGACGGGCCGACCTTCTTCTGGATGGTGCTGATTCACGTCACCGCCATCGTCGGGCTCTGCCTCTTTCCGTTCCCGGGCTGGCGCGTGCTGCTGGCGGCCGCGGGGCTGCATTTCCTGGGCGGTCTCGGCACCACCGTCTGCTTTCACCGCGGCATCGCCCACAAGTCGGTGAAGCTGCACCCGGTGGCGCGCAACGTCCTCACGTTCTTCACGATGTTGAACGGGTCGGGGTCTCCGCTGTCTTGGGCGGCGAATCATCGCCTCCACCACGCCAAGTCCGACACGCCCGAGGACGTCTCGAGCCCGCGCGTCGGCGGCTTCTGGTGGTCGCACCTGCGCTGGCTCTGGCAGGCGGGCGCGGCGCCAATCAAGCGCTACTGCAGGGACATCGACACGCCGGCCTATCGGTTTTGGACGAAGGTGCAGATCCCGATGTGCGCGCTCGGCTTCCTGATCGGGCTGCCGTTCGGCTGGGCGGCGTTCTTCTGGGTGGGCGCGATTCGGCTGGTGTTCGCGCTCCACGCGCAGTGCTTCGTGAACAGCGTCTGCCACCTCAAGAAGGACGCCGGCCCCGACGACCCGACCGCGCAGAACGTCCGCTGGCTGTCGCTGATGCACTTCTTCCAGGGGGAGAACTGGCACCAGAACCACCACGACCGCCCCGGCTCGGCCCGCCTCGGCTGGACGCCGGCCCAGCTCGACATCGGCTGGTACACGATCCTGCTGCTGGAGAAGGTCGGTCTGGCCACCGACGTGCGCCGCCCGACCTTCGACCAGTCGCTCGACGTCGCGGCCTAACGCCACTGCCGACGCGCTTCGTAAGCCGCAAGCGCCACTGAGGTCGAGAGGTTCAGCGAGCGCAGCTCGGCGTCCTGCATCGGGATGGCGACGGTCTGCGCGACGTGGCGTGCGAGCAGATCGGCGGGCAGACCGACGCTCTCACGACCGAAGATCAGCACCGCCGGACGCGGGTAGGCGATCTCCTGGAATCGCCGCGGGCTGCGTGCGGTGAAAAACAGCGGCGTCCCCAGCGAGGGGAGCGTGCGCTCGAAGTCCGCCCAGCTCGGCCAGACCCGCGGGTCGACGCGCGCCCAGTAGTCGAGCCCGGCGCGGCGAACCTCTTTTTCGTCCAGCGAGAAGCCGAGGGGTCGCACCAGGTGAAGCTGCGCGCCGACGGCCAGGCAGGTCCGCCCGGCGTTGCCCGTGTTCCAGTGGATCTCCGGCTCGACCAGCACGACGTGCAGATCGCTCATGGCACCTGCGCCCCACCCGAGACAAGCCGATATTCGCCCGGCGCCAGATCGCGCGGCAGCGCAACCTCGCCGAAGCTGACGCGGCAGAGGCCCAGGACGTGGCTGCCGAGCGCGGCGAAGATCCTGCGGACCTCGTGGTAGGCGCCGCCGACGATGGTGATCGTCGCCAGCGCGCCCGTCTCGCCGGGAAGGTCCAGGCTCGGGTGCACGGCGTCGCGCGGCAGCACCTCGAGCGCGCTGATCTTCGGCTCGTGCCCGTCGTCCAGCACCAGCTTGGCCGGCAGCGGCGCGAACGGCCCCGCCAGCGCCGCCTGGTAGGTCCGTGGCACCGCGCGCTTCGGATGGGTGAGGCGCTGGATCTCCGTCCCGTCGGTGCTCCAGATGAGGAGCCCCGAGGTGTCGAGGTCGAGCCGGCCGACCGGCCGCAGCTCGCCGAACAGCGGCGCCTCCCGCAAAAGCTCGTAGGCCGTCGGGTGGCGCGGATCGCGGAGCGCCGTCACGCAGCCGAGCGGCTTGTTGAGCGCCAAGGTCACGCGGTCGTGCAGCGGCAGCTCCTCGTCGTCGACCACCACGGCCAAGGGCAGCGCGTCCGCGGCGATCTCGCGGCGCGGATCCTCCACCACGGCGCCGGCGATCTGGACCCGCCCCTCGGCGATCACGGCCCGCGCGGCGGTGCGCGACCAACCCGCATTGCGCGCGAGCAACACATCCAAACGCACGGCCACGAAGCGTAGCTCACCGTCTATCGGAACAGAACCGTCGGCGAAGGACCCCTCTGCTGCGGTAGGCTCTCCCCCATGGCTCCCGGCCCAGCTCAGGAAGGTCTTCGAAACGAGGCGTTGCAGGCGGCGCTGACGGCGGCGCTCGCCGGAAAGACGGCGCAGCTCGAGGATCTGTTGAGCCGGTTCGGCGGCCATGGCCTGCGGCCGAACCTGCGGCTGGCAGCCGCCTTCGGCGCCGAGGTTTCAGCGCTGCCGGGAACCGTGGCGGGCCTTCTCGACCGCCTGAGCGCGAACGACGCCGCGCCTGACCAACCCCAGGTGTTTCTTCCCGTGGCCGCGGCGCATGGATGGGTCGGCCGACTGCGCGCGAAGCGTGAGATCGGCACCGCCTGGGACGCGCTGGTGCTGCTGGCCGGGGATGAGCGCTCCCCCGTCCGGATCGGGACGCTCGACGCGCTGACCTCCTTCGCGGCCCGACCGGGTGGCGCCGACGCGTTGGTCGCCCGGGCAGCCGACTGGCTCGAGCTCGAGGATCGCGAGATCTCCTTCGGCGCGGCCGCCGTGGTGGTCGAGGTCTTCGCCAGCCGGCAGGCTCTGGCCGCTCTCTCGGGTCCGGAGCCGCTCCTCGACTACCTGGCGCGCGCGATCGAGGCCGTCGTCGGCGCGTCGCGCGCCGCGGAGCGCTCGGACGCGCGCCGGCGGCTGCTGCTGGCGCTGCCCCGGACGCTCGGCGCGGCGGTGATTGCCTTTGGCCAGCGCGGGGCGGACTGGCTGGAGGAGGCGTGCCGAAACGCCCGCCATCCCGATCTGCGCACGGCGCTCTCGAACACCATCCTGGCGCTCAGCGACAAGGCCTCCGGTCAGGGGGCGGCGCTCTCCCAGCGTCTGCGCGGCGCCCTCGAGGGGAGCGCCAAGCCGCTGCGCGATCCGACCCGCCGCCGTCCCGGCGCGGGCCGCGGGAAATCTTCGCGTCCGATGCGCTGACGACCGCACGCCGATGCCCGGTTTGCTAACCTGCGGCGCTTGACCCCCGAGGCTGGTTCTCACCGCGCCGTTTGCGAGCGATGCCGGCGCCCCGCGTCGGTCTGTTATTGCGCCCACCTGGTGACGCTGGAGACGCGGACCCGCGTGATCCTGCTGCAACACCCGCGCGAGGAGCGCGTTCCGATCGGGACGGCGCGGCTCGCGCATCTCTGCCTGCCGGGCTCCGCGCTGCACGTGGGCATCGATTTCGACAACGATCAGCAGGTCCGCGCGGCGCTCGCCGACGATCCGTCTCGTCCGGCCTATCTCCTGTTCCCCGGGCCGCGGGCGCTCGACCTGGCGGTGGAGCGGCCCGCCGGGCCGATCACGCTGGTGGTGGTCGACGGGACCTGGTGGCAGGCCCGCAAGCTGCTCAAGCGCAACGCGGTGCTGGCGGCGCTGCCTCAACTCCGTTTCACGCCGCCGGCGCTGAGCCGCTACCGGATCCGGCGCGAGCCGGCCGATCATTGCGTGGCGACGGTCGAGGCGCTGGCGCTGACCCTGGGGGCGCTGGAGGAGGCACCCGAGCGGTTCGCCACGCTGCTGCTTCCGTTCGAGGCGATGATCGACACCCAGATCCGCTACGCGACGACGGTGCGCGGCGCGCGCCGCCGCCATGCGCTTCACCGGACGCGCAAGGCGCAACGCCCCACCATCTCGACGATGCTGCGCGCGCGCGCCGAGAACCTGGTCTGCGTTCACGGCGAGGCGAACGCCTGGCCGGCGCGACGCCCCGGCGGACATCCCGCCGAGATCGTGCACTGGGTCGCCCGGCGCCCCCTGACCGGCGAGACCTTCGAGGCGGTCATCAGGCCGCGCCGCCCGCTGGCGCCGGCGATCCCGCGCCACATCCAGATCAGCGAGGAGAGGTTGGCGGCGGGTGAGAGCTGGAGCGCCTTCCGCGCACGCTGGGAGGCGTTCGTGCGCGAGGACGATTTCGCCTGTAGCTGGGGACGATATCCGCTCGACCTGCTGGAGGCGGAGGGCGTCGCGCTGCCGAAGGCGCGCCTCGACATGCGCCCCGTGGCCGGCGGGCACCTGGGCGCGCGCACCGGATCGGTCGAGGACTGCACGACGCGCCTGGGCGTCGCGGCGGCGGAGCCGTTCGCCCTCGGGCGGGGCGGGACGCGGCTGGCGGCGCTCACGGCGATCGTCGACAAGATGATGAGCCTGTGAGCACGCCGCCGCTCGAGGCGTTGCTGGCGTCGATCCGCAAGCGCTGCAAATCGGGCCTCTGGTCGCAAGGGGTGACGCTGGCCCGCGCCGGCGCGGTCGCGGTGGAGTCTCGGAGCGCGGACGAGGTCGTCGTCCGGGTCCGGGCACCCGGGCGCGTGGTGCCGCCGACGGTGGTCCTCTACCCGACGGAGAACGAATGGGAGTGCGATTGTCCCTCGCGGGTCAGCCCCTGCGAGCACGTGGCGGCGGCGGCGATCGCGCTCGGCGAAGCGAAAGGCGAGGCCGCGGAGACACCGGCGATTCCCGTCGCGCCGCTGGGCGCGCGTGTCGGCTACCGGTTCATCCGCGCCGAGGAAGGACTGCGCCTCGCCCGCGTGCTCGTCGCCGGTGCGGGAGCCGAGACGCCCCTCGAGGGCGGGCTGCGGGCGCGGCTGGCCAACCCGAAGGACGCGGCGACGTTGCAGCTCGAAGAGGCCGACCTGCAGGTGGACGCGCTGCTCGACGGCGGCGGCGCCCGCGGCGTGCTGGCGCCCGGAAAGCTTCACGGGTTGATGCAGCTCCTGACCGGAGCGCCCCGGATCAGCGTCGATGGTGTCCCGGCGGGGATCTCGGCTGAGGAAGTTCTGCCGCAAGCGACCTTGGTCGATGCCCGCCGCGCCGACGGGGGCGCGGAGGTCCGGCTCACCATCGCCCCCGACCCGAGCGTGCGCGCGGTGGTGGCCTCGGGCGTCGCGCTCTGCGAAGACGACGGACACCTGGCGCTGCGCCCTCTGGGCGAGATCGAGCTGACCGGTGATCGCCTGCAGCACCTCCCGGTGCGACGCGCGTTCGACGCCGGCGAGCTCGGAGAGCTGGTCACCGTCGTCCTGCCCGACCTGGCCCGCCGGACGGTCCTCGACAACCGCAGCCGGCAGTTGCCGCCGGTGGTCCGCGATCTCGAGCCGCGGATCGTGCTGCAGCTCGATCAGCTCGATCCCGCGGCGGGCGGCGGGTTGAGCGTCTTGCCGGCGTTGGTCTACGGCGCGCCCCCCTGTGCCCGCATCGACGGTGGCAAGCTGGTGCACCTCCGCGGCCCGGTGCCGCTGCGCGATCCGCCAGCCGAGCGCCGCGCGGTCGAGCGCCTGCGCGCGGATCTCGATCTTCTGCCCGGACGCCGAACCAACTACAGCGGCACGGATGCTCCGCGCTTCGTGGAGAAGCTCAAGCGGTGGCGCGGCGATCTGTCGGGTGGCGCCGCGGGCGTCGTCAAACCGGCCGCGGCGCTGGAGCCGCGTCTCAACCTCGCCACCGACGGCGATGCCGCGGCCGGCACCGAGGCGGTGCGGTTCGACCTGACCTTCACGACGAAGTCGGGCAGCAGCGTCAGCGCCGAGACCGTGGTGCGGGCCTGGGAAGAGGGCCTCGGAATCGTGCCGCTGACCGGCGGCGGTTGGGCGTCGTTGCCGCTCGGCTGGATGCAGAAGCACGGACAGCGCGTGGCCGATCTGCTGGCCGCGCGACAGGACGACGGCCATCTGGCGCGGCACGCGCTGCCGGCGCTGGCGGCGCTCTGCACCGAGCTCGACCATCCGCAGCCGCCGGGCCTCGATCGGCTGGCGCCACTGATCGCCGGATTCGAACGTCTGCCCGAGGCGCCCTTGCCGGGCGATCTGACGGCCACCCTGCGCCCCTATCAGCAACAGGGCGTGAGCTGGCTGTCGTTCCTGCGCAGCGCGGGCCTCGGCGGCATCCTGGCCGACGACATGGGCCTCGGCAAGACGCTGCAGGCGATGTGCACGTTTGACGCCGGGCCCGCGAAAGGGGGGACCCTGGTCGTGGCGCCCACCAGCGTGATTTTCAACTGGCAAGCCGAGCTGGCGCGCTTTCGTCCCACGCTCAAGGTCTGCGTCTATCACGGCGCGAACCGCGCGCTCGATCCCACCGCCGACGTGACGTTGACCAGCTACGCCCTGCTTCGCCTCGACGAGAAGCGCCTCGCCGCGAAGACCTGGCACACGCTGGTCCTCGACGAGGCGCAGGCGATCAAGAATCCCGACAGCCAGACCGCGCGGGCTGCGTACGCGCTGCCGGCGTCGTTCCGGCTGGCGCTGACCGGCACGCCTGTGGAGAACCGGCTCGAGGAGCTCTGGAGCCTGATGCACTTCGCGAACCGGGGTCTCCTGGGCGGGCGATCCGACTTCGCGGATCGTCACGCGCGTCCCATCGCCGACGGCGTCTCGGGCGCGGCGGCGGCGCTGCGACAGCGGGTGCGCCCGTTTTTGCTCCGGCGACTCAAGCAGGACGTCGCTCCCGAGCTGCCACCGCGCACCGATGCCGTCTTGCGCGTGGAGCTCGGCGACGGAGAACGCACCGTGTACGACGCGGTTCGCGCGGCGACACAGAAGGACGTCCTCGCTCTTTTCGACGGGGGCGCCGGCGGGGTGATGAAGGCGCTCGAGGCGCTGCTGCGACTTCGCCAGGCCGCTTGCCACCCGGCGCTGGTCCCCGGGCAGACGGCGGCCACGTCATCGAAGGTCGAGGCGCTGCTCGAGGCGCTGGAGACGGCCGTCGCCGAGAATCACAAGGCGCTGGTCTTCTCGCAGTGGACCAGCCTGCTCGATCTGATCGAGCCGGCGCTGGCGCGCGCGGAGCTTCCGTTCGTGCGCCTCGACGGCAGCACCCGCGATCGCGGGGAGGTCGTCACCCGATTCCAGGCCGACGACGGCCCGCCGGTGATGCTGGTGTCGCTCAAGGCGGGCGGCAGCGGCCTCAACCTGACCGCCGCCGATCACGTGTTTCTCTGCGACCCCTGGTGGAACCCCGCCGTCGAAGCGCAGGCGGCCGACCGCACCCACCGGATCGGCCAGACCCGCCCCGTCTTCGTCTACCGCCTCGTCGCGGCCGACACCGTCGAGGAGCGCATCCTCGCCCTGCAGGACAGCAAGCGGGCGCTGATGGACGCCGCGCTCGGCGACGGTGCGGCGGCGGCTGGCCTCACCAAGGCCGACCTGCTGGCGCTGCTGGCCTGAGCGAATTCGGAGCGGCTCAGCGCGCCGGCGTCGCCGCGCCCTGCTTGAGGGCGTTCCGGATCTCGGGGTGCTCGTCGAGGAACGCTTGCCGGCTCTCCCGGCTGATCTCGACGACCACCGTGACGTCACGGAGGATCTTCGACTGGCAGCCGAGCCGAGAGTTGGACTTCACGTCGAACGCCTTGTCCATGATGTCCTCTTCACGGTCTGAGGCCTCGGTCAGCGCGCCGAGCCCTTCCTTCACGTAGACGTGGCAGGTCGAGCAGGCGCAGACGCCGCCGCAGGCCGACCCGACCTGCGCGTGCGCTTTCTGGGACGATTCGAGGATGCTGGTGCCGATCGGCACCTCGATCTCGATTCCGTCCGGCTCGAACCTGACCTTGGGCATTGTCGTCGTCGTCCTTTCGATCTTCAGTCAGTGCGAGTGGCCGGAGTGGCCGCCCGCCCGCGACGCAAGGTCGCGTTTGGGCGCGGTCTCATCGGCCTTGGCTTCGACCGCCGCCACGTCCTTGCCGCGCAGGCCGCGATCGAAGGCCTCGTTCATCCGACGCGCGGCGAAGTCCTTCGACGCCACGTCGAGCCCTTCGACCGCCGCGCGAATCGCCTGGTGGTCCTTCCCCCCGCGCGCGGCCGCCAGCGTGGCCAGTGCCGCGTCGATCGCCGTGCGGTCCTCGGGGGTCAAGAGCTGGGGGCTGTCGGCCATCGCCGTTCGCGCCGCCGCCGCGATCCGGTCGGCCTCCACCTGCTGCTCGGTGAGCAGCCGGATCTGGACGTCCTCCTCGGCGTGGGCGAACGAATCGAGCAGCATCCGCTCGACCTCCTCGTCGGTCAGGCCGTAGCTCGGCTTGACCTCGATCTTGGTTTCGATTCCCGTCGTCTCTTCGCGCGCCGAGACGCGCAGGATGCCGTCGGCGTCCACCGTGAACGTCACCTCCAGGCGCGCCATCCCGGCGGGCATGGGCGGAATTCCTTTGAGGGTGAACTGCGCCAGCGATCGGCACTGCTCGGCCAGCTCGCGCTCCCCCTGCACGACCTTGAGCTCAAAGCCGGTTTGGCGGTCAGCGAAGGTGGTGAAGGTCTGCGTCGCCCCGCAGGGGACCGTGGTGTTGCGGTGAATGATCTTCTCGACCACGCCCCCCATCGTCTCGAGCCCGAGCGACAGCGGCACCACGTCGAGCAGCAACATGTCCCCTTGCCCCGTACCGCCGGCCAGAACGTCCGCCTGCACGGCGGCGCCCAGCGCGACGACCTCGTCGGGATCGATGTCCCCGAGCGGCGGGCGCCCGAAGAGCTTCTCCACGAACTGACGCACGAGCGGCATGCGCGTCGCGCCGCCCACCAGAATCACGCCCGAGAGCGCGGCGGGGGATTCGGACGCCGTCTGTGGGTTGCGCGCGAGATCAATCGCCGCGTCCTCGAGCGCGCGCCGTACGGGCGCCGTGCAGCGCATCAGCACCGGCTCGATCAGGAGCTCCATCTCCGTGCGTGTCAGGTGCGCGGTCCGGTTTCCGTCGGGGAGCGCGATCTCGACCTTCGCCTCTGCTTCGACCGTCAGCTTCTCTTTGATCGCTCGGGCCGCATCGAGAACCCGCCGGACCAGCCGCGCGTCAGTGGCCGCCGCCTCCGTCAGGTTCCACTTCGCCAGCAGCGCATCGGCGATGGCGCGGTCGAAGTCGTCGCCGCCGAGCGCCGAATCCCCGCCGGTGGCCTTCACCTCGAACACGCCGTCCTCCAGCTTCAGGATCGAGATGTCGAAGGTGCCGCCGCCGAGATCGAAGACGGCGAAGGTCCCTTCAGCCTGCTTGTCGAGCCCGTAGGCGATGGCCGCCGCGGTCGGCTCGTTGATGAGGCGCAACACTTCCAGCCCCGCCAGGCGCCCCGCATCGCGCGTCGCCTGGCGCTGACCGTCGTCGAAGTAGGCCGGCACGGTGATCACCGCGCCATCGAGCGGAGCGCCCAACTCTGCCTCGGCGCGCGCCTTGAGCACCTTGAGGATCTCGGCCGAGACCTGCATCGGTGTGACCGCGCGTCCCGCGCCGATGTCGAACCGCACGACGTTGCCGCCGTCACCGGCCGGCGGCGCGAACTGATACGGCGTCAGCTTGCGCGTCGCCTCGGCGTCGCCGGGCCCGCGCCCCATGAAGCGCTTGACCGAGGCGATCGTCGAACGCGGGAACTCCGCCGCCAGCCGATCGTGCGCGTCGGCGCCGACGACGATGGTCCCGTCGGCGGCGTAGTGGACCACCGAGGGGAGGATCGCCTGCTGGCGGTCGTCCCGCAGACAGACCGGCCGGCCGCCGTCGACGATCGCCACCAGCGAATTCGTGGTGCCGAGATCGATTCCGATCGCGCGCGTCTGGCAGGCGCGCTTGGTGGGCGACGCCCCCGGCTCGGAGATCTGCAGGAAGGCCTCAGCCACCTCCGCCCCCCTCCGCCGCGCGCGCCTCGTGCGCCTGCACTTCGTCCAGGAACCGCTGGTAGTACCGCAGCGACATCAGGGCCCGCGCCGCCTCGTCGAGGCTTTCGGGCGTGTTGCCGTCGATCGCGGTGCCGATCGTCTTCATCGCCGCCGCGGCCCGACCGCGCATGTCTTCGGACATGAACGCCAGCTTGACCGCGTCTCCCGCCTGTTGCGCCGCTGCCAGCTCCTCGCGCAGCTCCAGGATCTCGACCAGGAAGGTCGGCGGCGCCGAGACCTCGCGGGTCTTCGACATCTGGGCCGACTTTTCGCCGCCGGC
>Ga0210388_10002826_pt1 | contig 13544 bp, 12 predicted proteins | sample IncBWC19OmetaG_FD_155485 | JGI IMG/M metagenome (GOLD analysis project Ga0210388, IMG submission 155485) | Forest soil microbial communities from Barre Woods Harvard Forest LTER site, Petersham, Massachusetts, United States - Inc-BW-C-19-O ... | reverse complement strand
AGCGGATCAAGAGGATTCGTGAAAAACAGCGGGTGAGCCAACCGGTGTTTGCTCGCTACCTCAATACCAGCGAGTCTACGATCGAGAAGTGGGAGGCGGGGGTCAAGAAGCCTAGCGGGATGGCGCTCAAGCTGTTGGATATCGTGGAGAAGCATGGACTGAAAGTGCTGGCCTGATTGCGTCGTTCGCCTGTTCTTGACGAACTTTGACATCTCGACTGTATTCTCTTCTTGCGCCCTGTTGGACGAGCACGCACCGCCGGGCAAATCAAAAACCACCAACGGGAGCCATGGGACAAATGAAACCGACCGCGAAAATGCAGTTGCTCGTCTGCATGGGTATTGGCTTGTTTGCGGCCACGACAGGCCGGGCGCAGTCTTTCGGCATGGCCAAAGAGAAGGTGACGCTGGTACGGAAGCTTCCCGGCGCCATCCATCTCACCGGAACCACCATCAAGGTAAAAGTCACCGGGCACGACGATCAGAGCGATCTGGTGCATGATTTGCAGGCCCTGCTTGAGACGGAACTGCTCAAAGACGATCCGCGCCTCCGGGCGGACGAGAATGGGGCTGCGACCGTCGTCACTTGCCAGATCACCGCATACGCTCATCCCCAGCCGACCGTCACCACGCGTCCCGCTTTGACGGTGGGCAAAACGCAGGGCAAGAACCAGTCGTTTACGCGCGTCACCGGCGAGCTGAGCGTGGCCTTCCAGGCCAAGACCGCCTCGGGGCAAATGCTTTCCTCCGACAACGTCCACGCCAAGTACGACAAGGAGTTTGACAGCGGGGGAAACGATGCCTCCAATGGCATCAAGGGAACGGTTTCCAGTACTCTCAACCGCATCACCGGACAAGGTAGCAGCGAGGACCTCAATCCGCCGACCGACTCCGAACTGCGCGGCAAGCTGATGCTTGACGCCGTCCGCCAGATCGCCGAGCACATCGTCAACACCAGTGAAACCATCGAGGTCTACCTGGCGCGCCAAAAGGGCGGCATGGATGAAGGCGACAAGCTGGCCCAGACCGGACTTTGGCAGCGCGCCCTGGAATCGTTTGAGACCGCGACGCCGCTCCCCAAGCCGGCAGACGACGCCTACAGGCTTTACGACATTGGCGTAGCGTATGAGGCGCTTGCTTATGCCGCCGAGGACGAAAAGTCGGCAATGAAGGACCTGGACGAAGCCGCTATCGATTACGGCAAAGCCATCGATCAAAAGCCCGTGGAGAAGTATTTTCTCGACCCGCAGAAACGAATCGAGACGGCGATTGCGCATTACAAAATGCTGGACGAGCAGAAAAACCAGAAGTTTGTTCCCGCCGCGACGTCCAGGGGCAAGTCTTCCGGGTCTTCGCCGTCCGCAGCCAATGGTCTCACCAACGCCCAGGTCGTCGCCATGGTCAAGTCCGGGATGGAAGACGACACCGTGGCTACGGCAGTGCGTTCGGCGAAGGCGGTCAACTTCGACCTCACCGCCGCCGGCCAGCAGGAGCTGACCGCGAACGGGGTGAGCGGCAAAGTGATCGCGGCCATGAAAGCCCGAGCGGCACGAAAGGCCGCGGCGGCCAAATGACGGCCCTTCGAGCCTCACTCGCTCTACTGCTGGCAACCTGCGCTTGTGCGCCGGCGCGCGCTCAAGGCCCGCGCTGCGGCGCCGGAAAGGATTTGGTAGTCCAGGCCCTTGAGCGCGTCACGCCGCAGAGCGACCGCGGCGCTTTTGAAGACGCGCTGCAACTGCTGAAACACGCCGTTTCCGAATGCAATGAACTCGGAGACGCGTGGTATTACCGCAGCCTGGTGGAGCAGCGCCTGGGCCACGACGCGTTGGCCAAGTACGCCATGGACAAGGCGCGCTTCAACGGATCTGAAGCATTGCAGCAGGGCCTGAATCCGCTGGTGCTGGCCACCTCGGCCGTGCGCGGGTTTGCGGCGGTTGCGAAGGCGGGCGATTCAGGCGGCGCGAGTGCGCCCGCACCGCAGCCCGGTGGTCCCGTGAAGCCGCCCGGGCCAATCCAGCAGAAATGGGCGCTTGTAGTGGGCATTGGCCGCTTCAGCGATCCGGGAATTCCCAAACTGAACTACACCACCGCCGATGCGTCGGCCTTTGCGGCGGACCTGACCGATCCGGCGATTGGCCGTTTTCCGCCAACGCATGTCCATGTGCTGACGGACGATCAGGCAACGACCAAGAACATCAAGGAAGGCCTGAACTGGATTGCGCGACACGCCGAGCCGGACGACCTGGTGCTGATCTACGTGGCCACGCACGGCACGCCGCGCACGGCGGATTCTTCGGGCGGCGCAAATTACCTGGTTACATTCGACACCGAAGCCAATACCGGCGGCAACCTGGATGAAGACGCGCTCTATGCGACCGCTTACCCCATGGTGGAACTTGCCAACGCCGTGGCCACGCGCATGAAAGCACTGCGGACGGCAGTGATTCTGGATACCTGCTACAGCGGCGGCTCGTTGAACAACCAATCGCCTCTGATGAGCACGGGCCTGGCCAATACCGCGCCATCAGGACCGATGCTGGAACGAATGACCGAGGGGACAGGGCGGATCGTGATGGCGGCTAGCCGCGTGGATGAAGAGTCCCTCGAGAGCCGCGAACTGCAGCATGGATATTTCACATATTTTCTGCTGCAGGCGATCAAGGATGGAAAAGGAAATGCACCGTTGAGCCAGGTGTTCAACGCCGCCGCGCAGCAGGTAACGCAACGAGCTTCGGCGCAGGGATTGCGGCAGCATCCGGTGATGAGCCGCAGCTCAGAGAATGCGGACTTCGCGCTGGGAGCGGCTGGGGATGCGCCGGCTAGCGCGGCGCAGTAAAGCAACGGCCGGCATGGCGTTCAAGCTGCTGGATATGGTGGAGAAACACGGACTGAAGGTGTTGGCGTGAGCACGGCGGTCCTCAGGAGTTGAGGATGAAGTCGATGGACTCAGATTGTATCAAGCGGACAATTCGCGAGAACGCTGCCGAGATTGTCCGACTCCATACGTGGATACACGAAGCCCATGCGCGACGCATCCTGAGTCCTCAGGATTGGAGTGAGTGGCAGCAGGCCTGCGCCGAGTTCCATGGCCGGATCGACGCTCTTGGCTTCCCGGGTGGTTTCGAAGGAGCGTATGAGCGGATCCTGTCCGGCGATCCTACGAGCATGGAGGCAGCAATCTGCTTTCTCGAGGTTCGCCCCTGTTTCTTTCGCTCGGGTTACATGTTCAAAGACATTCTCCGCAAGTGCAAGCGGGCGCCGCTCTCCGCCGAGCAGACAGTCAGGCTCGATGCTGTAATAGAGAAACTGGCCGAATGGAAGCGGAGCAGAGCATCGAATGGGCGGACGAGGACCCGGCCGAACCAATAGGTTGGAGGATCCCCGGTCTCAAAATCGAGACCGGGGGCACCCAGAGTTGAGACGGAATTAGAGCGCTGTTTCGCCGCGCTCGTCGTTGCGGATGCGGATGGCTTCGTCGATGCGGCTGACGAAGATTTTGCCGTCGCCGATGCGGCCGGTGCGGGCGGCGCCGACGATGGCTTGAACTGCTTTCTCTTTCATATCGTCGACAACCACCAGCTCGATTTTGACTTTGGGGAGCAGGTCGACGGTGTATTCGCGGCCGCGATAGAACTCGGTGTGGCCCTTTTGGCGGCCATGGCCGCGGGCTTCGAGAATGGTCATGCCTTCAATCCCTGCTTCCAGCAGCGCGTCCTTGACGGCATCCAGCTTGGAAGGCTGGAGAATGGCTTCGATCTTGAGCATGTTCTAGATGCCTCGCATGACAGCGTAACAGGCTGCATGGACGGTTGGGTTGGCGATGGCGTCGGTTTTCAATAAAAAGTTTCCAACTTTGGTTCCGCAGATTGGAGGTGTTTGCCGGGATCGAATGAGGCCGGCGCTTCAGAGAAGTGGAACGAGGAACTTAAATAGGCGGATGGAGCAATTGTGACCAGTTCTCCATGAGCCTTATCGAGTTATATTAGGAACATGGCGGCTGCACCGGAGCGGGATCACTACCTTTTTGGAAATCTCGAGAGCAGCGCGAAGAACCGCGTCAAGCTCAAGGAAGTGAGCTACGGCTATGAAGAGCCGGAGGGGGTGTTTCTCACCTCCATGGATTTCGCCGTCAACTGGATCAGGAAGAACTCGGTATGGCCCATGACCTTCGGTCTGGCTTGCTGTGCAATCGAGATGATGTCGATGGGGGCGTCCAGGTTTGACTTGGCGCGCTTCGGAGCGGAGGTTTTTCGCCCCTCGCCGCGGCAATCGGATTTGATGGTGGTGGCGGGCCGGGTCTCAGTCAAGATGGCCCCGGTTATCCGCCGGCTTTATGACCAGATGCCGGAGCCGAAATGGGTGATTTCGATGGGCGCGTGCGCCACTTCCGGCGGGGTTTTCAACAATTATGCGTTGGTGCAGGGGGTCAACCAGATAATTCCGGTGGACGTTTATGTTCCCGGCTGTCCTCCGCGTCCAGAGCAACTTTTGTACGCAATAACGCTTCTACAGGAAAAGATACAGCGTGAACCGAGAAGCCTACTGAAGACATTGAATGCAGGGTAAGTGTGGCTGAGATGCAAAAAGTAAGGCAAATCTTGGGTGCGGGTGGTATTTCTTTGCGTTCTTGGTTACCTTAGTAACGGGGCTCAGGATTGTCACTGTTGAACAAATGAATACTGCATGTTGTTGAAAAAGATGTTCTGTAAGAAATCACCTATGGTACTTTTAATAATGCTGTAGGGAACCATATCGATCCGTCTCTTCTGCGGATCCGAATTTGTCCGAGCCGAAGTATTTGAGCTTGACACAGCAGTTATCCATTTGCCGTTCAGATCTGTTGCGGAGGAAAAACGCATGTACTCTCGTGTTTCAAAGTCTGTGAGCTGGGTTCTTGCCCTGGCAGCTGTGGCAGTATTTCCCGTTGCCCTAGCGGCCCAAGATGCAGCCAAACCGGCCACGACGGCCCCTTCAGAAGACTCCCCGTCCAAGTGGGACGTCTTCGCGGGATACAGCTACCTGGCGCCGCACGGGACGACTTCGCAGGGCACTACAGCCCAAAGCGTCAATTACGGCTCGATTCTCAGCGTAGCCCGTTATTTCAACAAATATACCGGCCTTGAGCTGGAAGCCCATGAGCATATCCCGAATCAAGACCGGTACTACCCAACATGTCCGAGTTGCGGCTCAACCTGGGCGAATGACGATTTTTCAGGCGGCGGTGGTGGTTTGATCTTCCGCTTCCCCACGGCTGACGTTACGCCGTTCGTTCACGCACTGATCGGCGTCGATTACGTAGGCATCATACCGGGCACGACGAACGATGTATTTGGCGCGCTTTTGACGGCCGGCGGCGGCATGGACTACAACACACCGTTTTTCAACCACCATCTCGCCATTCGCATCTTCCAGGCGGATTACCAGTACACACATGCGAACTGGCCCGGCGGGCGCGGCAACTTCAACATGGCGCAATTGAGCGCGGGCTTCGTCTACCACATCGGTACGATCACGCCGCCGCCGCCGGTGACCCTGGCTTGCTCTGCGAACCCAACTTCTGTGTTCCCAGGCGATCCGGTCACGGTGACCGCGACCGCCGGAATGCTCGATCCGAAGGCAAGCGTGGTCTACTCCTGGAGCGGTACCGGCGCCACCGGTACGGGCACGACGGTGACCATCGCAACCGCTTCGCTTGCGCCCGGCTCCTATACGGTGAAGGGCACTGTGAAGGAAGGCAGGGCCGGCAAGGAAGGCCTGAAGCCCGGACAAACCGCGGATTGCTCGGCCAGCTTCACGGTGAAGGCTTATGAGCCGCCGACCATCAGTTGCTCGGCCAACCCCAGCACCATCAAGCCGGGCGAGACCAGCACAGTTACATCCACGGGCATGAGCCCGCAGAACCGTCCGCTGACGTATAGCTACTCGGCGTCGGCTGGTTCGGTCAGCGGCACTGGCACCAGCGCAACGTTCTCGTCAGCCGGCGCGCCCACAGGCGCAGTCGGGATCACGTGCAATGTGGCGGATGACAAGGGCCAAACGGCGACAGCGAACACCAGCGTGACCATTACGGCCCCGTATGTTGCTCCCGTGCCGCACACCCAGACCCAGTGCGCCATCACCTTCACGAAGGACACCAAGCGTCCGACGCGCGTGGACAACGAAGCCAAGGCTTGCCTCGATCAGGTCGCACTCAGCCTGCAACAGACGGCGGATGCGAAGGCCGTGGTGGTTGGCGAGTCCGATGCCAAGGAAAAGGATTGGGCAGCAAAGGAAACGGCCAAGGAAGCAAAGATGAAGCATCCGAAGCCGGTAGTCGACGACGCAGCCCAGCGCGCGGTCAACACCAAGGAGTACCTGGTAACCGAGAAGGGCATTGATGCTTCGCGCATCAGCGTCGCAACTGGCACCACGGATAGTCAGACCGTGGAGAACTACCTGGTCCCCTCTGGTGCAACCTTCACCGCGGACGTGACTGGAACTACGCCGGTTGATGAGACGATGGTCAAGGCCGAGGTGCGCAAGCCCCTTGGAGCCGCGCCGGCTCACCACCACAAGAAGGCGGCAGCGGCCGCACCAGCCCAATAGGGACAGGCCGTCCTGGCCGGGCTAAGCAGTGAATCCGTTCTTCGGGCCTTCCCGCAATTGCGGGAAGGCTGGAGGACTCAAATGCAAAGCGATTCCTCGGGCAACGATTTGAGGCTGACCGGCGAGCCGGTCAGCCTCATCCATTTTTTGAAGGCATTTTTTATTCATACTGCACGTGTATTTGGGGAGCTAGTTGCTTCAATGAGCTGCATGCGGGCTTGGGTTAGAAAAATTCAACGCCGTGAAACTCTCGCGGCGGGCATCTGTCTTCTTTTAATTGCGATTGCCTGTCAAGACCTGGCGGCACAGGCGAAGTGGAGCGCTGTTGGCCCGGCCGGTGGAGACGCGCGCTCCTTTGCCGCAGTCCCCGGGCAGCCGAATCACCTGTATCTGGGTACCCTCGACAGTTGGATTTACGAGTCGCTCGATCGCGGCTCGACCTGGCGGCGGCTCTCCAAGCTGGACGTTGAAGACGACCTGGTGATCGACAACATCGTGGTCGATTCGGCAAATCCCTCCACTGTCTATGCGGCCGCATGGAAGCTGGATGAGACCGGTGGCGGATTGTGGATCAGCCACGACGGCGGCAGGAGCTGGAAAGATGCCGCAGGCCTACGCCGGCAGTCGATCCGCGCCCTGGCGCAAGCTCCTTCAAATGCGGCAATGCTCTTTGCAGGCACTCTCGACGGCGTATTCCGCTCGAAAGATTCGGGAGGATCGTGGGAACTGATCAGTCCGCCGGGAAGCCGGGAGATTCACGAGATTGAGTCGCTCGCGGTGGACCCCAAAGACCCGGATATCGTCTACGCGGGCACCTGGCACCTACCCTGGAAGACGACCGACGGCGGCACGAACTGGAAGAGCATCAAGCAGGGCGTGATTGAAGACTCCGACGTGTTTTCGATCATTGTCGATCCGGCCCGTCCGCGGAACGTATTCCTAAGCGCGTGCAGCGGAATCTACAAGAGCGAAAACGGCGGCGAGCTGTTCAAGAAAATCGAAGGCATTCCAGCCGACGCGCGGCGCACCCGCGTTCTGATGCAGGACCCCACCAACCACGACGTGGTTTACGCCGGTACCACCGAAGGCCTTTACAAGACCTCCGACTTCGGCGGCCACTTTACAAGCCTGACCGGCGCCGATGTGATCGTGAACGACGTGTATGTGGATCCAGGCGATTCAAGCCATGTACTACTGGCCACCGATCGCGGCGGCGTGCTCGCCTCGAACGATGCGGGAGCAACGTTTGCAGCGTCGAATGAGGGCTTCTCCCAGCGCAAGGTTGGTGCGCTGCTGGTCGACCATGCGGATCCGGCGCGCTTCTATGCGGGTGTGGTGAACGACAAGACCTACGGCGGCGTGTTCATTTCCAGGAACGGCGGCGGGAACTGGGAGCAAATGGGGGAAGGCCTGGAGGGGCGCGATGTGTTTGCGCTTGGACAGACAGCCGACGGTACCATCGTGGCCGGCACCACGCACGGCATCTTCGCGCTGGTGGCGGATGTCGGAGCTGGCGTAGCACCACGCTGGGAACCGCGAAACAGCATTACCAACTCGCTTGCGAAGCCTGCTGCGGCGACCGCGCCCGGGAAGCGTATCAGTGTGGAGAAGAAGCTGAAGGCGCCGGCAATCGAATTGATGAGCCGCGTGAATGCCCTCGACGTGAGCGGAGATGTGTGGCTGGCTTCCTCTACGCTTGGCCTGCTGACCAGCCGGGATCAAGGTGCGAGCTGGCATGGCGGAATGGTGATGGACTCAGGGGATTACTTGTCGGTGGCGGTGCTGGGAACGACCATGGCGGCGGCGCGGCCCGATGGTGTGGTGATTTCCTATGATTCCGGCACGACCTGGTCGCCTATGCAGATTCCCACGATGCTCACGCGCATTCATCGCGTGGCTTTTTCGCCCGATGGCACGATTTGGCTGGGCGCCCGTGAAGGAGTCTACTTTACTCACGATCGGGGCAAGTCGTGGCTGTGGATTGAGCGGCTGCCATTTCGCGATGTGGACGACCTCACCTATGACGTCCGCCTTAAAAGGGTGCTGATCAGTTCCCAATCCAGCGACCAGATTTATGCCATCGACCCTAAAACCATGACCTGGAAATGGTGGCAGACCGGTTACCGCATCGGCCTGATCCGCGCGGCGGGCAGTCGCATGGTGGCTGCCTCACTCTATGACGGCGTGCTGGTTGAGCCGCAGGCAGGCTGGGTCGAGACGGGGCAAAAATGAACCCCTAGCCCCTATTTCTGTATCATCTTGATATGCAGACCGAGATTGCGGAATCCCGCCAGCCAGTCGCCTTTCGCAGCCATGACCCTCGCCTTGAGCCAATCGCCGCCAAGGTGCTGGCCGGCGAGCGGCTGGACTTCAGCGATGGGCTTGCGCTCTACGGCTCATCGGATGTGCTGGCGGTAGGCTGGCTCGCAAATTTCGTGCGCGAGCGGATGCATGGCGATGTGACTTACTTCAACGTCAATCGCCACATCAACCCCACCAACGTGTGCGTGGCGGCCTGCAAGCTGTGCGCTTTCGGCCGCAAGAAGGGCGACCCGGGCGGCTACACCATGGCCCTGGAAGAAGCCTACGAAACGGCTGCGTCGGGCTACACCGAGGCTGTGACCGAGTTCCACATCGTGGGCGGCCTGCATCCGGACCTGCCGTTCGAATATTTCCTCGACCTGGTCAGCGGTCTCAAGCAGCGGTTTCCCAAGGTGCACATCAAGGCTTTCACTATGGTGGAGGTAGCGTACCTGTCGCGGCGCGCCAAGCTGACCATTGAGCAGACGCTGATCAAGCTTCGCGAGGCTGGCGTGGATTCGATGCCGGGCGGCGGCGCGGAGATTTTTGCCGCGCGGGTGCGCTCCATCATCTGCGACCATAAGATCGACGGCGAGGAGTGGCTGGAAACCGCACGGATGGCGCACAAGCTTGGCTTCAAGTCCAATGCGACCATGCTGTACGGCCACATTGAGAACGACGAAGACCGCGTGGACCATCTGCTGAAGCTGCGCGCCGTGCAGGACGAGACCGGCGGCTTCCAAACCTTCATTCCACTGGCATTTCATCCCGAAAACACGCCGCTCGATCACCTGCCCGTCACCACCGGGCTGACGGATATACGGCAGATTGCCGTTAGCCGGTTGCTGCTGGATAACTTCCCGCACATCAAGGCTTACTGGCAGATGCTGACGCCGAAGATTGCGCAGATCGCGCTGCGTTTTGGCGCCGACGATCTGGACGGCACGGTGATCGAAGAGAAAATCTATCACGACGCCGGCGCCACTACACCGCAGGGCATGACCCGCAAGGAACTATGCCGGTTGATCACCGAGGCCGGGCGCGTTCCTGTCGAGCGGGACACTCTCTACCACGCAGTCACCCGCACCGAGGATAGCTTTACTGTCGCCGTTTAGAGGCAGCGCTGTCGAGAAGCAGCAGTCAGAAAGAGACGTGCGCAATGACTGATTTCGGCCCCGCTGCTTTAGTTGGCCTCTGTATCGGATTCCTGTGGGGCATTGGGTGCTCGCTGGCCATTCTCTATTCGATCTTTCTGGGCGGCTATCGCAAGGCCGTTGAGGATTCTCTTGCATCCGAGAAGCCACGCCGCTTCAACGAAGCGCTACGACGGATCAACATAAAGCGGACCCGAGATGCCTCGCGCCAGGCGAAGGGAACAACTCCAGTTCAATAGTCTCTATAGAATTTTGCTTTGATCGCGTAAATTAGACGGCGGAGAATATTGCAGAAGGGCTTCTCACGAACTTGAATCCTTCAAACCAGCAAGCCAGCATTCCGTTCCGGCCCGATATCGAAGGATTGCGGGCTTTGGCCGTCGTCCTGGTGATTGCTTCCCATGCGGGATTGCCCTTTTTGCGCGGCGGTTTTGTCGGCGTGGACGTTTTTTTCGTTCTCTCCGGCTATCTGATCACAAGCCTGCTAATGAAGGAGATTTCTTCTTCGGGCAAAGTGAATTTTGCGCGCTTCTATGCGCGGCGGGCGCGACGTTTGCTTCCCGCAGCGTTCACGATGATTCTGGTTGTTTGCGGCGCGGAAGCGATCGTCATGAATCCGCTGGCACAGTTCAACACATTAAAAGCGGCATTTGCCACGGTACTCTACTCCAGCAATCTCTATTTTGCGCATTTGCAGCTGGATTATTTCTTTCAGAACTCAGCGACGAATCCACTCTTGCATACCTGGTCGCTGGCAGTGGAGGAGCAGTTCTATCTGGTCTGGCCGGTTCTGTTGTTGCTTTTGGTGCGAACGATCAAGGGTGCAGGAGGCCGGGCCGCGGCGCTGGCGGCATTTTCGCTGGCTTCGTTTGTGCTGTGCGTGTGGCTGACAGCGACAAGCCCGGTGCTCGCTTTTTTCGAAACGCCGGCGCGGTTTTGGGAGTTTGGCGCTGGCGGGCTCCTGGTGTTCGTGCCGCAGCGGCGGCTTGTCGCGCATCGACGTATTTGGTCTTGGATGGGAGGCATTGGGCTCATCGCGGTGGTGGCCAGTGCCGAGTTGATCGGTACTTCGTTAATCAGCGCTTCGATGTTTCCGGGGTTTGTCGCGTCGATTCCAGTGGTTGCGACGCTACTGCTTTTGTTGGCAGGTGTGGGCGCTCCGGAATCATTGACGCCTCGGCTGTTGAGTACCCAACCGGCTCAGGCAATGGGGCGGCTTTCTTATTCGCTTTACTTATGGCATTGGCCTGTACTGGTATTCGGGCAACAACTGATTCCGAATAACTCCGTCGCAATTCGATTGGGCCTGATCGCGGTTGCGGGCATGCTGGCTGCTGTGACTTATGCCGTAATAGAAAATCCCATCCGGTTCAAGCCATTTCTGATTGCGCGCTCTGGCCTGACGCTTGGGCTGGCGGTATCAGGCGCGATCGTATGCATTGGCGCTATGGGAGCGTGGTGGGCGATCTTGCACCGTTCACAACAGTTCCAAAAGTATGACCGCGTGGTTCGGGATATTCCGGAAGTTTATCGTAAGGGTTGCGATCCTGGCAGAGATAATCCTCATCCCGTGGTGTGTTTTTTCGGGGAAGTCGCCCACCCGCAATCGACAGTGGTGCTGTTTGGAGATTCGCATGCGGCGCAGTGGTTTCCGGCGCTCGAGGCGATTGCCGATGCACAACATTGGCGGCTTGCAACCATCATCAAGCCAGGGTGCACTCCGCTAAGCATAAAAGAAGATGTAACTCCGCACATGGAGCTGGTTTGTGAGGAATGGCGTCGTGAGGCCATTGGAAGTATCGGGGAGTTGCATCCTGACATGGTGATTCTGACGAGTTCATCGCGCCATCCAGTCGCCGATGGAGTTCTGATGACAGATACGCGGGTTTGGGAGCAGGGGGCTCGCGACACGTTTGCGGCACTGGCCACGCAGGGAGTCAAGGTTCGATTTATTCGCGACACTCCATACGCGGACTACGATGTGCCCGGATGCGTGGCCCAGGCGGAATGGGATGGACGCACGCAGTGTCCGGCTCCGGGTTCCATGGCCGCGTTGAGTCCCGGCGTCTTTGCCGCGGAGACGCGGGCGGCGCATGAATTCGGCAGTGTCAAAGTCGTCGATTTGTCAGATCAGGTGTGCGGTTCCGACCAATGTTCTCTGGAAGCCGGCGGACAGATTATTTATCGGGATGAAGATCACTTGACGGCAAGTTATAGCCGGAGTTTGGCTGACGTTTTGTTTCAGCGTCTGATGGAAAGCGAAAAATGACAGAGAGAAAAAGCGCCCTCACTCTATTGGCGAGAGCGACGGCTACTTCTTACCCTCATGCAATGCCTTGACCAGATCCGGCGGAAGATACGGCTCGGCAGCACTTTGCGCCTCAGCATCATGAAATTCCAGCAAGGAGAATGCAATTGCGACGGCGGCAGCTTGGGGTGCCCTCTTGCAAGCTTCCACGATTAACGGGATCGAGTCTCTATCTTTGAGTATGACCAATCCCATGGCCGAAGCGGCCTCGATCATGTGATTGGAGGCGAGCAGGCCCCTTCGAAGCAGCGGGATTGCTCTCGGATCCCCTGTTCTGATGAGAGGACCCAATCCGAGCGGGTACACGGCAGCGTACGCGACCGATTCAATGGAGACGTTTTGAGCTTTGGCCCATGCAACAAACTCCGGTGAGGGTCCGACGGGAGACGGTGCTTGAGGATCGAAGTTCATGAAATCAGGTTCGTCGCTCTCCAGGGTCTTTCTTGCTTCCTTCACCACAAAACTCCAGTAAATATCGTCCTTAACTCCGAGCCTCACTAGCTCGCCTGCAATCCACGCTTTCGTGAATGCATCGTCCGCGTTTGCTTCCTGGTCGTGGGCAAACAGGTCTTGGAGAACAGGAACAGCCTGCTCCGCCCCAGCGATCCGAGTAATCACCTCCACGTAGGACCAGTTTCCCCCTTTGACTTCACGGATTGCGTCAGCCAGTGTGCCCGGTTGCGGAAGGTCGACCTGGCCATGGGCGACCGCTGTCAGAAGCGAAAATCCCAGGACGAGGAGCAAGGATTCGCAAGCGATGCCGCACAGACGTAACATTCGTAGAGTTGACATTCCCCTCCCGGTCGAATTCCTGATTCTATGGTCGCACGACAACGCCGCCCTTCATCACAAAACTCACATGCTCGACAGCGGTGATGTCGTCGAGAGGATTGCCGGGGACGGCGACGATGTCGGCGAAGTAACCAGACTTGAGCTGGCCGATCTGGTTCTCCCATCCGAGCACTCGCGCTCCTTCAATGAAGTCGGCTTGCAGCACGGCCAGCGGCTTCATGCCGTAGCGGACCATCAACTCCATCTCGCGCGCTTGTGTGCCATGCGGGAACGGGCCCACATCCGAGCCCACCGCGAACGGAATTTTCGCCGCAACCTGTTTTTTGAACTCCGCAATCTTGTAGTCGAGCAGGGCCTTCTCGCGTGCTGCAATTGCCGGCGACTCCGGGTGGTCCGGGACGTACT
>Ga0210388_10002825_pt1 | contig 13544 bp, 5 predicted proteins | sample IncBWC19OmetaG_FD_155485 | JGI IMG/M metagenome (GOLD analysis project Ga0210388, IMG submission 155485) | Forest soil microbial communities from Barre Woods Harvard Forest LTER site, Petersham, Massachusetts, United States - Inc-BW-C-19-O ... | reverse complement strand
CTTTTCGTAATCACGAAGGCAACCACGGCCGACACTGCCAGACCCAAAGCCAACACCCCGGCCAGAAAGCGGCGACGATCCCAGAGCAGCCACACCCCAGCCCATATTTCGCCCGAAGCAGCCCGGGGCGCGGCCATCTCCACTCGCAGGGTGTGGTTGCCCTTCGCCAGAGCGGAAGATTCCACCTCGGGAAAATCCTCCACGGCTGCGGTTGTGGGACCGAGCGTCACGCCGTCGGCCTTACCACTTCGGCCGCGATTGCCGACTGCCGAGTTTGGAGCTGGCAACCAGCAAGCAAAGTCTCAGAGAACCACAGCGGCATGTTAGGCATTTGTGGCAGAGATGGAGTCCGGCTGGAGTTCTGTTCAGTGCCGGGACGGCTGTGGATAGAACGTGAACTGGAGCGACGAAGTTACATTGCCCTGGCGCGTTGCCGCAAGCAGAGGAAACATCCACTGCTCGTATTGCACGAAGGCAGAAACCGCGAAGCCGGATTTCGACCTGGTTTCGGCGCGCAGCGAATAATCGACCAGACGGCCGCCCTCCAGGAAGCTGCGATCCGCTTCCTGATAGCGATAGCCGCATTGCAGCCGGGTTTGGGACGAGAACCAGTACGTTGCCTGAGCCTGGGCACCAAAGCCGTCGCGCCCCACCCAGCTCCCGATCAGATTGCCGGCGTTGGTGTAGCCGGAACGGTAACGGCGGTCATAGTAGATGAAGCCGGGAAGGAAGATGTTCGTGAATGGGTCTTTCACTCCTTCGAAACGCAGGTCGAGCTTTGAAATCTTCGGCACCTGAGGAAAGTAAAGGCCAGGATTCAGCATGGGACGCGAGGAACCGATGGGAGAAATCTCGTCGCCCACGAGAGAGTCGTTATAGACGGTGAGCCAGTTGCGCAGGCCCGGCACGCGATAGCTGACGTCGAACCCCGAAAAGCGTTTGGCTGGATTCAGCGCGGTGCTGTTCTTATGCGAGTAGTAACTGCGCAAAAACTCGCTCCAGGTGAAGGGCAGGCCGGAACCGCCGAAGATGGCGGTGATCCCCATGCCAAATTCGAGATTGGGGGTGGGCTTGAAGCTCATCTTGTTGCCGTGAATAAACGGCTGGGGATGAAACCCGGGGCCCAGGACGTTTGGCGAGTTGTAGACAAAATTCTGGCCGGTGAGCTGTCCCACAAAGAATATGGATTGCGCGGGGCCGAGCAGTGGCACGCGGTAAGGGGCCACATTCGCCACTTGAAACATGACAATCGATGCAGCATTGGTGCTGGCGAGAAATGGTCCAGATTCGCCCGGCCCCAGCCACTCGGCCTGTTTGCCGAAGGAGAATTGCAGATCATGATAGGTCACGCCCAACGAACCGCTGACCACTTCGAAGCGATTGACGGCAGTGGTTCCATTGGCAAACAGCGGCACCTGGTCGGCGTTGGAGATGGCCTGCTGCACCGACGGCGAATATGCCGGCAGGCCAGGGGCATGCTGATATTCTCCCTGGAAGGAAACGGAAAGCATTCCCGCTGCCACGTGCCCGGCCCACCCGTCGATGGCGTTGAATCCCTGCCCGTAGGGGCGCCCGTAGTCATTGATCAGAGTTTGCGCAAAGTGATACCCGTCGGTCAGCGGCCGGCCGGCAATTTCGGTCGCTCTCTGATAGATGGAATCAAGGTTTGCGCCTAGATTTGCGCTCCCTTCCAAGCGGCGGGTCTCGGTGGCAAATTCGGCGCTGAGGGCGGCATAGAGCTTTATTGCCTCGCGGCCCCGTCCGTTCTCGGCGGTGGCCAGGGGACCGTTGGCCATTCCGATCTGGAAGCGCAGACTCTCGGCGGCTTCTTCAAGGAGACGAGCGCACTGCATCCGGGTCCAAGGCCGGATGCCTAGATAGGCGCTTTGGATGTAGCCGAGGGCGGCGAGGCGTTCGAGCCCCGGATACACCCAGCTCTCCGGCGGGACATTGGGCGATCCCATATTGCGCGGGTTCCGTAATCTGTCTTTGTCATTGTCGTCTTGATCTTGAGCCGCCGGATTTTTCTCCACCAGGCTTTCCCAGGGAGCCTGGCTGATTTCTGGGTCGCGGTGGCGCTGATAAATCTGCCGGGCGATGAAATAACCCATCGCTGCGCCCACGACAACATCCGACGGAAAATGTTCCTTGCCCGTGACCCGAGTCACCGCCACCGCGGACGCCAATCCATAACACAAAAGCTTGGTCAGAGTGCCGGGATATTCGTGGGCAATCACTCCCGCAATCGCCCAGGACACAGCCGCATGTTCGGAGGGAAACGACCCGCCCCCGGCAAAGAAGTGTCCCGCTCCAGTTCCGTCGTAAGGACGTTGCCTTTGAAACGCGGATTTGAGAGCGAAGTCCACTGCCGCGGCGTTGATCGCAGCTTCCGTAGCCAGCAGCCCGGTCTCGGCGGCGTGGTCCTCACGCCTGATCGTACCCCAGAGAAACATTCCCCCCGCAGCGCCAGCCAGAGCAAAGGCACCGTAATTCGAAAGGCTGCGGCTGCGCATAATCTCACCCGCTGGCACCTGTTTCGACATCCAGGAATCGCTGGCGAGTAGTGCTCCCAGGCCCATGAGTGCGGGCAGGGCCCACTTCGCATCGTCCGGTCGAAGGCGGGATGGGCTGGTCCAGATGGCGCGCTGATCGCCGGCAAATCGTTCGAACCATGCGACTCCGCGTTCGGCCTTTGCTGGAGCACTGCGACCCGGGGCATTCCACGTGCCCATGCTGGCGACAGGGGGTTCTGCATCCAGCGCCGGGGCGGAACGGAGGACGTAGGTCACGCGCGGGCCTGCCCCCTGACTCGCCGCCGATGGAGCCTCCGGCAGGGGTCCATGACGATCGGACGCGCCGGCCTGGGCCACGGAATTTACCGCCAGCCCCATCGCCAGAAGACTCAGGACACACAGAATCAGGATCATGCTCAAGATCAGGCTCGGGACCACACTAGACAGAACCAGAAACCACGAAGCACTCGCGATTTGCGCGAAACGCGGCGCCGGAGAAGCTGGACGAGTCAAAGCCACGAAGGTAACGCAGGAATGCAGAACGTAGAATGATTCAATGACGGGATCAGAATCCGTGGCCAACGCTGACCGCGACCGCGACCGAGGACAGCAGCTGCGCAGCCTGCAGCGTATTCTTCCAGAGGGGCGGACCGCCCAGGGCTTTCGCTGGAACGAACACCAGATCTCCCGGCCGCAGCTCCGCGCTCAAGACGTCGCCGATGAACCACTCGCCGCCGCCCTTTCCCCCTACGACCGAACCGTCAGCCCGCACCACGAACACAGCCTTCCGGTTGGCCATGTTGGTCGGTCCGCCGGCCTGGCCGAGATACCAGCCCGCGCTTTTGCCGGGACGGTAGGTGATGGCGGTCGGGTTATACACCTGGCCATTGACCACGATATAGTTCGGCGTCTTAGGGATAAACAACCTGTCCCCGGCGCGAATATTCAGGTCGGCCGGGGTGTTCGCCCACCGGCCAAGGTCCTTCGAGATGTGAATGACCAGGCGGCCGGCAGGAGGCGTGTTCTTCAGCTCTTCGAGCGTGGCGTGCCATTGCTGGAGGGTAGCGTCCTTGGCCAGCTTTTCCTCGGCATCACCGGTGTCGGGCATGAGTTTAAAAGACGCTTCCTCCCCTTCGACCTGCTGAATCAGGTCGGCACGGTTCTTCGCTTCCAGTTCGCGCACTTGCCGGCGCTCGAGAATCGCGCCATAGGGATAGGCATCGGCGCGCAGTCCACCGGCCCGCGCAATCACCGAACTGAGGCGTTCGCCTTCCTGAATGCCGTAGTCGCCGGGATGCATGACTTCGCCCTTCACCGTGATCAGCGACCCGATATCATTCCAGCCCGCCAGTTGCCGGATGGTCAGCACATCGCCGTCGTGCAGACGCATATCGGTGTCGGCTTCGCCGGCCAGGGCGCGGGCGATCGGGACGGCAACATGTTCCCCCATCACCTGCGCTCCGTTTTCGACCGTGTAGCGGGTCAGATCGGCAGCCTCGGTAAAGGCTCCGCGGGTCAGTCCGCCTGCAAGCCGGACCAGTTCGGCGGCGGACATGTCCTCGCCCAACGGATATTTTCCCGGCCGCGCCACTTCGCCTTCGATCTTCACCGTGGGCGGATCAACTTTCGAAAGATTGCGGTGGATGAATACGCGGTCCTTCGGTTCGAGCGGAATATTGTCCGCATTATCCCCCGCCAGCGCACGCCCCAGGTTCACGCTCAGCACTTTGAGCTTCCCGTCGGCGGTGCGGCGAAAGACTTGCGTGTCGCCGAGCAGTGCGTCCGGCGTGACCCCGCCCGCCAGGTAGACGGCGTCGCGCAAGTGGGTCTCTCCGTTGGTCACGTGTTTGCCAGGAAGGCGCACTTCGCCGCTCACCGTGATGACGGGAGGATCTTCAAAATCGTAGCGTCCGAAGATGCGCACCGTGTCGAAGGGCTTTAGCGTCACGTTCTGGGCGCTTTCGGGGCCGGGTTCGCGGCGACCGTTTGCACTCGATCCCTGGCCCGCGGCCGGACCCGTGAGGGCGTCGGCAAGATTGAAGGCAATCACCTGGGGAGCGTAGTCGGGCGGAGCGAGGCGAATGATTTCGGCATGGCGCGGGGCGGGTTCGGGCAGGAGATCAGCATAAGACCCGATCAGATCCCTGATTCTCATGCCTTCGCGATAGGCGTGTTTGCCGGGATGGGTAACGTGGCCGTCGAGATAGACGGTTTGCTCGCTATAGGGCAGGATGGGCGAAATGCGGATCCTGTCCCCATCCTGAATCTTGAAGCCTTCAAGAACACCCGTCACTGTCGGCGGATTGCCACTCTGCGAGGGTGCGTTCGCCGGCGGGTCGTTTCCAGGAAGATCGTTCTCTGCGAGATCGTTCTCCGGCAGATCAAGCCGCAGCATAGAGCGGCTTTGGTGGGCAATGACGCGCTCCACTTCAATGTGCCGCAGCGTGCCGGTCGTGAGCACACCGCCCGCCAGTTCGAGCGCTTCGGCGAGATTGCTTTCGTGATTCAGTTCATAGATTGCAGGGCGGCGCACCATGCCCTCGACCGTCAGCTCCGCGCCCAGGGGCGGAACCATGATCGTGTCCCCGGCTTGCAAGCGTCCAAGGCTAGAACGGACTCCATGCAGCAGCAGATCGTAGAGATCGATTTCTCCCGTCAGCTGCGGCCCGCGGTAGAGCCGCAAAATCCGCAGCGACCCGCGAGCCGTCGGGCCGCCCGCCTGGTAGAGGGCATTGAGCGCGGTCGAAAGCGAACTCACGTCATAGGCGCCTGGTCGCAACACATCCCCAACCACATACACCCGAACCGTGCGCAGGCGGGCCAGAGAAACGTCGGCATGCACGTCGCGAAATTCTCGGCGCAACACCCCCTGCACCAGTTGTTGGACCTCTCCCAGACTGCGTCCCGTCACCTCAACCGCACCGGCTTCCGGCAGCGCCACCCGGCCTTCGCGGTCGACCACGCGCTGCAGGTGTTGAGAAACCCCGCCCCACAATTCGATGCTCAGACCATCGCCAGGTCCCAGCACATAGTCCGGACCCACCGGCAGATCCATGGGGAGTTCGTCGAAATTGCCGGTGCCGTTGCGGAAGATGTCTTCGCCAAAACGGGCCAGCACCGGAGACCGCCGCGAAACCTGGGCATAAAGGTCGTAGAGCGAAGGCACTCCGGCATAGGGATTGGCGCGGCGGCGGATCGCCGGGTGATCGTCTTCGGCGGGCGAGGGCACAAGCCGGCGCGTCCGGGTGTCGAGACCTGTTGCCCACGGGCTGAGGCCGGCATCGGCCGGAGCGTAACCCGGCGCACGCGACAGGTTCGCTCCCGGATGCGAAGCGGAACCAGATTCCGAGAAACCCGTCGGAGCGGACGCAGCGGCAGAGTTGAGTCTCTGCGGGGCTGCCCCAGACTCGTCGAGGCTCGCACTCAGCAAGCCCGGCATACCTTCTGGGCTGATGCGCGGCAGTGCTCCCGCTTCCGCAGGTGCACCTTCATAGGAGTCCCGGTTTTGAGGCTGGACTCCGGCCAGGCTCTGCCACCGCCGGTCATCCGGCGCAGGAAGGCCGCCGGGTGGCCCCATGGGGAAATTCGGTGGCGGCGCATTCGGCTCAGCTTCGGGCTCGGAGAAACCATCTTTTGAAAAGCCATCTCTCCCGGGGGCGTCGAGCGTCCCCGCGGTCCCAGGCTCGGTTTCCTGTTGTTCGTGTCGCGCCCAGTATCTTTCCTCGTCGCTCGGCCGCGGCGTCGCGGTGCCACCTCCGGCAGCCGTCGCCGGCGTCTCCGACGCCGGCAGACGCTCGATCCGGTCTTTTTCCATCTCGCTCCGTGTGGGCTTCGCACGTACGTACTCGCGCTCCTCGATCTCCTGGGTCGCGAGATCTCGGATGTTGTCGTCTTCCCGCAGCAACTGGAACAGTGCGTCGTCGGTAAGATCTGCGGGATCAAGCAACCTTCCCTGCTCGTAAGCCTTCCGCACCAGCACGCGTTTGACTTCGAGCAGCAAACCGGGCTCCCTGCTCAGAATCGCGGTGATGGTGGCGGCAGAGAGTGAAACCAGCGGCCCCTGCTCCCGCGCCTCCCGATCCCGCTCCTGGGAGCCTGCCCGGGGGTCGCGCTGGGCCAAAGCCTTTTCAGGTTCCGTGCCGAGCAGCAGCAGAAGGCCGAACGCAACAGTGGCGGCTGGTTTTCGCCACAGCGGAAACTCGTATCTTGATCTTGGGTGTGGCACGGTTGGTTGTGGCATGGATTGATCTACGTTGGTCAGGAGTGTGAAGCTAAGGCTCTGCGGGAGCTCTTTAGCTGCGCTGCCTCAATGCCTCGATGCTTCCGCCCTGCTTCGATCCGGCGATCCCACCGGCTCCACATCGGTTTCGTCCACTTCCACCGCCACCGAGCGCATGATGAGGTCGAGAGAAAATACGAGACGACAGCGATCTTTCCGGCGCACAATGATGCCTTCCAGTCCCTGCATCGGGCCCCCGCAGACCCGCACCCGGCGGCCCACGCGCAGGTAAGGATGCGGTTCCAGGCAAACCCCGCGTGCAAGCCGCTGCCGCAGCTGTTCAATCTCGGCCTCCGGCAGGACGGCGGGCTGGCCGTTGAAACTCACCAGGCGCACCGCACTCGGCAGTTGCAGAATCCGAAACCGGTCTCGCAAAGCCAGGTGGACAAAAACATAGCCCGGAAATAGAGCGAGTTCCAGTTCCTTGCGCCGATCTTTCCACCGCCGCACCGACCGGTAAAGTGGCAGAAAACAGGAGATCGCACGCTGCTCAATCTGTTGCGCCACGCATTTCTCGTGGCGCGCGCAGGTGTAGAGCGCATACCAGTTCAGTCCAGTTCCCGCCTCTGGAACTTGCCCCGGCTCATCGTTGATCAGCGCCGCTTGCAGATTCATTAACCGACTCTCAGATAAGGCTTCCGGTTGCAGCTTCGCCCCCTCAGCTACCGGACACTGATGAGCTAAACTCTTAAGTTTTGACGGGCTTTGACGGCCCCGACCACGAATCGTTCGAAGCTCGGCCCGCCCATCAGCCCAAAATCAAGATCGACGCCGACGTCTACGGCGACATCAGTTTTAACTTCAACTTCGATTCCAGTTTCAATTGTGCGCAGCGCCCACCAGAACCGGACGCTCCCGCACCGCATTCAAAATGCCCGCTTCCGAACTCTCGAGCGCCTTGGTTCGAATGTCGACCACCGCCCAATAAAAGATTCCCCGGTTCTGCTCCGGCGCCAGGGCCAGAATCCTCATCTCCGGATGCCGCCCCAAGAGAAATCCACATTGCCCCAACCGTTTCTCGGGTTCGTCCATGGCAATGATCAAAACATCGGGCTGCACCTGCTCCACAATGTCCGTCAGTTCGCTCTCATTCCGTACCTCGCCCACCAATTCAATATCGGGCTGGTCGGCAATCGTTGCCATCACCAGTTCCCGCATCAGGCGCGGATGATTTGCGACCAGCACACGAACTCGTTTCACAGGGCAATCCCCAGCGCCGAGCATAGGTCGCACGCTCTCTGAGCACAAGGTTCAAAAGCGATCTATCGGGGATTCGTTCGGCCAGGGAAGAAAAGTACTAGGGAGAACAATTGGCGAAGTACTAAGGCAGGTTCACGCGGTACCAAGGCTGGTACTGTCCCGTACTAATGCCGCCGCGCCCGTCACCGCGTCCCGGCGCTGAACTCCAGGATAGTCACACTGTGAAATTTTTGCCCCGGCTTCAACTCAGTCGTGGGAAATCCGGCGTGGTTCGGTGAGTCCGGGAAATGCTGCGTCTCCAGGCAAAATGCGTATCGCCGCTTATAGACCCGGCCTTCTTTTCCGGTAATGGACCCGTCGAGGTGGTTTGCGGTGTAGAACTGCACGCCAGGTTCGGTTGTGAGTACCCGCAGGATCCGTCCGGTAGTCGGCTCATACACTTCAGCCGCTTCGGCCAACTGATTCGGCGCATGATCCAGCACGAAGTTGTGGTCATAGCCCTGGCCCAGGCGCAGCTGCGCATCGTCGGCGTCGATCCGCTCTCCGATGGCATGCGGCGTGCGAAAGTCGAAAGGCGTCCCTGCAACCGGCTTCAATTCTCCCGTTGGAATAAGAGCCGCATCGACCGGCGTCATTCGGGATGCATCAATCTTCAAAACGTGCCCCAGGACGTCGCCCGTCCCTTGCCCCGCAAGATCGAAATAGGAATGGTTGGTCAGATTAAGCACCGTGTCTTTATCGGTAGTTGCGGAATATTCGATCCGCAAAGCGCTCCCATCCAATGTGTACCGCACCGTCGTGGTGAGCGTGCCGGGAAAACCCTGATCTCCATCCTTGCTCACGTAAGTTAATTCGATTCCATCGGCGACTTCCCGGGCCGTCCAGACCACCTTGTCGAATCCGCGGATTCCCCCGTGAAGAGCGTTGTCGCCGTTATTTTTTGGAATGTTATAAGTCCGGCCGTCAAGCTGGAAGCTGCCATGCGCAATACGGTTCGCGTAACGCCCGATAGTGCCTCCAAAATGCGCCGTCTGCGCCACGTACTCCTCGACTGAGTTGCAACCCAGCACCACGTCGTCGAGCTTTCCGTTGCGATCCGGCGTGCGGAGGGAAACAATAATTCCACCGTACGTCATAATGCCGACTTCCAGCTTGCCATTCCCGAGCGAGTACAGATCGACCGCCGTTCCCTCCGGCGTTTGCCCAAACGGTTGCTTGCTGATGCTAGTCTTGGCTGACATGCTTGCTGTGAGCATAATCAGAACTGCGGAGATTGCAAGTCGCCTTTTGGCCTTGGTCGAAAGCATAATTTTTCTTCTCTCTCCTCTTGATGTGCAAATCCCGACGTTCGAATCGTGTTCGAATCTGATGCGCGAATCCCCTGCTCGCGTTCCGGGGGCATCCCGCTTCCGCCACAGAATGCATCCCAGCGTATCAGTCTCCGCGGAGAGCAACAACACATCCGTCCCGGTTCTTAGACCAGAAGTTTGGTTGACGAAGAATCGGGCCTTCCGCGTTCCCGGAAAAAGGTTGCTTTGCCAACAAAATCGTGAGTATACTTCGCCGTCCCCCAGTTAGGATGTGATTTCGCATTCTAGTTAAGGTACGTCGGTTTAGAGTTCCTCGACTACAGCTGGTACTTGGGGTTTTGCTGCTTGCCAGCTGCCATGCATCCGAAGGGCAAAGTGTTACCGCGCTACCCTCCAGTCTCTCCTTTGGCAATCAGGCTCAAGGAACTACCAGCGCGGTCAAGAAAATTACTCTAAAGAACGGCCAAAGTTCAGCCATCACGGTCGCCAGCATTTCTACCAGCTTGTCTGACTATGCGGCTACCAACAATTGTCCCGGCAGTCCTGCAACGCTAGCTGCTGGCGCCAGCTGCACGATCTCAATTTCATTCACTCCGGGCGCCATCGGATCCCGGACGGGCAGCGTTACTATCGCCGACAGCGGAACTTCGAGTCCGCAGATCGTGACGCTCAGCGGGACCGGAACCGCGCCCCCGCTGGTTTCAATTGCGATTACTCCCGCTAGTCCTTCCGTTGCGGCGGGCATCACCCAGCAATTCACCGCCACGGGAACGTATAGTAACGGCACTACACAGAATCTCGTCAGCACGGCCAAGTGGAGCTCCTCGACAACCACCGTCGCAACTGTCAAAAGCGGCACTGGGTTAGCCATGGGCGTGGCTCCGGGGACCACTACAATCACCGCCACTCTGGGAGCAATTAGCGGCTCTGCCACATTGACGGTCACTGCTGCGGTCTTGACTTCGCTCTCGGTCACTCCCGCCACAGCTTCTGTTGCTGCCGGCAAGGGACAGCAATTCACCGCCACGGGAACCTACAGCAACGGCACCAAGCAGAACCTGACCAGCACCGCCCAGTGGGCTTCGTCGGCAACTCCGGTAGCAGCTGTGAGCAGCACTGGATTAGCTTCCGGCGTGGCTCAGGGAACTGCCACGATCACGGCTACTCTGGGAACAATTGGCGGCTCTGCCATTCTGACGGTCACTGCTCCAGTCTTGACTTCGCTCTCCGTCACTCCCGCCACAGCATCCGTTATTGCCGGCAAGAGCCAGCAATTCACCGCCACCGGAACCTACAGCGACGGCTCAACGCAGAATCTCACCGGCGCCGTTACCTGGACTTCATCGAAAACCACTGTAGCAACTGTGAGCGACGGTGGATTAGCTACCAGCGCGGCGAAGGGGACAGCCAACATCAAGGCCACCACCGGGACGATCACCGGTGCGGCCACTCTCACGGTTACCGCCATAGTGCTAACTTCGATCTCCGTCACGCCAACCCCAGCTTCCGTCGCTGCAGGCGACACGCAGCAGTTCACCGCTACCGGAATCTACAGCGACGGCTCGACGCAAAATCTGACCACCACCGCTACCTGGACTTCCTCGGAGACCGCGGTAGCAACCGTGAGTAGCCGCGGATTAGCCACGAGCATTGCGAAGGGAACAGCCAACATCAAAGCCACCTCGGCGGGGATCACCGGAGCGGCCACTCTCACGGTTACAGCCGCCGTATTAACTTCGATCTCGCTCACTCCAAGCACAGCTTCCGTCCCTGCCGGCAAGACGGAGCAGTTCACCGCCATCGGAATCTACAGCGACAACACGATCCAGAATCTGACCAACACCGCGACCTGGACTTCCTCGACGACGTCGATCGCAACGGTAAGCAGTGGCGGGTTAGCTAGCAGTTTGGCTCAAGGAACCGCGATCATCACAGCAACTTCGGGAACGATCAGCGGTTCAGCCCCGTTGATGGTCACGGCCGCAGTGATAACTTCTCTGTCCGTGACCCCTGGCAGCGTATCAATCGCGAAAGGGACGAGCCAGCAGTTCACAGCCATCGGGACTTACAGCGATGGCAGCACGCAGAACCTGACCAGCGCCGTCAAGTGGACTTCGTCTCCAACGACGGTGGCGACGGTAGTGCCCACGAGCGGTTCGGCCGCAGGGGTCGGCATCGGCACAGCCACAATCACGGCGACCTCCGGCTCCATCAATGCTTCTGCAACCCTCAACGTCGGACAGCCCACGCTGGTGTCGTTGGCCATCACTCCCGCCAATCCCTCGTTTGCTCTCGGGACAACGCAGCCCTTCACGGCCACCGGCACCTACAGCGATGGCAGCACTCTGGATCTCACCAACTCCGCCACTTGGACCACGACCGACAACACCATCGCCACGGTCAACGCTCAGGGCCTGGTCACCAGTGTCGCCCTGGGCAGCACCAGTGTCACGGCTACCTCGGGATTGATTTCCGGTTCTACGACTCTAACTATCACTCCAGCACTTCTGGTCTCGATTGCCGTAACGCCGGCCGTTCCGACGATTCCTTTGGGAACGACGCAGCCCTTCACGGCGACCGGCACCTACACCGACGGAAGCACGCAGAGCATAACCGGCACAGTGCAGTGGAGTTCCGACACGCCAACAGTCGCGACCATCAGCAATGCGACAGGTTCTCAGGGAGTGGCCAGCAGTGCGGGAGCAGAAGGCACGGCGACGATCACGGCAACTGTAGGTTCGGTGAGCGGATCAACCACGCTCAACGTGACCTCGGCGGCACTGGTGTCGCTCACGATTACCCCGGCCACGCCCACACTGGCGCTGGGCACTACTCAGCCGTTCACGGCGACCGGCACCTTCACCGACGGGAGCACACAGAATCTGACCAGCACAGTCACCTGGGCGTCAGATACGCAGGCGACGGCGACGATTACTCCTGCAGGCCTGGCCAGCAGCGTCGGGATCGGGACGGCAAACATCTCAGCCACTCAGAACGGCGTGAGCGCTTCAACGCTGCTGACGGTGACGGCTGCGGCACTGGTTTCGATTGCGATCAATCCTCCGGCAGCAACGATCCCGCTGGGCATGACGCAACCGTTCACGGCGACCGGCACTTTCACCGACGGTACGACGCAGGATGTGACCCAGACGGGGCACTGGAGTTCGACGGTGGCCACGGTTGCGACCATCAGCAACACGGCGGCAACGGCGGGACTGGCAACGTCGCTGGGAACAGGCACCACGACGATCGGGATCAGTTCAGGATCCGTGAGTGCTTCGGCGCCGCTCGTAGTAAATCCGGCGGCCCTGGTGTCGATAGCCATCACCCCGCAGACACCGATGATTGCTCTGGGCACGACCCAACAGTTCATGGCAACGGGAACCTACACGGACGGCAGCACGCAGGATGTGACCTCGGTGGTGACCTGGAGCTCGTCGTCGGCGACGGTAGCGATCATCAGCAACGCCGCTGGCAGCTACGGTCTGGCCACCAGTTCCGGACAGGGAGTGGCTACCATCACCGCCACTTCCTCATCCCTCACCTCTTCCACCACCATTACCGTCGGAAGTCCGGCTCTGGTTTCGATTGCGATCTTGCCGGCAGATGCTTCCATCCCGCTCGGCACCAGCCAGCAGTTCAGCGCGACAGGAACTTACACCGACGGCAGCACGCAAGATGTGACCGCTTTCGTTACTTGGGCTTCTGACACTCCCGCGGTTGCACTCGTAAGCGCGAGTGGGGTGGTGACAGGAACCGGAATGGGGACCGCTAACATCAGCGCCACGTCGGGCTCGGTTACAAGCTCGACTGCCGTAGCGGTGATCGCACCACTGCTCATGTCGATTTCCGTAACCCCGGGGAGTGCATCGATCGCGAAAGGGACGAGCCAGCAGTTCACAGCCATCGGGACTTACAGCGATGGCAGCACACAGAACCTAACCAATGCCGCGAACTGGAGTTCGTCGCCGACGACGGTGGCGACAGTAGTGCCCACGAGCGGTTCGGCCGCAGGGGTCGGCATCGGCACAGCCACAATCACGGCGACCTCCGGCTCCATCAATGCTTCTGCAACCCTCAACGTCGGACAGCCCACGCTGGTGTCGTTGGCCATCACTCCCGCCAATCCCTCGTTTGCTCTCGGGACAACGCAGCCCTTCACAGCCACCGGCACCTACAGCGATGGCAGCACTCTGGACCTCACCACCTCGGCCACCTGGACCACAGCGGACAGCACCATCG
>Ga0210388_10002823_pt1 | contig 13546 bp, 11 predicted proteins | sample IncBWC19OmetaG_FD_155485 | JGI IMG/M metagenome (GOLD analysis project Ga0210388, IMG submission 155485) | Forest soil microbial communities from Barre Woods Harvard Forest LTER site, Petersham, Massachusetts, United States - Inc-BW-C-19-O ... | reverse complement strand
GTTCTCTTGCTGGCGAACCCACCCCGCGCAGTAGTTCATGGCGATCCCGATTCGCCGGACCGTCGAGCCGTTGGCGCCGCCCCCGTGCCACAGGCTGCCGTTGTAAATGAGCACGCTGCCGCGTCGCATCTCGGCGGCGATGGTCTCGGGCGCTTCCCCGAAGTCCGGTGCGCGATCCCGCGTGTGCGACCCGGGCAGGAGCCGCGTCGCGCCGTTCTCCTCCGTGAAGTCCGTGATCGCCCACATCGTGTTGCAGACGATCGGCACGTGAGGTCGAGGCAACGGAATGAGCTGATCGTCGGCGTGGATCGGCTGCGCAGTCTCGCCCGGGTCGATGGCGATCGAGGAGAGCGAAGACACGAGGCAACCGCTGTCGAGCACCTGCTCGACGATGGGCAGAACGGCCTCGTGAACCGGGATCGACTCGAAGACCTTGCCGCGCGCGAGCAGGTTGTAGATGCGAACGGTGCGGAAGCCCTCGAAGATGTTGTCGCCCGCAGCGACGCGCTCCTCCCGCTCGATGCGCACGACGTCCGCTTGCAAGGCGTCGAGCAGGTCGACATCGATCGCGTCGCGCACGATCGTGTAACCGTCGCGCGCGATCCGCTCCACGTGCGTGGCGGTGGCTCCGACGTCCCGCATACCCGGATCATGGGCCCGTGACTCGGACCGGTCAACGAGGCCGCCCGATGCGGACGGAGGGCCGGATCACCATGGTCCGTCTGTCAGCTGGCACAGGGTCCTGGCACACGTGCCGTCCACAAAAGACGCTTGTTTCGAGAGGGTCCGTGCTGGCTCAGATTGTGCGTAGTATCCGCGCAAGGTGAGACGCATGAAGAGACGCGCCTTCGCTGTGGGCCCCGGGATTCTGCTCCTCGCCTGCGGGGGCAAGGCCATGCTCTCCGAGCCGTACGACCCCAACGCCGGTGACTCCGGCTCGCTCGCCAGCAGTGGGTCGAGTGGCGGCGCGACGCGTGGTCCCAGCGGGGACACAGGCGACCCGGGGATCATCTCCGGAGGCAGCAGCGGCGGTCCGGGTGGCCCCGGCAGTCGGGACGTCGACGCATCGGCCCTGGGCATGGGGTCGGACGCGAGCGCCGCGTCGGACGCGGGCGTGGGATCGGACGCGAACGTAGCGTCGGACACCGGCGGCGGATCCGACGCAAGCGCCCTGTCGGAGGCAGGCAGCGGATGGGACGCGGGGACCTACGACGGGGGAGCTTGCGGATCCGCGTCGGTCTCGTTCGGCACTGACATCATGCCGGTCTTCCGGAACGGCTGCACCCTGAGCAGCGTTTGCCACGGGCAGGTGGGCAACGCCAGCGAGGAAGACCTGTACCTCGGCGACAACGCCGGGAGCACCTCGCCGTCGGTGGTCTACCAGGGACGGGTCGGCGTTCGCTCGAAGGAAAACCCTTCGATGAACCTCGTCACGAGCGGCAATCTCTCCAGCAGCTACCTCTGGCACAAGGTCTACGGCGACCAGAACTCGAACCCCGCCGTGGCGAGCGGCTGCGCGAACGCGGCGAGCCAGTGCGGCGATTGCACGTCAAGTGCGCCGTGCGGCGCAATGGAGCCCTACCTGGGCGGCTCGCTTCCGACAGCCGATCTCTGCACGATCCAGAACTGGATCGGCCAGGGCGCTCGGAACAACTGACTCGACGCGAGACGCGCGCGCGGCGGGTAAGCTGGTCGGGTGACCACCGCGCCGAGCTCCCTCGACACGTTCGACCTCGGGGACCTCGCGCTGCAGTCGGGCGAAGTGCTCCGCAGCGCGCGGCTGGTCTACGCGACCTTCGGGGCACCTAGCGCCCGGCGCGACAATACGGTCCTCTTCCCGACGTATTACACCGGTTCGCACGCGGACAATGCGCGACTCATCGGCCCGGGCCGGGCGCTCGATCCGTCGCGATGGTTCGTCGTCGTCCCCAACCTCCTCGGCAACGGCGTCTCCTCTTCGCCCAGTCACGACGGACCCCAGCGGGGCGCAGACTTTCCCCACGTGACCGTGCACGACAACGTGGTCTTCCAGCAGCGTCTCCTCTCGGAGCGACTGGGCATCGACCGCGTCGCCCTCGCCGTCGGCTGGTCGATGGGGGCGCTGCAGGCCTATCACTTCGCCGCGCTCTTTCCCGACCGCACGCGCGCCCTCCTCGCCGTGTGCGGCTCGGCCAGGACGTCCCGGCACAACTGGGTGTTCCTCGAAGGCGTCAAGGCGGCGCTGCTGGCCGATCCCGACTTTCGCGGCGGCCGTTACGACAGCCCTCCGCAGCGCGGGCTCGAAGCTTTCGGGCGCGTCTACGCAGGCTGGGCCTACAGTCAGGCTTTCTTCCGCAAGGGGCTCTACGAGAGACTGGGGTTCGCTTCGGCGGCCGACCTGCTCGACGCCTGGGCGCGCGATCACGTGAAGTGGGACGCCAACGATTTGCTCGCGATGCTCTGGACCTGGCAGCACGCCGATCTGAGCGACAACGACGTCTACCGCGGCGACTACGCGCGCGCCCTCGGTGCCATCGAAGCGCGGACCATCGTCATGCCGTGTCTGACGGACCTCTACTTTTCGCCCGAAGACAGCGCAATCGAAGTAGGGCACATGAAGAGCGCCGAGCTCCGTCCCATCGACTCGGACTGGGGCCATGTCTCGGGAGGCCCGGACCGCTCTCCCGCCGACACTGCGTTCGTGGAACTGGCGATGCGCGATCTCCTGGGCTGATCGAGACCCCTCTTCAGATGAACGTGAGCTGCGCGCGCCTCTGCTCGTCGGTGACCTGATAGAAAGTGCGATCCCACTCCCGGAGTTTGTGGGCGAGATAGATATCCTTGTAGTAGTCGCCGAACGCGGCCGAGGACAGGGGGTCTTCGTCGAAGGCTTCGATCGCGTGAAGGAGCGTCCGCGGCAAGACGCGGATGCCCGCAGCCTTCAGGTTGCCGCGCTTGTAGAGATCATCGTTGAGCGGATCGCCGGGATCGAGCCGTTGCTCGATGCCGTCGAGCCCCGCCCAGAGCGAGATGGCTGCGGCGAGGTACGGGTTGTTCGACATGTCCACCGCGCGGTTCTCGATGCAGTAGCGGTTGCCCGGCAGGCGAAGCATCGCGCTGCGGTTGTTCTTGCCCCAGGCGACGAGCACCGGCGCCCACGAGAACTCGCGCAGATCCCCCTGCGCGATGAGGCCCTGATACGAGTTGTAGCTCGGGCAGGTCACCGCCGTGATCGCCGCCGAGTGGCGCAAGAGCCCGGCGACGAAGTGCAGGGCCAGGTCCGAGCATCGCACTCCGTACTTGCTCGCCAGCTTGCCCGGCCGCTCATCAGCCCCGTGGCGCCCGGGGGCGAACACGTTCGCGCCCGTCGCGATGTCGGCGAGCGACATGTTGAAGTGCGCTCCGCTGCGGAAGTCGTCGGCGAAAGGCTTGGGCATGAAGCTCGCCACCGCGCCGATCGACTGCGCGACCTTCTTCGCCATGAAGCGCAGGAAGACGAAGCGGTCGGCCATGGTGAGGGCGTCGGCGTACCCGAAATCGAGCTCGTACTGGCCTCGCCCGCACTCCTGGTCGTAGGAGAAGAGGCCCCAGCCGAGCTCCTTCATGTACCCGGTGATGGGCTCGAGGAACGCGTCCGACTCGCTGGCGAGCGCGAGGTCGTAGCAGGCGTTGGGTCCCTTGAAGCGCGTCTGCGTGATCGGGCGAAGCGCGCCGTCCCCTCCTTCGCGGAGGACGTAGAGCTCTGGTTCGATGCCGAGGTTGAAGCGAAACCCCAGGTCTCGCGCCCGGCGGAGCGCGCGCCGGAGCAGGGTGCGCGGGTCTCCTGCATATGGTTCACCGTGGTAGTAGAGGTCACTGTGAAACCAGGCGTGACTGCGGTCCCAGGGAAGGATCGTCATCGTGTCGAGGTCGGGCACCGTCGCGCACTCGTCCTCCTGGGGGCCGACGAGACCCAGTCCTTCGACCGCGCCCACGGTATAGAGCTCGCTCCCTTCGCACATGTGCTCGAACGACTCGATGGGCGTGGCCTTCGATTTCGGGATGCCGTGGACATCGACGAAGGTCGCGAAGCACGACCGCACCCCTGCGTCGACGAGCCGCTTCTTCAGGGCGATGACCCGCTCGCCGTCGACGGTGAAATCCTGGGGCACGCCGAAGCGGGGGGCTCGATCGTCGCTCATGGGGCGACACTAGGCGGCGGTTGTTTCGCGGCGGTTAACCGGGCGTGGGGGCCGGCGCGCTGCCGCCCGCGGTCGCCCGCTTCATCCGGAGGACGGCCTCCTCGAGCAGCCGCTGCGTGGTGCCGAGGTTGAGCCGGGCAAAACCTCGTCCTTGCACGCCGAACGTCGGTCCGCTCGAGAGCGCGACGCGCCCGCGCGAGAGAAACACCGCCGCCGGATCCTCCCCCAGTCCGAGCGCGCTGCAATCGAGCCAGGCGAGATAGCTCGCCTGGGGCATGACGTAGCGCACGGCGGGGAGCTCGGAGCGGAGCCTGTCGGCGAGCAGGCGGCGGTTTCGATCGAGGATGGCGATCACCTGCGCGAGCCACGCATCGCCTTCCCGGAGGGCCGCGATGGCGGCGAGCACGCCCAGGTGCCCTGCGTGGTAGGGCGTCTCGGGCGGAAGCCTGGACAGCACGGCTCGCGGCAGCTCCCCGCTGGCCACCATCACCGCAGCCTTGAGCCCTGCGACGTTCCAGGCCTTGGAGGTCGAGGTGAGGACGATCGCGCTTCGCCGCGCGGCGGCGGAGACGGTCGGAAATGGGGTATGCGTCGCCCCCGGCAGGGTGAGCGGGGCATGGATCTCATCGGCCAGCACGAGCACGCCATGGCGCTCGGCCAGCGCGCCGATCGTCACGAGCGCGTCGCGGTCGTAGATGACGCCCGTCGGGTTCTGCGGCGAGCAGAGGAGGTGCGCGCGCGCGCCGCTCGCGTAGGCCCGCTCGATCGCCGCAAGGTCGGGCGCCCAGCCTCGATCGCTTCGTGCGAGCGGAGCTTCTGCCACCCGGCGACCGAGGGAGCGCACGGTGCCCGCGAACGGAGCATAGACGGGCGGCTCGATGACCACGGCATCTCCAGGCGCGGTCGCGACGCGGAGGATCTCGGCGATCCCCGTCACGACGTCCGCGACGAGATGCACATCCGCGGCCTCGACGTCCCAGGCCCAGCGAGTTGCCGCCCAGGCCGCAAAGGCCTCGCCGAGGCCCGCCGCCGAAGCATACCCGGCGTCCCCTCGGGCGATCGCTTCGCGGAGGGCGCGTTCGATCGGTTCGGCGAGCGGGTAGTCCATCTCTGCGACCCAGGCGGGCAGCACGTCGGGCGGATAGAGGGCCCACTTGGCGCTCTTGCGCCGCCGGAGCGCCGCCTCCTCGGTCGCGTCGAAGGGATGATCGGGCATCGAAAGGAGCGTAGCGCCGGCCAGCGCGTGTCTTCGACTCTTCTGGCGAGTTCGTCCAGGCGAAGGCGGTAGCCAGCACGAACCTCGCGACGCAAGATGCCGCATGCTCAAGCTCCACGGCTTTCCGATGTCCCCGAACACCCGCCGCGCTCTCTTCGCGCTCGAGGAGCACGGCGCGGCCTACGAGCTCGTGACCGTCGATCTCATGTCGGGTGAGCAGAAATCGCCCGCCTATCTCGCGCTCAACCCCACGGGCCGGGTGCCCGCGCTCGTCGACGGCGACTTCGTTCTCTGGGAGTCGAACGCGATCCTCGAGTATCTGGCCGCGCTTCATCCGGAAAGGACGCTGGGCGCGCGGTCGGCCCGGGAGACCGGCGAGATCGCCCGGTGGATGTACATGAACGCGGCGCACCTCTCGCCGAACGTGGCGAGGATATTCGCTCATACGATTCGCTTGCCCGAGGCGCAACGTCTCCCGCGAATCGTCGAGGAAGCTCGCGCGGAGGTCGACCGCTGCCTCAAGGCGCTCGAGGGCCAACTCGCCGGGCGTGAGCACCTGCTCGATCGCTTCTCGCTGGCCGAGATCGCGATCGCGCCGACGCTGTCGGCGGCGCCGATGCTGGGCATCGACCTCGCGCGGTTTCCATCGGTCGCGGGCTGGATGAAGCGCATCGCTGCAAGACCCGCCTGGCAGAAGGTGCAGGGCTGAGAGAAGCGGCGGCGTTGTCGCGCGCGATTGACTCGCGCGCGCCTTCGTGATCAGGATTGGGCAATAGCCATGAAGAAGCTGTGCATCGTCCTCGGTGCGGCTGCGATCCTGTTTGCGTCGACGACGGGCTGCGGGGCGCGGACGACCGACGCCGGGAGCGATGGCGCCGGGCCACTGGCCTCGTGCGGCGACAACTGCACTCCGGCCCAGGTCTCCGCTTCCTGCGCCGACATCTGCCAGAAGATCGCGCAGTCCGGGTGCTCGTCAGGGTCGAACGACTGCATGTCGGGCTGTTCGCAGCTGCCGGCCATGGCGCCGTCGTGCACGTCGGCGGCGTACGCATTCCTTCGTTGCATCGAGGGCATGCAGCCGACCTGCGACAGTTCGGGTAACGCGCAATTCGTCGGGGGGTGCGACGCCCAGGAGCAGGCCCTGTCGAATTGCGTCGGTCCTTCGACCGCAGTGCCCGTGACGAACCCGGGAGGGGGAACGGGACCCAATAACGTTCCCGACACGGTCTGCCCGGGCATTCCGCGCCCCTCCGGGTCGGAGCGCTCGTGCTCCGGGTTCGGATCGGCAGGAGGATCCGGCGGGGCGCCGACCACGTGCGGCTCGTCGTGCTCGGACAGCTCCGGCAATCTGTGGGAGGCCGACTGCACGGGCTCGACCTGCACTTGCACGTACAACGGGGTCGACGCCTGCACTTGCCCGATGACGACGAGCGGTTGCACCCCGTGCTGTCCCGGGTCGAACTGAAGCGGGCGACGGGAACTTTGGCGCACGTCCGCGGTCCACGCCGCGATGGAGACTCGCCAGGCGACAGGTACGCCGGAAAAGGCTGCAGGCGCCCTCGCACCGGCAACCGGTTCTAGGGGGACTTTCTTCGCGCTCTCGTACGCAATCACCTGGGTCTTCGCGACGCCGGCAGCGCTTGCGTGGATGCGCCACGAGGCGCCGTCTCCCGGCGCCGTGGCCTGCGCGGGGCTCAGTGCGCTGGGTCCCACGCTCGCCGCGTTCGTGATCGCGGCAAGCGGGGCAAAGGGTACGAAGCGTCGAGAGCTCGGGGCCGTCTTCGGGCGGTGGCGCACGCATCCCGCGTGGATCGCTCTGGCGCTCTTCACGCCCGCCACGGTTCACCTCGCGGCGACGAGTCTTTACGTGGCGCTGGGCGCGCGTCCCGCCCAGTGGTTCTACCCGCCCGCCGCGCCCGAGCAGTGGGCGGCGCTCGTGGTCTTCCCGCTCGGCGAAGAGTTCGGCTGGCGAGGCTTTGCTCACCCGCGCATGGTCGCGCGCCATGGGCTCGTCAAAGGGTCGCTGCTCCTGGGGACGGGATGGGGGCTCTGGCACTTGATGTACTCGATCACCCCGCAGACCGGAGGCTTCGACGTCTTCCAGTTCGCCCTCGGCATGCTGGAGTTGCCGCTCTATTCGCTGGTCATCGCCTGGGCGTTCGAGCGCTCGGGCCGGAGCATGGCCGTCGCCATCGCGTTCCACGCCGGCGCACACCTCGATCACATCGAGCACGCTCCGCGCGCGTACCTCGGGCTCCACGCCCTTCACCTCATCGTGGTGGCCGTCGTCGCGGCGCTCGCAGCGCGGTCGATGGCCAAAGGGCAACCGCGTCGCGATCTCGAGCTCGGGGCCGCGGCGCCGGCGCCGTGAGCTCTCGGGCACACCACCATACAGCCCCCTTCTGCGCCGGCTCGTCAGCGGCCGGTGTCGTCCGAGGATCCGCGCGATGCCTCGGGGTGCGCGGCGAATGCCGCAGTGCGTTCTCGTCGTTCGGGCATTTCTCGGCAGACTGCAATTTCGGTGTGAGCTTCACCGTCTTCCCATAAGAGCGATGTCGGAGGAGGAAGGGCGGTGCGGCGCACGGCGCGCACTCCCGTGCATGTTGTCCGCGAAAAGAGCCGCTTTCGGAGACGTTCTAGGGGCGCGCTGCCGCTCGCAAAGTCCTCGTGAAGCCCTCCGGGACTTGGTACTGTGGCATTGTTGGTAGGAGTGTCTGCGAAAGGGCAATAAGCCAATGCTGACTCAGTCTCCAATATATCGGGCTCCTCGCGCAGTACCCGCGCTCGTCAGCGTGATCCTCCTCGCATGCGGATGCAGCTCCGCGGGCCCCCAGCAGGGTCAGGCCGTGGCCCCGGCGGACGAGGCCCTGGCGGCGGACTCCGGTGGCCTGCCGACCAAGGACGACGGTGGAGTCGACACCAAGGACGACTCGGGCCTGGGGACCAAGGACGACTCGGGCCTCGGGACCAAGGACGACGCCGGGCTCGGAACCAACGACGACGCCGGGACGGGGACGGGGACGGGGACGCAAGACGCCGGAGCCGGGACCACAGACTCGGGCATGCCCCCACTCCCGGACGCTGGCGGCGGAATGAACGAATGCTTCGCGTGCGCCGAGCAGCGAGGGTGCAACGTGCAGGTGAATGCGTGCGTCCATTCGCCGGCGTGCGTGCAGGAAGGTAGCTGCGACCTGACGTGCCTCGAGTCGACGGGACCGTTCAGCGCCGTCAACCTACACTGCGTCCAGTCCTGCTCCACCGACTGGCACGCGACCCAGGATCTGCTCGCGGCCGTGACGTGCGGCTTCCGGGTGTGCCCGCTGGAGTGCCTCCGCCCGCTGATCTCCTGCGGGGTGGACGCAGGCGCGCCGGGCCCGGTTGATCCTGGCAAGCCGGGGTGCGTCCCGGACCACGCCCTGCCTTTCTAGTCCACGATATCGCGCGGCATCGCGGCCACCGACCCGGACGACGAAGAGCTCTTCGCCTCGGGACGGCTCGCCGGCGCGCTTCTCGAGGTAGGCGCGGGTGGACGTGCCCCGGTCACCGTTGCGGACGGCCGTGGATGCGCGTAATCCACCCGACCTGAGCGCGGCGATCAGGGTCGCGCGTCGAGAACACCTTTCGAGAAAGGGCGGGCCGATGAAGAAGTTTCTCGTTCTCTACAAGGCACCGATGTCCGCGTTCGAGCAGATGAAGAAGGCCACGCCGGAGCAACAGAAGGCCGGAATGGACACGTGGATGGAGTGGGGCAAGAAAGCGCACGCGTCGATCGTCGACATGGGCGCGCCGCTCGGAAAGAGCCTGCGCGTCACGAAGGGCGGCGGCACGTCCCCCTCCACCAACGAGCTCGGCGGATTCTCGATCCTGCAGGCGGAGTCGAAGGAGGCGCTCGCCGAGAGCCTGAAGGGACACCCCCACTTCATGATGCCCGACGGCTCCATCGAGATCATCGAGTACCTGCCAATGCCAGGCACGTGAGGCCCGCCTAGCGGCAATCGCTGGACATGGCTGCGTGCACTTCCCCGCAGTCGGTCCACCGGTCGCAGGACTCTGTTGCTGACGAGTGGGTGCTCCGCGACATCGACATCGGGATCCGTCGAGGCGACCGACGCCCCCGTCGCGATGACGCCCGCGCCGGTGAGCGCGACCGGGGCACCACTCCCTGCGACCGACACGCCGGTCGTGTTGATACCCGCGTCGGTCGCGTCGACCGACACGCCGGTCGCGAGGACAGCAGGGTCGGTCGTCGTGACCGATGCGCCGGTCGCGAGGACAGCACCGTCGGTCGCCGTGACCGATGCGCCGGTCGCGAGGACAGCACCGTCGGTCGCCGTGACCGATGCCCCGGTCGCGAGGACAGCACCGTCGGTCGCCGTGACCGATGCGCCGGTCGCGAGGACAGCAGCGTCGGTCGTCGTGACCGATGCCCCGGTCGCGAGGACAGCACCGTCGGTCGCCGTGACCGATGCGCCGGTCGCGAGGACAGCACCGTCGGTCGACGCGACCGACGCATCGTCGTCGAGACCCGAGCCTCCGTCGCGATTGACCGGGCCGTCGGTCGTGACGATGGCCCCGTCGGTCGCGATGACCTTACGAAGAGAATCGCCTCCCCTGCGTGTCCGTTGCCCCTCTTTCGTCCACGTCCTCGGCCCGCCGTGCCTCCTCCTCGTTCTCGCGCGCGGACACGTCCTCGGCCCGCCGTGCTCGAAATACCGTTCGCGTTCTCGTAGGCGTGCCCGTGCAACGTGGACGGGCGCGATGCCCGTGCTTCGTTCTTCGGGCGCGGTGCCTGTCCGGACGGCATTGCGGTCTAGCGGGGCGTGTCTGCGGGAATGACCTCCGAGGGTCCCATCTCCCGCGCATCCTGCGCCGTACTCGGCTGATCCCGGAAGCGGTGACCGAGGCGCTCCTCCCACCTCCGCAACACAGTGAGCGGCGGGTCGCTGGGCCCGGGGAGCGCGTCGCATGCCAGGTCCCCTCCCCTCGCTGCGGGGGCCTCGGCGTCGTGACTCCCGAAGAACTGCCTCAGCGCAGCGCCGTCTGCGGTTCGATCGAAGACGGCCACGGTCTCGCCGTTCTTGTCGGCGGCCGCCCAGGCGGCGTCCGAGGCCCACCCCGCGGTCGACCAGCGACATCCGTCGAGGTCCGTGGTCCCGTCCTCGCGAATCAACCAGTTGCAGAGGCTCCGCGCGGTCTTCACCAAGAACCGATCGCCGTTCGGGCTGAAGACGATCTGCGTCCCCTTCTCGGGGCTCGGCGAGATCGGCGCTTCGCCCTGCGCGCTGTGCAGCTTCAGCGAGTCGCCGTCTCGAACGATCCAGCGCGCCGCACCCGGCCCCACCGCGACGACGCCGGTCACGCCGGTCGGCTCGAACCCGCGATCGGGCGAGCACGCGGTCACCTTCTCGATGCGGCCATCGATCACGACCGCGTCACCCGTCGGTGCGACGCCGCCTATCGCGCCTGGAACGGGCGGTCCGCAGAAGTGCTTCCCGCCGAGGTCCCAGCGGGCGACCTTCTGGAGCGAGGGTCCGGGAGCCGACGGGGAGCCGCTCATGTAGCCGAGCTCGAAGATCAGAGAGGGCATCGGGGACTCGACGAAGAAGGCCTCGTCGATGCGGACGGAGAAGACCGGCCCGTCGTCCCCGAGCGCGGAGGCCGCATCGAAGGGCATTCCTCCGAGCTCGTAGCTCCTCTCTCCGCCCGAGTGCGTCGTATCGTATTCGAGCAGTCGCTGATCCGCCCGCTCGCCGAACCAGGCGTTCGATGCGGCTTCGAGAGATTCTCCCCCCGAATCGAACCCGTAGAGCTCCGTGTACCCGGGCGCGCTCGGCCCTTCTCCGCGGTACGTGAAGACCGCGCCGCTCCCCGTCGGGAGCATGCGGATCGAGGTCCACGCGCGCTCCACGGCGGGGGGCGCCCAGCACGGCTTCGGGGCGAGCAGGAGCACATCCGAGCGGTCGATCGATGCCGGGTCTCGCCAGTGAGCTGACCCGCAGATCGTGCCGTCGTCCTGGACGAAGGTGCTGCTCATGGCGGGCAGCACCACGTCGGTTCGAGTCCAGGAGCCGGCTTCGTCCTCGCCGTAGAGCGTGACTCCGTCCTGCGACGCGCGGCACATGAGTCGCGTCCCGTCCGGACTGAAGCGCTGCGCCTCGCAGCCGATGCCGGCGTAGAGGCGGCGCGGCCGCGACGACGCGAAATCCCAGACCTCGCCGGCGCCCGCCGCGTCCCGGAGCACGCACCGCGGCGCCTGCGCCGCGCAAGCCTCCACGCGGTCTCCGCGAGGTCCCGTGGGGGCCGCGCCCGCGACCTTGGTCGACTCGGACGTCCAGACGCTGCCGCGACGTCGATAGGCCGCGATCCCGTCGCCTCGGAGGAGGAGCCGATCGCAGGTCTCGTTGATACTGCCCGCGAACCATCGCCGGCGGGCGACGCTTGTCGGCGCGGCGCCGTCGGTCGCGCGCCAGACTCGCCCGTTGCTCGTGACGACGCACCCACCGGAGGAGGCTCCCGAAAAGGACAGAGGAGTCTCGTCAGGGAGCAGCTTGAAGGAGGCTCGCGGCGTTCTGGGCAGGGAGTCGAGATCCCAGATCCCCGCCACGCCGTCGCTCCATGTGAGCATCTGGTTCCCGTCGACCAGCGCCGAGCCGCCAGCGCTGTCGAGATCGAAAGACGCCCCCGACTCCTGATTCACGATGTGGATCCAGCCCGAGCCCTGGAGGACGAGGGTCCGGGGATCCGCTCCGAGGATCGTCCCCTCCGCGACGTGGCGCGCTCTTCGAAGCGGCCCGAGCGCGGCCATGGCCGACGCCGCGGTCCGGCGGCGGCTGTCGTCGTCGTCCACCACGCGCGCCTGCAGGGCGTAGAGGACGCGCAAGAGCGGGCTGTCCACGAGCATGGCCTTTCGCTCCCAGAACTGCGCGAGAAGGCTCCGCGCTTCGTCGTCGTGGCCGGCGCTGCGCAGCCTATCGAACGCGTCGATGGGCGCGTCCTCCGCGTCGAACCCCGCGCGCAGGGCGTCTCGTCGGGCGGCCGTGAGCGGCTCGCGGATCGTGCCGATCTGGCTCGTGGAACCGGGGAGGTATTGAACGGCGCCGGGCGCGCCCTCGGAGACGACGTCCCGGGCGGCGTGCCCTCTCGCCAGCGAGGCCTGGTACGTCCCCAGGACCGACGCCGCGAGCAGCGCGGCGCCAATCGTCGCCACCGCGGCGATCCCGATGCGGCGGGTCTTGTCTTCGGCCTTCGGACTAGCGCGCATCTTCGATCTCGCGTGAAAGCGGAGAGGGCAGGGAGGGCGGTGCTTCGAAGTCGGACACGTCGGGGTGGCGCCGAGCTCCCGACTCGGGGCGCTGCTCCGGCCGGGCGCCCTGGGTCTCCGGCAGTGCCATCAGCAGCAGGATGAACCCGGCCAGCGCGACGGCGGCCAGCCCGCAGAAGCCCGCTGCGTCGCCGAAGCGGTCGACCACGTAGCCGGTCGCGGTGGTGCTCACGGCGGCCCCGGCGGCAGTGGCCGTTCCGATCGCCCCTTGCGCGACGTTGAACCGCCCTGTGCCGCGGGTCACGTCGGCGACGACGAGCGGCGCCACGATCATGAAGGCGGTGGCGGCGAGCCCGTCGAGAACCTGGATGGCGACGAGGAGCTCGGGGCGGGTCGTGAGCGCGAAGAGAAGGCCGCGGAGAGGCAGGAAGGCAAACCCGAGGAGCAGGAGCGGCCTTCGGCCCCACCGCTCCGCCTGCCGCCCGCACCACGGAGCGACGAGCACCACGACGACCTGGGTCGTCATGATGCAGAACGACAGGAGCAGCGACGACTGGCGTGCCTTGCCTCTCCCCAGCACCGTCGCGAGCAGCGGCAGCATCGACGCGTTGGCGAAGTGAAACAGGACCGCACACGCCATGAAGACGAGAAGCAGCCGGTTCGACCCCAGGTCGGCGAGCCGCGTCGGCGGGCCTCCGGCTGCACCGCCGCGGGCTGCGGTGTCGTCGATGTCCCGCGGGTCGATCAGCGCGACGGCGACGAGCGCGGGGACCGCCAGCAGCGCAGTGACCCAGAAGATCGCGACGGGCGACATGGCGTAGCCCACCAGCCCCATGAAGGCCGCCGAGGCGAGGTTGCCGCCCGCGCCGAACTGGCGGTTTCGTCCGAGTCGCTGTCCCAGCTCGCCAC
>Ga0210388_10002822_pt1 | contig 13546 bp, 8 predicted proteins | sample IncBWC19OmetaG_FD_155485 | JGI IMG/M metagenome (GOLD analysis project Ga0210388, IMG submission 155485) | Forest soil microbial communities from Barre Woods Harvard Forest LTER site, Petersham, Massachusetts, United States - Inc-BW-C-19-O ... | reverse complement strand
AGCGCTGGCGCCGGTCGTGTTGTTCTCGCCGTAATCCAGCGCGTGTGACCAGGTATAGTTTGCGTCCACGGATACGTAGTGCGACAGGCGGTGCTTGTACTGCGCCACCAGCGCCTCGTAATTCGAACTCACGCCGCTGAAGATGTCCGTAATCGAGCTGAAGTTCGTGTTGGGACGCTGCCCGAGAAATGCGTTGGTAGTGAACGTATAGCCGTTCGGCAGCGGACCCGCGGTGTTCGGCGAGTTCACCGTAAAGCTAACCGGCGTTGGCGTTGGCAGATTGGTGTCGAGGAAATCCGGAAGGCGGCGGCCCCACGAGCCGAGCCAGCTGATGCTGAAGGTGTCGTCCTTGGAAAGCTGCTGTTCAACTGTCAGGTCAGCTTGATTAATCTGCGGCACCTTGAAGTTCGGGTCGAGATAGTCGGCCGTTGCGTTACCGCCAGCAGAGCCCAGGCATGCCGCCTGGTTGGCCGGAGCAACTACCTGCGGGAAGGTCGGCGCGCAGGACGTATGGGGATTCAGACTGGGATTTGTCTGGCTGCCCGCCGCACCGGTGCCGATGAGCGCCTGGTACAGAGTGGAGTTGATGGCGCGCGCGTAGAACAGGCCGTAGCCGCCGCGCACAATGGTTCTGCCATTGCCCATCGCATCATACGCAAAGCCCACGCGGGGAGAGAAATTCGCCTTGCTGTTGTTGAGCGTCGAAGTCTGCGGCAACAGCGAATTCGACAGCTGAGCACCGGGAAACTGCTCATAATCCCAGCGAATGCCAAGGGTGAGGCTCAGGCGGCGGCGAACCTTCCATTCATCTTGCGCGAAGAAGGCATAGTCGCTGGTCGTCATCTCCAGTCCCGGCAATCCGGCGCCCTGGTTGAAGTAGGTATAGTTCTCCGCAATCTTTCCTGCGGTCGGATGCGTTGAGAGATAGAGATCGGAGATATAGGCGCCGATCGGTGTCGCACCGCTGTATGTGAAGCCGCCGTACTGGTTGTAGAGGTTCGATAGCAGATCGTAGGTGTGAACGTAGTCCTCACCGAACTTGAAGTCATGGTTGCCGCGGATCCACTCGACGGTATCGGCAAGCTGCCAGCGCCGCTCGTCCGGATACGCAGCGCGCTCCAGGAACTGCGGGGTGCCAAATTGGAAGAAGCCGCTCAAATAGACGTTCGGCGGCAGAGTCAGCGGGTTAGTGTAATTCGGGGTATTCGTCAGGTTGCCGGTTTCATACGGAGTCGGAGTCTGATTCGATTCGAACTCGAAATCGCGCCCGTACATGTACCGGACTTCGTTGCTGATCGACGATGTGATGAAGCTGTCCAGCTTTCCTACGATCCAGTTGTCGCGCACATAATCATTGCCGAAGCTGGCCAACCCGTACGCTACTGCCGGGCTCGTCTGGATGCCGGCTGGAGAAGTCCAGCGCATCCGGTTCGCCTCGACCGATACGTGGTTCTTGTCGTTCACCTGCCAATCGATCTTGGGGAAATAGATCGTCTGATCGCCAGTGCGCGGCGCAGTGCCAAGCATCGAGGTGAGTCTCGAGATGCCGGAGGTATAAACGCCGTACGCGTTCGCGTAAGGCAGACCCGTCGCACTCACAATCTTGCAGATCTGGGCGTCCTGGTAAGAAGGAGCCGCGCTGCCTGTGCTCACGCCGCACGTCTTGCCGGCAGGAAGGGTCGGATCGCCGGGTGTGTAGAAGTTGGCGTTGGCACTCGTGCCGGTGATCGTCGCAGCCGCGGGAAAGTCGTGATAGAACTTGTCGGCCGCGAGGAAGAAGAAGAGCTTGTCCTTGATGATGGGTCCGCCGACACCGAAGCCATACTGCCTGCGCAGGTCCGTCGGCTTGAAGGGAACAATCGTGTATTTCGTCGTGTCCGGAATCTGGATCGGATGTGTCACCGACGCATTCGTTGCGGCCCAGGCGCTGTCGCGATCGTAATAATAGCCCTCGCCGTGAAACTGATTGCCGCCACTCTTGGTAATGGAGTTGACGATGCCACCCGCAGACCGCCCGTACTCGACCGAGTAATTCGACGTGTTGACCTGGAACTCCTGAACCGCGGCTTTGCTTGTGGAATAGCCTGCGCGCGTGCGTCCGCGTTCTTCTGCGAAGAAGGCCTGGTTGTCGTCTGTACCATCAATGGTTACGTTATTAAGCAGTGTGCTCTGACCGCGGAAGCTCAGCAGTCCATAGCCGTTTGAATCGTTGACCACGCCGGGTGTCAGCAACGCGTAGCTCGACCAACGGTAGTTGCTCACCGGCAGATCATGAAGAGTCCGCTGGGCGATGACACCGGAGAACTCGGGCGTTTCGGTGTTCACCAACGGCGCCGCTCCGCTCACCTCTACCGTCTGCATCGTCGAACCGGTACTCAGATGAGCATCGACGGCGGTGAGGAGGCCGACCTGTACCGTGAGATTAACTGATTTGTAAGCCTCAAAACCGGAGGCCGTGATCGTGACGCTGTAAACTCCTGGCTGCAGATGGATGACACGAAAATATCCGGACGCATCCGTCGTCGCGCTCTGCTGAGCATTGGTGGCATTATTCAGAACACCGACAGCAGCGCCACTGATAACGGCGCCCGTCGAGTCGACGACTGTCCCGCCGATCGCGCCGTCCACGGCCGTCTGCGCTTTGGACGCAGGCGTAAAGAGAAAACATAAAAGTGCGGCTAAAGACAGAGGAATACGAAGGGGTTTTAGCATCAGAGCTCTCCTAAAAATAACTAAAGTCGGTCGGGCCTTTAACTTGCCGTTTGCGACGTGCAATGAAAGATCACACTGCTCAGGGCGGCGAAAATGCCTCAGAGCCTTAATGCATTTGATCCGGACAAAAGACGCTCAGGATCAGGAAAATCAACTTTGGGCACACAGATACCCAGAGGAAATCCTGCCACAGAAAGATTACTAGAAGGTTAATGAATGTTCTAGAAAGATTCGGCCGACCGACGAACGCCCTCCGGAGCATGGCTCTAAAAAAGCACCATCGAAGCTTCCATCCCGCCCGCAGCTGGCGCTTCTGCTACACTCTGGCGCTCTCAGCGCTCGCGGTGAGTTTAGAAGATGAATTTACAGCCGACCTGGACCTGCCGTTGCTGATACAGCGCTGAGTTGTTGGTGTTCGTCACTCCGCCAAACGGTGCGGTTGCGCTGGGCACAATCTGCTCCACGCTTCCACCGCTGGCGTTCGTGGTTGTAGTTGTAGTCATGCCGCTCTGGTAACTTAACGTCGCCATATTTGCGTGAGCCGGATCATTGGTCAGCCGATATCCGACAGTCTGAATCGCCGTAACGTTCTGATGGTTCAGCAGATTGAACGCCTCTCCGATCAACTCGACCGACACGCGTTCACTGAGGCGCGTGATTTTGGCAAAGCGCAAATCCAGATTCATCACCGCGGGATAGCGAAAAGTATTCCGGCCCACGGGCGCAATCAGGTCTTCTCCACCTGATCCGTTCAGACTTGCGCCGAGCCCTGAAATCGGAACCGACTCGTCCGTGATCACTCCATTCGGCTGATCTACCGCCTTCAGGCAGTTCGCGCCGCCATTCGGCCCCCCCGCTGTCAACCAGTTGAAATACGAACATGACGGCGCCGGAACCGAGCCTATCGTGCGCATCGTGTATGGAAGTCCCGTGCGCCACTCGCCCGTCATTGCGAGCGTAAATCCGTTCAAAAGCGTTCCCGTAGATCCATGCAGTCTCCATGGCTCATGCGCAACAACACCGCCTGCAACGCGCTGGCGGACGTCGAAGTTCGACGTTCCATGCTCCAGGCTCAGATCCGCCGGATCGTAAACGTCGTTGCGATCGGCAACGGTCGACTCGTTCTGGTTATCGTCGATGGCATGCGAATAGGTGTAACCGGCATTGATCGTGATGCCTCGCGCGGTGCGGCGCGTCAACCGCACCACAGCCGCGTGATAGGTTGCATTCGTCTCGCTGATGATGTCGGTAATCGAGCCATACTTCGGATTCAGCCGCTGATAATAAAACCGATTGACAGCATAGAAGGGTGTCGTAAGACCCGCGTTCTGCGAACTGCTCTTCTTGAGCGGCCCTAAATTTCCCGGGCTTCCCGGATCATCCACGTTATAAAACAGTGTGGCCACTGCATTCAGGTCGATATTTCTGTCGAGAAACTGAGGCAGCTCGTGGGCATTCGAGCCCATGTAGTTGAGCGTCAGGGTCATGCGACCCCTGAGTTGCTGTTGCAGAGAGAGCTCGCTCTCAACAACCTGCGGATTCTGAAACCGCTTGTCGAAATAAACCGCATTCGGGCCGGTCGCGTTTTGACCCGTTGCGTTGGGGCTAACATATGGCGTCTCATCGCTGGCGAACACATGCGGAAATGGCGGAGCGCCTGCGTCCAGCGGGCGATAATAGTAGGTCCGCGCGGACCTGGCTGATCCTGTCGACGTCAGCGCGCTGAACACTGTCGCGTTTGGAATCCGTCCGTAATAAATCCCGTAACCCGCACGCAGAATCGTGTGGCCGGACCCGAAGATATCCCACGCAAAGCCTCCGCGTGGGCCGAAGTTGTTGCGGTCATGCGGCATGAATGCGGTCTGCGGAATATCGGGGTTTGCTACCGCCTTGTTGGTGTCCGGCAGGTCTTCGTATTCGTAGCGAACGCCCAGCGAGAGCGTCAACCGATGCGTGATCTTCCACTCATCGGCGAGAAATGCAGCGTAATCTTCCGTTTCGAATTGCCAGATGGAAGACCCCACGGCCTGCTCGAAGTGCGAGTAGCACGGATAAGTTCCGGCGCCCGTCGTTGTACCGTCGCAACTGTTGGGCGCCAGCATATCCGAGGTGAAATCCAGCAGGCTCGAATACGAATACGACCCGTTCTGACTATTCAGTCCACTGATCGCATCCGTCACATGGCTATAGTCGTATCCGAACTTGATTGCATGTCGATGATGAATCCACGTCATCGCATCCACAAACTGCTGACGCGTCTCCTCGGGATATTGAGGCTTGTTCAGGTTGCTCAAAGTGCCGAACGTAAAGCCCGCACTTCGGTCGACGGATATCTGCGGAGCCAGCCCATACCCGTTATTAGCAAATTGCTTTTCAAACTCAGTCTGAGTACTGACGGTTTGCGCGAGAAGGTCGCGGCTGTACTGGTAGCGAGCATTGTTCAACAGGTTGGGAGTTGCGAAATACTCCAAGCGCGTATTGACCGCGTCTTCGTTCGTCATGCTGTTGCCAAAGCTTCCGATGCCGTCAGTTTCCGTCGTTCCGTTTAGCACCCCATTCACCGTTGTGCGCCGCATGTAGTTGTATTGCGCGATCAGATGGATGCGATTATTGGCGCGCCAGTCGATCTTGGGAAACACGATGACCTGGTGCGCCGACCGCGGAACGTTGCCAAGCATCCCGCTCATCTGGTGCAGCACAGTGTCATAGGCACAGGACGCGAGGCCTGTTTCGGCGTTGGCTGCAACCGTGCCTCGGCAAGTCGTCACAATAGGATTTGTGCTGCCCGCAATCCTGGCTCCCAGTGTTTCGAGTGACTGCTCTGTCGGCGATGCAAAGAACACCTGTGGCTCATTCGCTCGCGCGATCCCGGGAAAATCCCGCTCATGCTGGTCGTAGGCTAAAAACCAGAAGAGCTTGTCGCGACGAATCGGACCGCCCGCGGACAATCCCCACTGCAGCCGCTTATCCGGAGCCTTGTATGGCAAGTCCACGTACGTGATCGGCTTCCCGTCCAGGTACATCACCGGCTGCCCGTTCGCTGTGGCTGTCGTTCCAGCAGGTTCCACCTGCATCACCTTGCTATAAGCGTTCGCAGAACCCCACGCCGCATCTCGGTCGTAGAAAGCCAACTGTCCATGGAGACGATTCGTTCCGCTCCGAGTGATGCTGTTTATTTCTCCGCCCGCCGCGTGTCCATATTCAGCGGAGAAGTTCGAGGTGTTCACCTGAAACTCGCTCACAGCCATCCGTGTCGTCGCGTAGCCGTTGCCTCCCGTCCCTCGCTCACGCGCGTGGAAGGCCAGGTTATTGTCGGCTCCATCGAGCGTGATGCTGTTCATCAGCGGACTCAGCCCGCGAAAGCTCAAAGCGTAGTCGCTGTTCCCGTCCGGAGCCGCGCCGCTCGCCAGAGCAACTAAACGCGACCATTGGCCACTGCTTTCCGGAAGCTCCTGAAGCTGCTGCTGATCCACATTGCTGCTCACCGCGGGCGAAAGATCGTCCCGGGGTAACTCGCTGTCCGGCTTCCCCGCGCGCAGCGTGACGCCGAGTTCCAGCTTCACCGTCAGCAGCGTCACGCGCCCGACGTCCACGGTCACATTCGCAGCTCTCCAGGGAGCAAATCCCGGCGCGTTGATGCGCACCGTATAGTTCCCGGGAGCGACCTCCGCGAAGCGAAAATTCCCCTTGCTGTCGCTCAGCATCTGGCTCTGGCTGCCATTCGCCGTATTCCGCAGCGTAATCAGTGCCGGAAACAGCCGTCCGCCCGCATCCTTCACCAGCCCTGCGATCGATCCGCCCGTATCGGACTGGCTATAGACGAGCGGGTTGAGTGAGAGGAGGAGCAGCAGAGAAACGCAGTGGGAACGCAGCGTGCAGCGTCGATGATTCATGCGAAGCCTCTTTGCCAACCTCGCAACCACGCCCGTTCGGACAACAGTTCGCCGAAGGCTCGCGATTGCATCCCATCGGGTGCAATCGCGAATCCCCAGGTACTGGGCGGAAGTCTTAGGAACAGATCGCCTTATGGCGATCCGCGCCGATATCTCTCTGAATTGCTGGAATTGGTGAGTGCAGAGTACGCGATTCGTTAAACTAGAGAAGCGAAATGTTTATAGATGAAGCGAAAATTCGAGTAAAAGCCGGTGACGGAGGTAATGGCTGCATGGCCTTCCGTCGCGAGAAGTTTGTTCCGCGCGGCGGACCTTCCGGCGGCGACGGCGGACACGGCGGCGACGTGATCATGGAGTCCACCCAGCGCCACAACACCCTGATGTACTTCAGGTTTAACCCGGAGCACAAAGGCGAGCGTGGCGAACACGGCATGGGCTCCAACTGCACCGGCCGCGAAGGCAAGGATGTCGTGCTGAAGGTGCCAGTCGGGACCATGCTCTACGACGCCGAGACCGGCGAGCTGGTGCATGACTTCGCTCTTCCCGACGAGCGCGTGGTCGTCGCCAAGGCCGGACGCGGTGGGCGCGGCAACCAGCACTTTGCCACCTCCACGCATCAGGCTCCGCGCGAGCACGAACTGGGCAAGCCCGGTGAAGAGCGTAACTACCGGCTGGAGCTGAAGGTGCTGGCCGACGTGGGGCTGGTCGGTTATCCGAATGCCGGAAAATCGACGCTGATCTCGCGCATCTCGGCCGCCCGTCCCAAAATTGCCGATTATCCTTTCACCACGCTGCAGCCCAATCTCGGAGTGGTCTCGATCGGCGAAGCTCCGCATGAGCAAAGCTACGTCGTCGCCGACATCCCCGGCCTCATCGAAGGCGCGCACCTCGGCGCTGGTCTGGGCGTGCAGTTCCTGCGGCACATCGAGCGCACCCGCATCCTCGCGCATCTCGTCGACGTGTCAGACGCCAGCGGACGCCCCGACGCCGTTGAAGACTTCAAGGTGATCGTCAGCGAGCTTGCCAGCTTCGGCCACGGACTCGACGAAAAACCGATGATCGTCGTCGCATCCAAGGCCGACGTGGCCAATCCCGAAAAGCTCAAAAAGCTGAAGGCTATGGCCAAGCGGAAGAAGCTGCCCTTCTATGAGATCTCCGCAGTCACAGGGCTCGGTATCGAGAAGCTCAAGTACGCCATCGGCGAGCGCGTTCACGAACTTCGCGAAGAAGCAAAGCGCGAAGTCGAGCTCGAGGTGCAAGCAGACTAACCTCACGACGAGACTAGCGCCTCTTCGCCCAGCTCTCACTGTTTTGTGGCTGCGAAGAAGTGATCGATCAGATAATCGCGCAGCTGAAAGTCGAAGCTGCGAGTGTTCTGGGTCGTATCCATCGCGTCTGTGTTGTAGGCCACAACATAGGCGCGGTGCGTCTCCGGATTGATATAGAAATGGCTCCGAAAGCCATTCTGCCAGCCGGCATGACCAACCAGCTTCAGCTTGCCATCCGTATGAAGAAAGAAGCTCGTCGCGACCTCATCATGCGCACCGGGACGTGAAACGAAGTCCTCATCAGGGACTACCGGCAGATAGGGTTTCCACATCTCTTCGAGCGAAGACCGCTTGAGAATCGCATCATATTCCGACTGCTTTGCAGGATCGCCAAGTAGAAACCGGATGTATTTTTCCATGTCGGCAAATGGAGAGTTCAGACCACCGTTCGATCGCGTGATCCCGGTGTTGAAATCGAACTGATCTTCGGAAAGCTTCCCATCCTTCAGGTCCCAGCTGTGCGAGCGGTACGGCAGTAAGAAATAAGGGCTGCGGTCGAAGTACGTGCGATTCATTTCCAGCGGCTTGAGAATGTTCTTGTCGATATAAACCTCGTACGGATCGCCGGAGAGGCGCTCAATGACCTCTCCAAGAAACACCACTCCCAGGTTGGAATAGCTGAAGCGGCTGCCGGGTTCGAACGCCACATCGGTATAAGGCAGCATGGCCACGATCTGCGACCACTGTGTAGGCTCAAATGGCTGCCACTCCGCATCACGCCACGGCCATGTTGGATCGCGAAAACCGCCCGAGTGCGTCATCATGTGCCGGATGGTGATCTTCGAAATCGGTCCGTGGACATCATGAACAGCGGCCAGCTCCGGTATGTACTTGATCAGCGGATCATCCAGCGAAAGCAGACCCCGGTCGCGAAGCTGCATGATGGCGATCCCGGTAAAAGTCTTGGTGCACGAGGCCCAGTGATATGTGGTGTCATCCGTCACCAGTTGCTCTGGCTCCCGGCTCTGGATTCCGTAGTTATCGTGCAGCACCACCCGGCCAGCGTCGAGGATCTCCAGGCTACTGCCCAGAATGCCATTTCGCTTTAATCCAGCCTCGTAGTAGGAGCGAATCGCAGCCACGTCCGCGGCGGTACCGGCAGTCCGCGCCCATCCGGTTGCCGCCATCAGGGTTGAAACGGGGAGCATCGCCGAAACGAAAAGCAAGCAGGATTTGTGCATAGAGGCCTCGGCAGGAAGATTTGAATTGCCTGATTCTACGGCATTCGTCTTCCCCTTCGACGGTCTGAGTACCCCCTCCCCATTTCGCGGTACATGATTCATTTTATTGTGGTTATTAGCCACCAGGCAGGAGCTTTACGAAATCAATCCCAGAGAACGACTGGGCACGATTGCTTGAAAAGTGAAAAATAATCTCTGAATCTCGTTGCATCTAAGATGTATCTTAAGATATATCTTAGAGGTATCAAGGAGAATGAATATGTTTGGAAAATACTATGGAAGACACCCAGAGGATACCCACTGCGAAGGGCGAAAGCACTTCCGCGGCAAAGGCGGTTTCTGGGCCGAGATGGGCGAAGGCTGGGGCCGGCATGGACGGCACCGCTTCGGTGGAGAGATGGGAGGCCGGCTGTTCGACAATGGCGAGCTGCGGCTGGTCATCCTGAGCTTCATCGCTGAAAAGCCGAGCCATGGGTACGAAATCATCAAGGGCATCGAGGAGCAGATGGGTGGCTCGTACGTGCCCAGTCCGGGAGTCGTCTATCCCACGCTAAGCATGCTCGAAGACGAAGGCTTTGCCACCGTCAACGCCGAGGGTGGCAAGAAGCTGTACACCATCACGGACGCGGGCCGGGCTGAACTGAAAGCCAACAAAGCGCGCATCGACCAGCTGCTGGGCAGGATTCGCCAGGTCGGCGAGGCCTTCGGCAGCGGACGCACCCCTCAGGTCATGCGCGCCATGCACAACTTCAAGCTGGCTTTGAAGATGAGGTTCGCGCAAGGCGATCTCACCAGCGATCACATCAAGAAGATCGCCGAGATCATCGACAAGGCCGCGAAGGAAATCGAGTCGATCGGATGAACGAGATCCTGAGAGGCGCGGACCTGAAGACAGGAGCGGGATCGATGCCGGAGCGCGATCCCGTCGATCGCGCTCCGTCACCGCCGGCGCGATTCTCAGAGCAGGCCCGGCTGACGGAGCTGGAAACAGAGAATGCCCGCCTCCTGCGGCTGGTTGGAGAACTGCTGGTGGCAAATCAACAGCTGCGGGAGCGAACCGCTCAGTAGTAGTCGGCGCAGCTCAGGTAATAACCGCAGTTGGCGCAGATCAGCTTGCAGCGGCGTGAAAAAAGCCTGCTGGAACAAGTTGGGCAGTAAACCGAGTGATGTTCGGCAGCCGATTCGGCCGCAGACAAAATCCTCGCGGCAGATTCAGGATTGGTTTCCTTCTCCACGCTGTTGCTCACCGGGTTAGATTAGTTGATCGCCGCCAATCCTGTGCGCAAACTTGGACCGGGAGTTCCTCAACCAGCACTCGCCCTGATTCGACGGAAGAGCGGCGTTTGGTTATGCTCAGAACGCGGCGTTGCGGTCGCAACCTTGTGCATCTCACAGGTATATCGGGTTCAATTCATTTCTCAGCAAAAGAAGGAGTTTTTATGGAGCGCACGGCAAGTGCCGTTTGGAATGGCGGCTTGAAAGACGGCAAAGGCGTGATTTCTACCCAGAGCGGAGTTCTGAAGGAGACACAGTATTCGTTCAGCACACGATTTGAAAACGGCATCGGAACCAATCCGGAAGAATTGATTGCGGCTGCGCATGCCGGATGCTTCACCATGGCGCTAAGCGGACAGCTGAGCCAGGCCAACCTCACGCCCGAGTCGTTGGAGACGACCGCAAAGCTCAAATTCGAGAAAACCGACGCGGGATTCACGATTACCGCGATTCACCTGACCACCCGCGCCAAGGTGCCGGGAGCAACCGAAACAGCATTCGAGACGGCCGCACAGAACGCCAAGGCGGGATGCCCGATCTCGCGCCTCTTCCAAGGCAATACCGAGATCACTCTCGACGCCAAACTGGCATAACTCATTTCGACGGAAGAGCGCCGCGGTAGATGCCGCGGCGTTTTTCTTTTCAGCTGTTCTCGTGAATGTAATCGCGAAGCTCGCGATTCACCTTTGCCGCCTGTTGCACCCCCTGGTCGAGCATCTGACACCACTGTCGGCCATTCTCATCGAGCTCGATCATGCTCAAGAGATAGCTCGTCTGAATGATGATCTCGAGGGCATTGCTGAGATCGTGCGAGTAGGTGCGGATCTTCTCAGCCTGTTCCATCGGGATCGGCGGAGGGTCGAATGCTTTGGTCATAGGAGATTCAGGTTCCCTCACAACTGGGTGCGCTCATCACTGCTCTCACTACCCAGATATCTGAATTCTACCGGGATGCGCTCCGGAACCGCATTGCCATAGGATTTCTTCCAGATGCACCGTCTCCGCCGCTACCGCAGCGTCGGTTTGACACAACGCGAAGGCTTTGTAACACTAGGACTTGCTGCCAGTCCAGCCGTCGCGCTGGACATTCACGTGCGTGCCGAAGTGGCGGAATTGGCAGACGCGCATGGTTCAGGTCCATGTACTCGCAAGGGTGTGGGGGTTCGAGTCCCTTCTTCGGCACCAGCTTCCAGGCTTCAACTCATTCGATTTTTAGGTTAAGCGGTCTTCACGAGAGGCCGCCGTGTGATTGCACGGCGGCCCTTCATCATTCAACTACCCGTTCTGATCGCCCTGGTCGGGACGGAGGGTGCGATAGCTCGCATTACCCTTCGACCACACCAGCAGCAGCAGGTCTTTCCCTGCCGGGCTCTGATGCACCTCGTTCACGAACTGGTTCGCGGAGGAAGCGGGCTGGCGGTCAACCTCGAGGATCACGTCTCCCGGTTGCAGACCTGCATCATCAGCTGGGCTGGCTGGACGAACATTCTGCACCACCACGCCATGCACCTGCTCAGGCACGTTGAGCTGCTGACGGTCCTGTGCTGTCAGATCACCCACCGCTAGCCCGAGCTTGCCACTCTGCGGACTGCCCTCGTCATCGTTGTTGCTCGCGACCTCGTTGCCGTTCGCATGGAACTGCCCTAGCGTGGCATTGATCGTCATCGCCTGACCGTTGCGCAGGATGCCGAGTTCGATCTTGGTTCCGGGCGCCATTTCGCTCACCCGCACCTGCAGAGCGCCGCCGTCGTCGACCTTCTGCCCGTTCAATTCGGAGATCACGTCGCCGGATTTCAGGCCTGCATTGCCGGCCGGTGACCCGGGAGTGACCTGCGCGACGATCGCGCCCGAAGCTTCCTTCAGGTTAAAGAAGTGAGCATTATCCGGCGTGACGTCGTTCATGCTGATGCCGAGATAGCCGTGCTCCACCTTGCCGCTCTTGATCAGCTGATCCACGGTCGCGTGGACGAGCTGCGACGGAATGGCGAAGCCGGCTCCGGCGAAGGATCCGTTGTCAGAGATGATAAAGGTGTTAATGCCCATCAGGTCGCCATGCGCATCGACCAACGGACCGCCCGAGTTGCCGGGGTTGATGGCCGCGTCGGTCTGGATATAGCCACCCGGCTTGCGCGCATTATCAGAGTAAGGATTCTGCCGGTTCACCGCGCTCACGATGCCCCGCGTCACGGAGAATTGGAAGTAGCCGAACGGGCTGCCAAAGGCGAGCACCGTCTGACCCGGCTCAAGCTTCGCCGAATCACCCCACGCAACGGTCGGCAGATCGCTTGCATTGACCTTGACCACGGCGAGATCGGTAAGCTTGTCCACGCCGACAACCTTCCCATTGAGGACGCGGCGATCATGCAGCGTGACCCTGATCTGTGTAGCTCCGTCGACCACGTGGTTGTTGGTAACGATGTAACCGTCCGGCGAGATGATGACGCCGCTGCCGATTCCATGCTGAAGCTGCGGCTGCGCTGGCTGGCCGCCGAAGGGATTTCCTCCCTGGCCAAAGAACTGCGCAAAGCCCGGCGGCAGGTTTTGCGGACCCTGCTGCTCATCTGCGGTGTTCTGTTCGGTGCTCCGCGAAGTAACCGCGATATTGACGACGGCCGGAGTAACCCGCGCTGCGACCGACTCCATCGCCTGGTCCAGCGAGGTCAAAGCCGATACGCTCTGATCGGTGAGTGGAGGCGGCGCTGACGCGGCATGAACCCCGCCGTGACCAACAAAAAAAGCGGCCCCGAGAGCGAAAGCACCAGCGACCGCGGCAGGAACGGCCACCTTCTTACCCTTTTCTACTAATTCATTAGTTGAAGCAGACATGAAACGACCCTCCATGGGTCGAAGTTGCTGGTTAGAGTTGAACGATCAGCCAGCCGTTTGGGGTGGGGACGGCGGCATACGAAGGTTGGACATCGCCTGAGACAACTAGCCTCAGGTGGGACGGCAGCTGAGAATCCGTCCAATTGGTGAGAACGATCCAGGCGCGCAGCTGCTGTGCCATCCGCTGCGCGGTCCCACGCTGCATGGCGGGTACCCTCGTAGCACTTGGCGCAGAATCAGTCGTTGACGTCAGGTGAGGAGACTTGTGACGGCGCGGCTTCTTCGAAGCTACAGCCAGCGCCGATCCGGGTGCTGTAGACCCGGGTTCATG
>Ga0210388_10002821_pt1 | contig 13547 bp, 11 predicted proteins | sample IncBWC19OmetaG_FD_155485 | JGI IMG/M metagenome (GOLD analysis project Ga0210388, IMG submission 155485) | Forest soil microbial communities from Barre Woods Harvard Forest LTER site, Petersham, Massachusetts, United States - Inc-BW-C-19-O ... | reverse complement strand
GCCGGCCCAGCATGGAACGGCCAGACCCCACCGATACCTGTGGCGTCGGTCGTCGTGTAGGTCACATACGGATTGTTGGGATCATCCACGTAATACGACACGCTGCCCTTGGACCAGATCATGCCGTAAGTATGAAACGTTGACGCAGTCTGCCCGCCGGAAAAATAGTATTTGGTGCCGAGTCCCGTATCGCCGGTGAATCCAGTCCCGTGAACGGAACCTTCATTCCAATCCGGCGTAAGCGCCGCGTCGATACGCTCCAGCACATCCTGCTCGCCGCAGGCCGGCCAGCTCACGTTGGTGATGTTATTGCCCAAAAGCCATGCCGCCGGCCAGAATCCCTGCGCCTCCGGGACTGAGGCTCGTACTTCGAGACGTCCATACTGAAAACTGAACAGTCCTTGCGTCTTCAAGCGCGCCGAAGTGTAGACCCCCGACGAGGGTTGCTGCGCTTCAATGTGCAGATAGCCGTCGGTTCCGACGTACTCGCTGGGTTTTGTCGGGTCGCAGGGCGACGTGGATGATCCCCAGGCACAGTAGTCTTCCAATTCATCGTTGCCGCAGCAGTCCGTGCCGGTGTCGTAAGTCCACACCGCGGGATTCGGCTGCGCGGGTGAGCCCGTGCTGTTGTTGAATTCCTCGCTCCAGACCAGCGTGCCCGAAGGAATGGCGGGCGCAAAAGTATGAGTGGTAACCGTGCTGACCATCAGGGCAGGGGAACTGCCGGAGACGGCGATCGCACTGACGGTGAGATTCGACGCTACCAGAAACGGCGCGAGGTATTGCGGCGAAGTTGGAGTCGGCGTGCTCCCGTCGACGGTATAAAAAACAAGAGCGTTTGGAGTCGAGGAGGCCAGCGTCACGATGACGGCGCCCCCTTGTGCCGCGCTGGACGAAATGGCCGGCGCCGCCGGAGGATTCCCTCCTCCGCCCCCACCACCAAATGTCGCGCCGCCCCCGCCGCATCCGCACATCCACGCGCTCAACAGGAGAATTGCCGTCAGGGCCGTTCTTTGTATCCGCATATGCTCCGCCTTCGCGGGATTCGAGCGATCCCTCCCGCCGGAGCTATTTTAACTTCGCCAGGGAATCCCGGTCTCAGACAATCGCCTGGCGCGTAGCAAAAGAGTCAAGGAAGAACCGTCGCCCCAACTGGACGTGGTGCTTCGCTTTGAGTCGTCAATCGAAACACCCGATCTGAAATCCGCTGACGACTTCAATCCCCTCCGCTACTCGCGGCGCTCTCCATCTCCAGCAGCGCCTTCTTGCGCTCGACGCCCCAGCGGTAGCCGCCCATCTCGCCATCCTCGCGTACCACGCGATGGCACGGGATCGCCACCGCCACCGGATTCGTGGCACAGGCACGAGCCACAGCGCGAACCGCGGTCGGACGCCCAATTCCTTTCGCGACCTGGCTGTAGGACCGCGTCACTCCGAACGGAATCGACTGCAAGTAAGTCCATACGCGACGTTGGAACACGGTGGCGCGAATGTCGAGCGGCAGTGATGAATCGAGGTCCTTGCCCTTCATGTGCTTGAGCAGCGCGCCCGCCCAGTCGCGCAGGCCGCCTTCATCGGATTTGCGCGCGGCGAAGGGAAATTCGCGCCGCAGGCCATCGAGCAACTCGCCGTCGGATCGCGCAAACTGGATCGAGCACACGCCGCGCTCGGTCGCCGCGATCAGCATCCGCCCCAGCGGCGAGTCGGCGCAGGTATAGCGAATCGCGGCCGCGATCGCGCCACGGCGATACTTATCCGGAGTCATGCCCAGCTGCGACGCAGTCTTCTCATAGAGGCGGCTGCTGGAGCCGTATCCTGCGTCGTACATGGCGCGAGTCACGTTGTCTCCGGCCTGCAGGTTGCGCTTGAGCAGGCGCAGACGGCAAGAATCCGCGTACTCGCGCGGCGTGATGCCGAGCGCCGCTTTGAAGCGCCGCTGCAGATGAAACGGGCTCTGGCGAAATTCCTTGCCCAAGCGGTTCAGCGTCAACGGTTCGTCAAGATGCTGCTCGATGAACCGGCAGATCGCCTTCACCCCGTCAGACTGCGCATTGCCGCTCACCGATTTGGGCCGGCAGCGTAGGCAAGCACGATATCCCGCCTGCTCGGCTTGCGCGGGCGCGAGAAAGAATTGCACGTTCTCCCGCCGCGGCCGCCGCGCCGGACACGACGGGCGGCAGTACACGCCGGTCGACGACACTGCAAACACAAAGTCGCCGTCGCGTCCCGCATCGCGGGCAAGAACGGCATCCCACCGCCGTTCGTCTCGTGCGTCGGCCGCGCCGCTGCGTCCTTCCGCCGCCGCGCTGGGTTGAGTGGATGGCATCGCCTTCAGGCTCTCTGCTGCGAGTATGGCATTGGTTGTCATAGTAAGGAAAGCCTACGGCGAGAGGCAGAAGCGGACTATCCGATTCTTGCGGGCAAAGTGAAAACGTCTTGGGTCTTGGGGCCCGGAAGTCCACGAAGGTGAAGACACGATCAGGCGAAGGCAACGCCTGAGACCTAAGACCTACGACCTAAGACCTACGACCTAACACCTAACCCCGATCTCGCGCATCCCTCGCCAGCGCGTCGACCGGCGCAAGTTCCTTACCCTGACGTATCTGCTGAGCCACAACTTCTCCGCCGCTCTTGTACACCTTGTACGCTCGGGCGTAACTCTTCGAGGTGATGACCTTGTAGAACCGGCCGTCGATGAATTCGATGGCGCAGTTGTTTTCAATCGCAATTCCGACGCCGCCGGTCTTCCGAATCATGTCCCGGAAATGTTTTCTCCGGGGCACTCCGAGGGTCTTGCTGTCGTAATGCGGGCAGTGGATGCCCTGGATGAGCCCCATACCCTTGACGTTGATGTACTCCCATTTTCGCGGATTGTAAAAAGACATCGAATCGGAATGTCCCGAGTCGAACCAGCAGATCGAGCCTGCGCTGATGCCGGAAAGCACAGTTCCCTTTTCGTAAGCCGCCTTAAGCAATCGGTCGACGCCCAGGCGTCGCCAGACCCGCATCATCATCAAAGTATTTCCGCCGCCGACGTAGACCACGTCTGCTGAAGAGATCTTCCGCCGAATCTGTTCCTTGGAAGGCTTTTCTCGAATGAGGAACAGGACATCAGTCTTGCATTTCAGAAAACCGCCGAAATATTCCTGAACGTGCTTCCAATATCGCTCCGAATCCGAACTCGCAGTCGGGACGAAGAGCAGCCTGGGACTTTTCTTCCCCGAGAGACGAATAATCTCGCGATCAATCGCCGCGGTACCCCGGGTTCTAATTTCTCCGCCGCCAATGGCAACAATCGCTCTCCGCATCGGATCATCTTAACTTCAAATTCGAACCAGCATGCTCCGTTCCGCTCGCCCGCAATAAAGACGCTCGATTTGCACGTACTCACGGAAACGACTAGATTTCTCTTGACCGTTCTTTACTTCTCACCCTGAGGACCAATGAATGAAGAGCCTGCATTCCACAATTCTTGGCGCCGTACTAATTGCTGTGCTCGCGTCTGCTTCGGCACAGACGGCATCGAAGCACGTGCTCAGCAGCGACGAAGTGAACAAAGCCGTCCCCACCGAATATTTCTTTCGCGGGCAGAAAGCGCCGGTGCAACTGCGCAACGCCGTCGGGTTTCAATTGGCCGACGGCAAGATGGCGCTGGCCGCCCTGGTCGACGCCTCGGGATACTCCACCTCGATCCAGCAGAAATATCAGGGCCTGCTAATCACCGAAAGCAAACTCAACATTGGCGGATCGGAGCTCGCACCCGGCCAGTACGGCTTCGGCTTCACCGCCGATGCCAAGTTCGTGGTGATGGACGTGGCCAACCGCGACGTGCTCAGCGCCCCCTCGCAGATTGACGCTTCACTGGTGCGCGCCGTCCCGCTCAAACTCGTGGAAGATGGCGCCGGCTACAGACTGTACGCAGGAAAGAAATGGGTAAGCATCAAAGTGAAGTAGCGATCGGGGCGGGCTGGCGCGCTCGGAACGAGACTTCCCCGAGCGAAACTTAATAGATGAACTTCAGCGCCAACTGGATTTGCCGAGGCGGGTACGCCGCGTTGGGTTTCATAAAGTTGTTGGGCAGCTCGTAGTAGCCGGGGAACGGCGCGATGTTGGCGTTGACCGAACTCTGCACGAACGTGGACGCATTCGCCACCAAGCCATTGGAAGTAATGGCGACGCGCTGATTGTCCCGGTTGAACAGGTTGAAAGACTCGGCGACAAGATTCATTTTGACGCGCTCCCCGAGGCGCACTTGCCGCGTCAGCCGGAGGTCGGCGGTCGCATAGTCCGGGCCAGTGAAGCCGTTTCGGCTGTAACCGGGTAGCCGGTCGTTGAGGTCGTTGCCGTCCTGATTTGGATCGCCCGCAACGGTAGCGTTGAAGGGTCGCCCACTGCCGTAGTTGATCACGCTGGAAATCTTCCAGTCATTGAAAACGTGCCCAAGAAGTTCGTGGCCGCGATGAAACGGGCGCGGCTCTGCCGAAAGCGCCACCACTAACCGATCGCGCTGGTCTGTCACGCTGGGTCCGCGCTCAGCGCTGGGCGCGTAAGAGTTCTGCACCGTAGCGGGCTGGCCGGCGACCAGTGCGTCCTGGCCGTCATCAATGGCATGCGCGTAAGTGAAACCCAGGCGCAGATAGACGCCGCGCGCCATGCGGCGATTCACAGAAAGCGTGGCGCCGTTGTACGTGCTGCTGGCCGCGCTCTGAAATTCGTCGATCGCGCCGAGTTGCGCGATGGGCCTGCCCAGCGGGTTGATGCAAGGTGGAAAGGGACAGGTCAGCGACTGGGTGAATTGCCACATCGCGAACGAATCCACGGTGTAGTAACCGCCCTGAAAAATCGACCCGGTCGAATCGAAAATAGGATAAGTCAGCGCCGTAGGCGGCGGCAGGTTCACGTCCAGTGCGCGGATCAGGTGTTCGCCGCGAACGTTGAGCAGCGAGAGCGAAACCGTGGTGTGGTCCGCCACTTCCTTTTCCAGAGTCAGGCTAGCCTGCTGCACGCGCGGGGTCACAAAGTTGGGCGCGAATGCGGAAACCTCGTTGGTGACGCCCTGGGTGAATCCCGGCGGCAGCCAGCAATTCGCCGCATACAAGGGGCAACTGACCAACGGGTTCGGATAGCTGGGGAACGCCTGCCGATCATAATAATTCGTATTGTTGAGGAAGACGCTGGCGTCGGAAATTCCGTTCTCGGTGGCGACAACCGAGTTGTAGATCTGCGGAATGCGGACAAAGAAAATACCGTATCCTCCGCGGACCACAAGTGGATGTTTCTTGCCGAAGGAGTAGGCGAATCCGGCACGGGGAGCGAAATTGTAAGGCCGAAACGGAACCTTGCCCGACGGCGGGAACAGCGGGTTCGAGAGGAGGCCCGCGGCAGTGAAAGTCTGCAAGTCCCAGCGCACGCCCAGATTCAGCGCCAGGCGGTCGGTCACGCGAATTGTGTCCTGCGCAAACGCCGCATATTCATGGGTATTCGGTCGCGAGATCGCGCTGCCGAAATTCTGCAGATAGTAGTGCGGAATCTCGTGGGCGTAGGCGCGCAGCGGCGTGAGTTGAACGCCGGACTCCATGGGCTCAAACGTATAGGGATCAACCTTGATGGGATAGAAAAGAAATTCCCCGCTCTGCTGGCTTGGGAAAAAGTCGTAGATCCAGCTCAGCAGCCCGTCACCGCCCAGCTTCCACGAATTTCGTTTGCCGTCAAAACTGAATGTTTCCGCGAGGTGCAGGCGGTGCTCGCGGGTCTGCCGAGGCAACAGGTTGGAGCGTCCCATGCCATCAAGAATGGTCGGAATCTTGACCTGCGCCGCGCTGGTATTGGAAAACGACTGTTGCTGGTCGCGAGAGAACTGCGCGCGCAGATGGCTGATCCAAAGCGGCGACAAGCTCGAAGTCAGCGCCAGCGAAGCAGTTTCGGTCGCGACGGTTTCCTGCCCGTTGTCGCTGATCGAATCGTAGGTGACGGGACTGCCGGGGTCGAGAAACACGTTATTCGATCCCCAATAGCGCGTGGTGTTCACCCGAAGCGCCAGCTGATTTCCCGGCGTGAGGTTAATATCGAGTTTGGCGTAGGAAGTGTTGCCAATCTGTCCCGCCGGATATTCCCCGGCGAGTGAAGTGAGCTGCGCGGCTGCGGCGAAGACCAGGGCCTCATCGCTGGCTTCGTAGTCGCCGGGAGTACCCGGTCCGGCGCCGGGCTGCGGCACGACCTGCGAACTGCCGTTCAGGAATTCGACCACGTTCGGCACGTGAAAAATGTGTTGATCGAATCCGGCGAAGAAGAATGCTTTGTTGCGTTTGAGCGGGCCGCCGATGGTGCCTCCGAGTTGCTGCTGCCGGTTGTGCGGCTTGAAGGCGAGAAAAGGGTCGGCCGCGCCGAACGAACTGTCCCGCAAGTAGTAGAACCCGGTGCCATGCACATGATTCGAGCCGGATTTCGTCACCACGTTGACGACCGCGCCGCCCGAACGCCCCAATTCGGCTCCGTAGGCATTGGTGGAAACGCGGAACTCCTGCACCACTTCGGTAGAGAACTGAAATGGCGCGCGATAGCGCCCGCGGGCCTGGGCGAAAAAGGCGTTGTTGAAATCGAGGCCGTCGACCAGAAAGCTGTTCTGAAATCCGCGAATGCCGCCGAAAGAAAGATCGCCGTTGGTGGCCGAGGTCAGGCTGCGCGGGTCCTGCGTCACTCCGGGCGAAAACAGCGCGAGGTCGGAGAATCTCCGGCCGTTGAGCGGCATGTCATTGAGCGCACGTTCGTCGAGCAGCGTGGAAACGCCGGCGGGTTTGGTCTCCACCAGCGTGGGCTCGCCCGATACGGTGACATTCTCGTGCGCTCCGGCGACGGTCAGATGGAATTCCAGCTCGGCCGCGCCGCCAACGTCCACATGCAACTGCGGGGTGACCTGCGCGGACATGCCTTGCGCCGCCACGCGGGCGGAGTAGTCGCCGGGCGGCAGCAAGTCGAGCGTGAATCGACCTTCGGCGTCGCTGGTTCCGGTGAACCGCCTGCCGGTCGCGATGTTGACCGCCACAATCGACGCCTGGGCAATGCGGCTGCCGCTGGAGTCGAGCACAGTGCCGCGAATGGCTCCCGTGGCGGAGTCCTGGGCAGAGATCGGCGCGGGCGCCACTGTCAGAAGAAAAAGCGCCAGAAAAAACAGAATCCACTTCGTAGACATGAGGCCGCCCCTGCGCGCAAAGTCGCCAGTTTGTACGATCGACTCGGAGGGACGGCCCGAAACGCGTTACCGGACGCGCCTCGGGTGATAGAGAAGCCAGTTTTTGTATAGCATGGGAGCAGGCGGGATTTCTCGATAGTGCGGAGTCTTTTTTGGGATTGGTCCCGGAGTGGGAATGCCAGGGCCTCAACCCATGGAGAGATCGGCTTCACGATCTGCCCGCGGCCCGGGGTCTTACGCCAAAAGGCGCTCTCGTGGTATTTTCAAGTTCCTTCCGGGGAAAGCATGATTCGATCCTATAAAGGTGTAAAGCCAACGATTCCAGCGACTTGCTACGTCGACGACTCGGCCCAGCTGATCGGCGACGTAGTGCTGGGCGAACATGCCTCGATCTGGATGAATGCCGTGCTACGGGGAGATGTGCACGAAATTCGCATCGGCGCTCACTCCAACGTGCAGGACAACAGTGTGCTGCACGGCATGAAGCAGCAGTGGGGCGTGTATCTCGGCGAGTACGTCACCGTAGGCCATTCGGTCACGCTGCATGGCTGCGTAATCGAGGACCGCTGCCTGATCGGCATGGGATCGATCATTCTAAACGGCGCAAGAATCGGGGCCGGCTCGATCATTGCCGCCGGCACGCTGATTCCGGAAAAGACGGTGGTCGAGCCCGGGTCGCTGTGGATGGGGTCACCCGGCAAGTTCCGCCGCAAGCTCGAATCCACCGACCAGGAAACGATCCTGCGCTACGCCCGGAATTACCTCGGTTATAAAGATGAGTATTTGGCGGAGCGGTGAGGCCGAGAGTTTCTGGAATTGTCATCCTGAGCGGAGCAAAGCCGGCGAGCGAAGCGAACCGGCTTGCGGAGTCGCGGGACCCCTTTCAGTCCCGCGCCGCCGGGGACATATCGAGGCGTTCTCCTGCACGAGTGCAAGGGCGGCCAAGGAACTCCCTGATAGGCTTGTAGCGTCGTCGCGCTGAAAGGGATCCTTCGACTGCGCGCTCTTTCGAGCGCCCTTCGCTCAGGAGGACAGAACGTTTGGAGCACCGGAGATTCATGATCAAAGCAGTCCGAGGAACGCGAGACCTTCTGCCGCCGGATACGGCGCTGTGGAATTTTGTCGAGGCGGCGGTGCGCGATGTATTCCGCGCCTACAACTTCCAGGAAATTCGCACGCCCATTTTCGAGGAGACGTCTCTGTTCGCCCGTGGAGTCGGTGAAGAGACTGACATCGTCAGCAAAGAAATGTTCACCTGGGAGGATCGCGCTCGCGCCGCCAGCGAAAAAGGACAGTCTTTAACGCTGCGCCCTGAAAATACGGCTGGGGTGGTTCGCGCCTACATTGAGCACAAGCTCTGGGATCGCGGCCTTAACAAGCTCTACTACATCGGCCCGCAATTCCGCCGCGAGCGTCCGCAGAAAGGCCGCTACCGGCAGTTCTACCAGATCGGCGCGGAAGTGATCGGACCCGCGTCGACGGGAAGCGAGTCTCCCGCGCGCGACGCCGAAGTTCTGGAAATGCTGGCCACGCTGCTCGACCGGCTTGGCATCACGGAATGGAATCTTGAATTGAATTCGGTCGGGACGCAGGCCGACCGGGCGAAATTCAACGACGCCCTGCGCGAAGCGCTCGCGCCAGTCAAAGACAAGCTGTGCGGCGACTGCCAGCGCCGCGCGGTGACCAATCCCCTGCGCGTATTTGACTGCAAGGTGCCGGAGGATCAGCCGATCATCGAAACTCTACCACGCATCACCCAGTTTCTCGGCGAAGATTCCCGCAAGCATTTTGACGCCGTACAAGAGATTCTTACCAAGGTGGGGGTTCGATTCTCATTGAACGACCGGCTCGTGCGCGGGCTCGACTACTACACCCGCACCGCCTTCGAATTCACCCACGGCGCGCTCGGGGCGCAGAACGCGATCCTCGGCGGCGGCCGCTATGATGGGCTTTCCGAGGCGCTGGGCGGGCCAGCGGCTCCCGGCATCGGATTCGCGATCGGCGAGGACCGTCTGGTCATGTCGCTGAAAGAAACGGCCGAAGGCGTGCTGCGCAAGCCGGACGTTTACGTCGCTCCCATGGCCGCGATGAACGGCGAGGCGGCAAAATTGGCGCACGAACTGCGCCGTCACGATGTTGTCGTCGAACTGGGCGACGACACCTTCCGCCTGAAGAAGTCGTTTGAAGCCGCGACCAAGGCGGGCGCCAAGTACATTCTGATCGTCGGTGAAAACGAAGTGAAGGCCGATGCCTTTTCGTTGAAAAATCTTGCCACCGGCGAGCAGGTTTCTGTGGCGCGGGGCGAGCTTGCGCGCAGGATTCAGGTAGAGTGACAAACTGCAGTTCAAACCGTCAAAGAAGAGGAGCGGGAATGATCCATAGCTTGGCTGGGAGCCGTTTAGCCGTCCGTCGTCTGGCTGCAATCGCTGTGCTGATGGTTGGCGCTGTTTCCGCGTATGGCCAGGCGGCAGCGTCGGCGAAGCCTGTGAGTCCGCTGGAGCAAACGCTGTTGGACTCCGAGAAAAGTTTTGTGGCCGCGGCCAAGAAGGGCGACACCGCGTACTTCAAGCGTACCCTCACTGACGATTTTTCTTTCGTTGCCTTCGACGGCCAGTTATATGGCCGGCAAGACATGCTCGACCAGTTCGGCGACGGCGGGCTCGACCTGCTCCCCTACGATATGAAAGTCGTGAGCGCCGGCGATGGCGTCGCCATCGTGACCTACGATGTGGTGGTCCGCGTGCCTCCGTCGGAAGATCAGGGCCCGCCGCCGCGCTACCAGCACTTCAGCACCGTCTGGGTAAAGCAGGGCGATGTGTGGAAAATGAAATTTCAGCAGATGACTGCGTCGCACTGGGGAGACTGGTAGAGAAACAATTATTGATTGATTTTTGATTGTTGATTGAAAATCGGGGCCTGAGTGTTTTGATAATCAACAATCATCGCTCATCCATCAACGATAGAATCAAGAGGTTCATGATGAAGATGAAGACGCTGACTCTAACAATGGTCTCCGCCGCGTGGCTCCTGCTGGCATCGGCAGCGCTCGCGCAGGAAGCGCCAAAGCCCGGTCCGGAGCATAAGAAGCTCGACGTCTTCGTCGGCTCCTGGATGATCGACGGTGAAGTAAAACCGGGCTCGATGGGTCCGGGCGGCAAGGTGACCGAATACGAAAAGTGCGAGTGGATGGAGGGCGGTTTCTACGTCATCTGCCACACCGACTTCAAGAGTGCCATGGGCAATGGCACCGGAATCTCCATCATGGGCTACTCATCCGAGGACAAGGCTTACACCTACCGCGAGTTCAACAGTTGGGGCGAGTTCACTGACTCCAAAGGTTCCCTCGACGGCGACACCTGGAGTTGGATCAACGACGAGAAGATGGGATCCACACCCACCAAGGGCAGGTTCACCATGAAGATCACATCGGCGGCGTCCTATACCTTCAGTTTCGAGCTCTCGCAAGATGGCACCAAGTGGACCACCGTGATGGACGGCAAAGCGGCCAAGAAATAGTCTCGCGCGTGACAAATGTCATGGCTTCCGCCTGATAAATCCCACTGGCGAGCGCGGGCCGAGCACCCTACTATCCTCACCAGCAGGTTCCGAACTCTTCAAATCAAGGAGCATCCCATGGCGTTCAAAAAGATTGTCATTGCTATCGCGACACTGGCTCTGTTTACGGCTTGCGCCTGGGCGCAGATGGCGCCCAAGCCGGGCGCGGAATTAAAGAAGCTCGACTACTTCGTCGGCACCTGGACCACCGACGCGACCATCGCGGAGGGCCCGTGGGGTGCTGGCGGAAAATTCACTTCGACCGGCACCTCAGAGTGGATGACAGGCAATTTCTTTGTCGTTGACCATGCTGACTTCAAGTTGCCGCCCGAGGTTGGCGGCGAAGGCAAGGAAACGTTGATCCTTGGCTATAACGCGGACCAGAACGTGTATACCCGTGACGGTTTCAACAGCCAGGGACGCCGCGAAAACTGGACGGGAACTCTGGTTGGCGACACCTGGACCTGGACCGGTTCGCAAGTCTACGCCGGGCAGGACGTTAAGCAGAGATTGACCGTGAAGGCCCTGTCCCCCACCAGCTACAGCCTGAAGTTCGACGTCTCGCTGGATGGCACGAATTGGATGCCCTTCATGGAAGGTAAGTCCACCAAGAAGTAGCGGCACGGGATTCCTCGCCCGGTAAAGGCTTCAGCCGCGTGAGCTGAAGCCTTTTCTTTTGCCGCGAAAGCGATCTCAGAAAAACCATTTACCACGAAGGGCGCGAGTATTACCAAGGCCAACCTCACGGGATTTCCTGCGTGATCCTTGGTGTCCTTCGTGGTAGAAGGCTCTCCGCTTGGTACCTCGCCGCACAGAGAGTACGATTGAGTCATAGGACGGTGTCATGAGAGGAATCTGCTTCACGTTGCTGTTGGCGCTGGCACTTGGCGCGCCGGTCGCACTCTGCGCGCAAGACCCGGCTCCGCGACCAGCCGGCGACAAAGAGGCCAAGGCGGGCGCGTATTCCGGCATGTACGCCTTCTTGCGCGAGGGCGAGTTCGTGCAAGTGACGGTCGAGGACGAGGGTCACGTCACCGGATTCATCTCGCGATTCGGCGACGGCGAGAGCGACAAAGGCGCATTTCTGGATCAGTTTTTCAAAGTTGGCAAGCTGGATGGAAACAAATTGAGCTTCACCACCGAAATCGTCCACGGCGTGACCTTCGATTTCAAGGGGTCCGTCGAACGTGGCGAAGGGAAAAACCCCGGAGATGAGGCTTACTTCGTTTTGAAAGGCACGCTCACCGAAAACGCCAGCGACGTAAATAAGAAAGTGACTTCACATTCGCGGGAAGTGGCGCTGAAGATGTTCCCTCAGGACGCCTCTCCGACTCCGGAAGCAAGAAAGTAGCGGCGTCGCTACTGTTAAGGCTGAAGTGAAAGGCTTTAACCGCTGAGCTCGCTAAGATAGTGCGGAAGGACGCAGAGAAAAGCAAAGCTTGAGTTGCTGAATTACTGTCCCGCGCGAATGGGAGACAGGTTCAATCGTCCCGGCGCTTTCTTGCGGGCGCCTTCCTGACCGTAGACCAGATCGGGGCTGCCGTCGGAGTTAGAGGACGCCTCCGCCAAAGTTTCCGCCAGAGCGCGGTAGGACCGGCTGATCTCCGGGCCTTCCTGCAGCACGACGGGCGTACCGTGGTCGATGGCCGGCGAGACCGCGTGAAACGCGTTCGGCACCTTCCACAAGACTTTGCAGTTGGTGACCTGCTCGACGTCCTCGTCGGTGAAGCCGGGAATTTTCTTGTAGCGATTCAGAACGATACGCAGGCGGTCGCGGCCGGTGCCTTCTTCTAGGAACGCATGAATCCGGCCTGCGCTCCAGAGAGAAACCACATCGGTCTGCGCCACTACCAGCACGGCATTCGAAAGATCAGAGAGCAGTCGTGTAGTTTGATCGAGTCGGCTGGAAGCGTCGACCACCACGAAGCGGTAATGATTGACCAGCAGATCAAACAGGCGGGCAAGTTCTCCCGGCGTGGGTTCGGTGGGATAAGGCTGCTGCGGTCCGGCCAGAAGATGCAGGCCGTCCTTGGTCGGGGTCATGAGCCCGTCGAGCAAAGAAACATCGAGCCGGTGCAGGTTCTGCAATGCGTCAAGCACGCCAAACTGTGGCCGCAAATTAAGATGCAGCGCGGCATGACCGATGGGTGCGAAATCCACCAGAACCACGTCCCCGTGCGACTGCTGCAGCGCCACGGCTGTGTTGACGGCGCTGGTAGTGCAGCCCGCGCCGCCTTTGGCGCTGAGGAAAGTAAAGACTTTGGCTTTGCCTCCGCCGCCGCTCGTGGTGCGGGTACGGGAAGAACTGTAGCGGGTGAGAGCCTCCAGCAGCGGTTCCGAACCGGCGGAGTGATCCAGATATTCGCCCGCCCCCGCGCGCATGCTGGCCACAATATTAGCCGGCTGGGTCATCTCGCCATTGGCGAAGACCGCGATCTGCAGCGTCGTGGCGCGAATCAATTCGATAGTGCGGATGGCACGCGTCGAATCCTGCGACGGAACATCGACGATCACCACTTCCGCGCGCGAATCCTGCAGCTGGCGCAGGATGGCATCGGTGGGTCCGGCCGGAAAACCGACATGGCTGAACACCGCGCGTCCCAGACGCGTTTCCTCTAGACGATTTTGCAACGCAGATAAGTGTTCCCGGTCCTCGGTCAGGAGGGCGACGGCGATCCCATGCATAGCGCGGTTCTCGCTGATTTCTCTCGGTGTTTGCATGTTAGAAAGAGAGAGTACCTTCCGCCAAGTGACCTAGGTAACGGCACGCAACCACGCCGCTACGCTCACCGCGCAACAAACC
>Ga0210388_10002820_pt1 | contig 13549 bp, 17 predicted proteins | sample IncBWC19OmetaG_FD_155485 | JGI IMG/M metagenome (GOLD analysis project Ga0210388, IMG submission 155485) | Forest soil microbial communities from Barre Woods Harvard Forest LTER site, Petersham, Massachusetts, United States - Inc-BW-C-19-O ... | reverse complement strand
GACGATCTTGCTGAAGATGGGCCGATTGCGCTGGATTTGGGTCACGCTCCTGCCGATGACGTGGCTCGTGACGATCACCATGACGGCAAGTTACGAGAAAATCTTCGACGCGCATCTACGAATCGGATTTCTCGCGCAAGCGCGGTCACTACGAGCTCAGATCGCTTCAGGCACACTGTCGGCGAGCCAAGTTCAATTGACGCAGCGGCTCATTTTTAATAACCGGCTTGATGCAGTCGTAACCGGAGCGCTCGCTGTAATGGTGTTGATCCTTTTGATTGAAGCAATCGGCGAATGGATCGCGATTCTCATCGGTCGCAAAGCCGTGGTGCTTCACGAAGCAAACTATGTGGCGACGCGATGGGCGGAAGGCGACTAAAATGAAGTTGTACGCATCCCAACAAACAAGAGACAACTCCGGCGCTCGGCCGCGGGAGAGTCGTTGTGCTAATGGGGCGAATCGTTCTTGCGGTTTTGCTATTGCCGGCCTTTGCCAGCGGCTTGGCACGTGCGCAAGACTTTGCGCCCCCACCTGCTGCTACCTCCGACTCCGATCCGGTTTTGGCGCATCGGACGGATACTCAACCCAAACCGTCAACTCCTCAAATCGTTCTGCTCACCGTTCCGAAAGGCACGCCGCTTCAAGTAGTCTTGGACAAAGAAGTAAGAATTCGCAAACTAGGCCAGCCCATTCACGGGCGAACCGCGGAACCCATTTACGCGTTCGACAAACTGGTGGTTCCCGTGGGCACTGAGGTGACAGGCAAAATTACGGAGCTCGAAGGAGTGTCGAACGGGAAACGCACACTCGAGGCGCTCGATGCTGATTTCACTCCCGCTCGAAAAATAACCGTCGAGTTCGACACAATCGCGCTCGCCGATGGAACGCACATCCCGATGCAAACGATCGTGACTCCCGGATCGGGCCAGGTGATTGAATTCGTTACCGCGGCCGACCCGGACCAAAAGAAATCTACCGTGAAGGACGAAGCGTCCGAAAAAACCAAGGAAGCAAAAGCTGAAGCCAAACGCGAATGGAATGACGCGATGGCACAAGTGGAAGAGCCGGGCAAATTTCACCGGATCGAACGTTACGCGATTTCACAGCTTCCCGTGCACCCGCAATACATCGACGCAGGAACAGTATATTTTGCTGAGTTGCAAAATCCGCTTGAGTTCGGCACCGAGACGCTCACTCCGGAGATGGCAACATCGATTGGCAGTCCGCCGCCCGCAGGCAGTTCCGTTCACACACGCTTGACGACTCCGCTGAGTTCGGCGACCGCGAAGAAAGGCGACGAAGTGGAGGCGGTACTCTCGCAGCCATTGTTCGATGGAAACCGGCTTATCCTTCCACAGGGAAGCCGGATGAAGGGCTCCGTAGTTCAAGTGCAGCCGGCTCGGAACATGAGCCGCAATGGTCAACTGCGAGTGGTATTCCACGGGGTTGTCCCTCCGGATGGGATTCAACAGAAGATCGAAGCGAGCCTGGAAGGTGTGCAGTCGGGCAAGGGCCAGGACTTGAAGCTCGATTCGGAAGGCGGCGCCGAAGCGCAGACTCCCAAAATTCGCTACGTGCAAACGGCCATTGCCATCGGCCTCGCTGTTGCGTCATCCGGCGACGACGACATCAACCGAGTGGAAGGCGGCGCTGGCGGCTTCAAATTGGTGGGTATGGCTCTCGGAGCGGCCGTTCGCTCGCAGCCACTGGGCATGGCGATGGGAGCAGTAGGGGCAAGCCGCTCGATCTACGTTCATTTCCTGGCGCGGGGCCGCGATGTCGTGTTTCCAAAGAACACGGCGATGGAGATTGGAATTGGCGCGCGTGAAGAACCTCCGCCGGCGCTGAAACCCGCAAACGAGGATACGATTAAGCAATGACGATCCGGCCGATTGGGTTAAAGGCTGCGCGGGCAGCGCACCTCTTTCTCTGGTGGGTCCGCCAGGTGACAGGCGACGCGGCGTATGAGAATTACCTCCGCTGTGCCCGCGGTGATGTTATGACCGCCGCTTTTTCGGAACGTAAACTCCTCTCGCCAGAGGAGTTTTACCTCGATTCCATCCGCCGCCGCTATTCCACACCATCTCGCTGCTGCTGAAAAAGACAGCGAGAGTTCATTGACGCAACCGCCAAACACCCCGTATAATTGGGGTTTGTCACTAGCTTCTGGAGGCAGCATGTACGCCGTAATTCGCAGTGGGGGAAAGCAATATCGCGTGGCGCCGGGCGAGACGATTCGAGTAGAGCGGCTAGCGGGTAAGGTCGGCGGCAAAATCACGTTTGATTCCGTCCTGGCCGTGAGCAATGACGACAAGAAAATGGTTTCGGGCGGTGACGTCGCCAAGGCGAAAGTCATCGGCAAGATCGTTTCCCAGGGCCGCGCCAAGAAAGCCAAGGTTTTGAAGTACAAAACCGGCGGCCAGTACAAGATACAGACCGGCCATCGCCAGAATTACACGGCCGTTGAAGTAAGCGACATCCAACTCTCGTAGAGGTCTTTCATGGCACACAAAAAAGGTGGCGGGTCATCAACAAACGGGCGTGACTCGCACGGGCAGCGGCTGGGCGTAAAGCGTTTTGGCGGGCAAGTTGTGACCGGGGGCAGCATCCTGATCCGGCAGCGAGGCACCCGTTACAAGGCCGGCAAGAACGTAGGCCGCGCCAAGGACGATAGCCTTTACGCGTTGATCGACGGAGTGGTGCGATTCGACGATAAGGGCGGCAAGGGCCGCTTCATCAGCGTGCTGACTGCGGAAGAAGCGTCGGCGGCTCTCGAAAAGAAGTCTGCTGAAACAGCGGCAGCTGCGAATTAATTTCCCTGCACAACGGAATCACGCGCCTCGTCTGACCGGGGCGCGTTTTTTTGTTTTTGCGCATGGCCCTGGCGTATGCTCTCTCCGAGCATCTTCCATTATTCTTAATCGATATCAGGTGAGCGATTCGTGTTTGCTGACGAAGCAAAAATAATGGTGAAGGCCGGCGACGGCGGCAATGGCTGCGTCGCTTTCCGCAGGGAGAAATACGTCCCGCGCGGCGGCCCTTCGGGCGGCGACGGCGGACACGGGGGCGACATTTATCTCGAAGCAAATCCGCACGACAACACGCTGCTGCGCTACCGCTACAATCGTGAATTCAAAGCTGGCCGCGGCGGACACGGCGAGGGCTCGGACTGCCACGGCGCCTCAGCTGACGAAATGGTTTTGAAGGTTCCCGTTGGCACAGTGGTTTTTGACGCGGAAACAGGCAAGCAGCTTTTCGACTTCACGCAACCTGGCCAGCGAGTTCTCATTGCTAAGGGCGGCCGCGGCGGACGTGGAAATGGCAATCCGAAATTCGTCCGGCCATGGCATCAGGCACCGCGCGAACACGAAGACGGCCGTCCGGGCCAGGAACTTCACTTGCGGCTCGAATTGAAACTACTGGCAGATGTCGGGCTCGTTGGTTTTCCAAATGCCGGTAAGTCCACCTTGATTTCTCGCATCTCAGCGGCGCGTCCCAAAATCGCGGCGTATCCTTTCACCACGCTTGAACCTCATCTCGGGGTTGTTTCAGCCGATCCGGATGCTGCGCCGGGCGCGGGACGAACATTCGTCGTGGCCGATTTGCCCGGACTGATCGAGGGTGCACACGAAGGCGCTGGTCTCGGCACTCGTTTCCTGAAGCACATCGAGCGGACGCGATTGATCGCGCATCTCGTCGATACGAGCGACGCGAACGATCGCGATCCGGTTCGTGACTTCGAAATTATCGAGCACGAGCTCGCTTCGTTCAGCCCGCTGCTGGCGGAAAAGCCGATGATCGTCGTTGCAACAAAACTTGATGCGACGACCGACCGCACACATCTCGATGAATTGCGCACTTTCAGCGCCAAGCGCGGCCTTGAGTTTCACGCTATTTCTTCGGCTACCGGCGACGGAATTACTGAGCTAGTGCGCGCAATGGCTGACGCGCTCGATCGCATCCCGAAAGCTGCTATGCCTGTCGAGGAAAGCGATACCCAGGCGCTCGCTGCTGCGGCTGCCGCTTCCACAACCGATTCCGAGCCGGAGCCGGCGGTGCCTGACGAGGAGGATCGTTGACGTCCCACGCCGCGCACAAGCCGCACGGGCAAACTCATCATCGCCGCTCGGTCGCGCTGTTTGGTGGCACGTTCGATCCGATACATTCCGGCCACATTGCGGTGGCGCAGGCGGCGCAAAAGCGCTTTCACCTCGACGCGATTTATTTTATTGCATCGTCGCGCCCACCGCACAAAACGAAACCCGCGCTCACGCCTTTCGTTCATCGCTACGCGATGGTTGCGCTTGCCTGCGCGGATCATGCTGGGTTTGTGCCGTCGCTCGCCGAAGCGCCGGTCGATGGTAATTCTTCACACGTGTTCTATACGATTGATACCGTGCGGCGCTTTCATCGTGAGCATCCCGACGATCATCTCTACTTTATTCTCGGCGCCGATCAGTTTCTCGAAATCGCCACATGGAGAAACTACGAAGGCTTGCTCGACGCCACCGATTTTATAATCGTCAGCCGTCCCGGATTTCGCCTGGAAGCGTTGCGCCTCGTGGTGCCACCGGAAAAGCTCGGGCGAGTGCCCTCGCCCGACCCGCACAAAATCGTGCTTCGCAAAACGACAGTCTATTTGCTGACGACGGTCGCGAGCCATGTGTCGTCAACTGAAGTGCGCCACCGGCTGGAGCGACGCCAGCCAATTCACGGGCTTGTGCCCGCGCGCGTGGAGGAATACATTCTCGGACAGGCCCTTTACCGGTGACAATTAACTCTCTTCGCCCCGAAATCCGATGGGCCGTGGAAGCGGCTCAGGACAAGCAAGCCGTGGACATCACGGTGCTGAAGCTTTCCGGCATTGGCACGTTTGCCGAATATTTTCTCCTGTGCTCCGGCACCAGCCAGCCGCAGATTCAAGCAATTGGAGAGGCGATCGACGAATGCCTGCGAAGTCATGGAATCCGTTTCTCCCATCGCGAGGGAAAACCCGGCGCCGAATGGGTCTTGCTCGATTATGGCGATTTCGTCGCGCATATTTTCAGCGAACGAGCGCGCCAGTACTACGATCTCGAACGGCTCTGGCGCACTGCCGAGCGCATTGATTTCCCGGCGCCAACGCGCCCGCCCGAATCGCGCGGCGAATCGGAGAGCGGAGCGTCGCAGCAAGGCACGACATGATCTATACCGCATGAGATGTACGAGTCGACGGCCCGGAACGTGACCCCTGACGACACAGCATCGCACGGCTCGAAGTCGGCCGGCGCGAACGCGCGTGACGTGAAGACGCATGACCAGAAAATGACTGATGTGAAAGCTATCGTGCCGAACGTTGAGTGGGTTGCGGCAGATATCGCGTCGCTCGCCGTCCTCGAACTCGCGGCAAAACTTACCGAACCTTCCACTACGCTGCTCATTACCGGCGAAAGCGGAACTGGAAAAGATCAACTCGCGAGATGGATTCATCAGAACGGGCCGCGTCGCGATGCGCCTTTTCTAAAAATTGATTGCGCAAGTCTTCCTGCAGAGCTCGTCGAATCCGAACTTTTTGGCCACGAGCGTGGGGCTTTCACAGGCGCCGTCGCACGGAAGCTCGGCCGCCTCGAAATGGCGCAAGGGGGCACAATCGTCCTCGACGAAATCGCAGCGCTCACTCCCGGAATGCAGGCCAAGCTTTTGCGCGTGATTGAAGAGCGCACGTTTGAGCGCCTCGGCGGTACGGACACTTTGCGGATGGAAGCGCGGCTGATGGCACTTACTAATACTGATCTCACCAAGGCCGTCGCCAACGGCCGCTTTCGTGAAGACTTATTCTTTCGCCTGAACGTGCTCGCTGTTCCGGTCCCGCCGCTGCGAGAACGACGCGCCGATATTCCCGTACTCGTCGCTCATTTCATCGCGCGGTTAGGCCCCGTGCACGGCCGCACGGATGTTTCACTCGATCCTGCTGCATCGCGGGCAATCGACGCTTACGCATGGCCGGGAAACGTAAGGGAACTAAAGAACGCAATCGAGCACGCGCTGATCTTTGGCAAAGCTCCGTTGATCGAGCCTCATGATTTTCCCGAAATCGTCAATGTCGTGCCGGGCGAATCCGGCTCAAGTGCGGCGCTCCGCTCACTCAACGACATGGAACGCGACGCGATCAAAGCCACGCTCGAAGCTACACGCTACAAAATCGGCCGCGCCGCCGAAATTCTCGGCATCAGCCGCAAGACGCTCCTTGAGAAACGCAAAAAGTACGGCCTCCTCGAATAAGACCCGACCCTAAGAGCGCGCTTCACTATGCTCGCCCTGAGGAACGAAGTGCAGCGCGGTTTGTGCGTATCGGATGCTCTCGCGGGACGCACCTTGCCAGCAGCAGGTAGAGTTCTCAGCGTAAAATGAATGGCGTGATCTACACATGAAACTCCGTCTCCTCATGCTCGGAAAGACGCGCCGCGAAGAAGCGCGCACGCTCGTTGACGATTACGTCACGCGCATCCGCCGCTACGCTGAAATCGAAATAATCGAACTCCGCGACGGGGGCCCAGCTGCACTCCGCAAACTCAAGCTCGACTCAAGCGCAACAATCGTGCTCCTCGATGCCGCTGGCAAACAGTTCACATCACAGCAATTTGCAAAATGGCTTGGGGACCTGCGCGATCGTGGCACTCGCGAGCTGGTGTTTCTGTGCGGCGACGCAGAAGGCTTTCCGCCCGAGATCCGCGAGCGCGCCACTCAGAAGATCTCGCTTTCCACACTCACGATGCCACACGAATTTGCGCGCGTGGTGCTCGCTGAACAGATATACCGGGCCTTCGCGATTCTTGCCGGCCACCCCTATCCGAAATAGCCGCGCTTCTGCAACAATGCTCGAATGACAATCAAGATCGCATATGACAAAACGGCGCCCACATCATCCGTCGAACTCATGATCACGAAACCGCTTCCGGATTACGATCTCGAAGATACCGAAGCGCCTATCCCGCGCGACGTGGATCCGATGCTCGCCTCGCAAGGCTTCAAGGACTTGCTCGATGAAGTACGTACGATCCTCGACCGCGATCTCTCGAGCGGCACGCTTGAAATCGCCCAACTAACCGGTGCGATTTGCCATGACAAGGAAGTCTATCGACCTGGCATCTGGCTCGTTCTTCGCGAGCGCAGCGCGAATGGCGAGATGTCCGTCACCGCGCGCAAGCGCGTAGCCTCTATCGCCGAAACGCTTCGCCACGATCTGCAACTCTCGTGAACCGTTAAGAGCGGCAAAACAAAAAGGGCACGGCGCGCACCGTGCCCTTCCTCATATCCCGATCGTGACAACTACTTCGAAGTGATTTTCACGGCGGCGTCCGTCGTCTCCCACTTCATGTGAAGCGTGCAAGCCGGCCCGCTCTGGTCAAAATCAATCGTGAAGTTCTCGACGGGCGCCGCGGTCTTCGCAACGCTCATATCCACTCGGGCTTGATCATTCGCTTCTCCCGGGTAGGCCGTGCCCCATTCGCCGGTTTTCTTGCTGATGACGAGCGTCCACTTGTCCGCGTTCGGAACTGTAAAGATCGTGTAGCTTCCGGCGGGTACTGCCGTTCCACCAACGCTAAGATCCGCAGTCGTTACAAAAGTGGTGGCTTCGTTCGCACCTGCGCGCCATATTTTCCCGAACGGTACGAGATCGCCGAAAATCTTCCGCCCCTTCATGCGCGGGCTCGAGTAGTCGATCGTGATCGTCTTGCCGTCTGCAACCTTGCAGACTGCCTGGGCAGGCGGACTTGGCCGCGCGTTCTTATCCTGCTGCGCGCAACTCGATGCTGCGAAAACCGTCAGCCCCATCATGGCTATTGCACAGAACGCAAAAAACCTCTTCATGTCGTCTCCTTGAATAGAAAATAAATCGCTTCCGATGCCCTACCGATTCTGCTCCGTCGACACGCAGCGAGTCAAACCGCGACCATGCTTTCGCTGACAAGGTAATGGAATCGAAAAAGCGTCGCAAAACATCCAAACTACATCCGTCCGAGCGACAAAACCTCGCTCGAAAGGAGACAAAATGACCAACGCACCAGCAATAGTGGATTGGAAAGGCCTTCCAGCAGCGAAATCCGGCCAGTTTCACCTCGGCGGCGACCTCACCATCAACAGGCTCGGCTTTGGCGCGATGAGAATCACGGGCAAAGGAATTTGGGGCCCGCCCAAAGATCGCGATGAAGCGATTCGAGTGCTACGCCGCGGCGTGGAACTAGGAATCAACTTCATCGACACCGCGGATTCCTACGGTCCTGAGGTGAGCGAAGAAATAATCGCGGAAGCGCTGCATCCGTATCCGGTGGGCCTTGTGATCGCGACGAAAGCCGGCTTCGATCGTCCCGGTCCGGACAAATGGGTGACCAATGGCAGGCCCGAGCATTTGCGCGCGGCGTGCGAAGGCAGTCTTCGCCGCCTGAAACTCGAACGAATCGATGTGTTCCAACTTCATCGCATCGATTCAAAAGTTCCGGCTGACGACCAGTTGGGCGAACTTCAATATTTGCAATCGCAAGGAAAAATCAATCATATTGGGCTTTCGGAAGTGACCGTCAAGCAGATCGAACACGCGCGTGCGATCGTCCCGATCGTCTCCGTCCAGAACAAGTACAGCGTAGCAGACCGTGCGGCTGACGACATCGTTGACTACTGCGAGCGTGCAAACATCGGATTCATTCCGTGGTTTCCGCTGGCAGCGGGCGACGTTTCCGCCGCCGGCAGCGAGCTGGAACGCACGGCGAAAAAACTGAAGGTCTCGCCATCGCAACTTGCGCTGGCCTGGCTGTTGTGGCGTTCGCCCGTGATCCTGCCGATTCCCGGCACATCTCAAGTAACTCATCTCGAAGAAAATGTAGCCGCGGCAGCTCTCAAAATCGATGAGGCCACGCTGAACTCGCTCGGGAAATTGGCACGTAGCGCCTGAGTGGCATTTGACTCGGTAGCCACCACGAGCGTGGTGCTCGTCGTGGTGTTATGCGAACCGCCGACGTTCCGAGTTCTTCCGCCCTTCGTCGCGCCTGCTGCCTACTTTCGCAGCGGCACCAATGCCCGCAGCCTCTTATCTCGCAAGTAAACCCCGATCCAAGCCAACACAGCAATTACGATCGGGAAGTAGGGAGGTTCGCCGATCCGCAAATGGGTCGCAGTCGCTCCTCCGAAATACCCAGTGAGCAAGATTGCTCCGAGTACCGAAGTCTGCGGAATTGCGTAAATCAGCGTGCAACCGATCATCAGAATTGCGAAGACTGTGTGCAGGCTGTAGGGATAACCCATGTGTTCAAATCCCTGCTGAACCGTTTCCGGCTTCGTGAAGCCAATTGCGGCGCCGAAGGCCATAAACGCTACGATCAATCCGCTTAGAATTCGACCTGCCCAAAGCATTCCTTTCGAATTACCAGCCAATTCTTCGGCCGTCGCCATGATTTGTTTTCCTCCTGTGTATTTCTACGGGTTCTATCCGCGGTGCTGGCATCCATACTGGCGAGCTCGGTCTTACGGCCTTGCGCCTCGACCACCCATATGAGTTCAGATCGTACTGCCAGATCCCCCTTCTCGCCCCCTCATCGCGTTTTCGATCACTCACTGCCGCCGCACCCTGCAAGTCTCCATCGCTTGACCTTTCCCCACGCTGCAGCCACTATTATCAATTCACGAGCGGGGCGCGACAGAATGCCGGAAGGCAAGGGTCTGCTGATTGTTTACACCGGGCCGGGCAAGGGCAAGACGACCTGTGCGCTGGGCACCGCCTTTCGAGCCGTCGGACAGGGCCTTCGCGTCCTTATGGTGCAGTTCATTAAAGGTTCGTGGCATTACGGCGAACTCGACGCCGCAAAAATGCTCGGTGACGATAAATTTGAGATCAGGCCCATGGGCCGTGGGTTCGTCAAAGTCGGCGGCGCGGACACTGATCCCGAAGACATCCGGCTCAGCGAAGAAGCCTGGGAATACGGCCGCGAGCAGATTTACAGCGAGAAATACGATCTGGTAGTGCTCGATGAGATCAACTACGTGATTAGCTATAAGATGCTCGATGCAGACCGTGTGGTAGACGCGCTCGCGAACCGCCCCGAGCGGATCCACGTGATCTGCACCGGCCGCAACGCGCATCCGAAGTTGGTGGAGGCTGCCGACCTCGTCACCGAGATGCGCGAAGTAAAGCATCCCTACACGAAAGGCATCCTCGCGCAGCGGGGAATCGACTACTAGTCGTCAACTGACAAAAATGGCCTGGTTCAAGCGCGAAAAAAAACCGATTGAGAATCCCACACCCGTGGAAGAGCGCCGCGTTCGCACCGAAGGCATGTGGACGAAATGCGGCTCCTGCCGGGCGATCATCTGGAAAAAGGATCTCGAATCGAACTGGGCCGTTTGCCCGAAGTGCGATCATCATTTCCGGCTTGGGGCGCGCCTGCGTCTAGAGCTTCTGCTGGACGACGAGCCGTATGAAGAACTCGACGCCGACCTTGCATCGAACGACCCGCTCCATTTTTCCGACACAAAACCCTATGCCCAGCGTCTGAAAGACGCGCAGCACAAGCTCGGCATGAAAGATGCGATCCTTACCGCCCAAGGACGCATGGACGGTCGGCCCGTGATCTGCTGCTCGATGGAATTTGGATTCATCGGCGGCTCGATGGGCGCAGTAGTCGGCGAAAAGGTGGCGCGCGCGATTGAGCGCTCAATCGCGCAAAAATGTCCGTTGGTGATCGTCTCATGTTCCGGCGGCGCTCGCATGATGGAGGGAGTCGTCAGCCTCATGCAACTGGCAAAGGTTTCCGCTGCGCTCGCTCGCCTCGATGAAGCTCGCGTACCGTTTATCTCGATCCTCACCGACCCCACTACTGGCGGCGTAACCGCAAGTTACGCCATGCTCGGCGATTTGAATATCGCCGAACCGGGCGCGCTGATTGGTTTCGCAGGGCCGCGCGTGATCGAAGATACGATCCGCCAAAAGCTTCCAGAAGGCTTCCAGACTGCTGAATTTCTCCTCGAACACGGGTTTCTTGACGCCATCGTCCCGCGCAAAGAACTGAAGCCCTATGTCAGCCAGGCGCTTGGTTTTTTCCTCGATTCCTAAATGAATTACGAAGAAGCTGTCCGCGCTTTATTGGCGCTTGGCCGTGAACTCGCTGCGCCACAGCAAGCCCGCGTTCAGAAATTCGGCCTCGAGAATATTTCGGTCCTTTCCGCAGAGCTCGGCAATCCCCATCGGGCCATTCCGTGCGCGCACATTGCCGGGACCAACGGCAAAGGCTCAACGGCTGCAATGCTCGAATCCATTCTTCGCATCGCCGGAGTGCGCACCGGGCTCTACACCTCGCCGCACCTCGAACGAATCAACGAGCGCATCCGACTGAACGGCGAGCCTATTTCCGACGAGCAGTTTGCCGCCGCATGGACTCGCATACACACTTCCGTCGAATCGTTGATGGCTGCCGGGAAGCTCACATCGCACCCTACATTCTTCGAATGCGTAACGGCGATGGCGTTTCTGGTCTTTGCGGAGGAACATCTGGACTTCGCCATCTTTGAGGTGGGCCTGGGCGGCCGCCTCGACTCGACAAACATCGTCATACCGCATGTCGCCATCATTACGCCCATCGATTTTGACCACGAAAATTTCCTCGGCCACTCGATCGAGGAAATCGCCGCAGAGAAGGCCGGAATCATCAAACCGGTCCTCACTGTGATCAGTTCGGTTGTGCGGCCGGAAGCGCGCGCGGTGATCGCGAAGAAATGCAGTGAGGCTGGCGCACAACTCATCGACGTCGACGAAGAATGGCGCCTCGGCGAGGCTGCCGCAACTGAGGGCCGATACCGCAGCATTGCCACACCGAGCCGGTCGGACTCGACGCTGGCAATCGCTCCTGCCCTTCCGGGTCAATTCCAGCTCCGCAACGCCTTGGCCGCCGCTACCGCCGCGCGCGTTCTGGCTGACAGAGGGTTTCGAGTTACCGACGATGCGATCGAGCGCGGCATTGCCTCTGTGCAATGGCCTGGGCGTCTCGAGCGACTCTCCGAGAATCCTGCCGTCCACCTGGACGGCACACACAATCCGGCCGGCGCGCGCGAACTGCTGAAGTTCTGGCAAGACAATTTTGCGGGCCGTCGCATCATTCTCGTCTACGGTGCAATGCGCGATAAGGCTGTCGACGAAATCGCGGGCGTTCTCTTCCCGCATGCCGACTTCGTGGTTCTCACAGAGCCCCAACAACCGCGCGCAATCTCGGCGGACCTCCTTTCAGAGATGACCGCGCACCTCGCTCGACAGTCGATCGTGATACGCGATCCCCATGAAGCGCTCGAGCACGCGATCCGCACGGCTCGCCCCACGGATGCAGTCTTCGCCACCGGTTCGCTCTACCTTGTGGGAGACCTGCGCTCATATTGGCACAGTCGAAAAGTTGAAACTTCGCTCGGGCGCTCCTGAATCTCGTACTTCCTTGATTCTGCAATCCATATCCGTAATTCCGATTGCTGTATTTGCTGCTAAAAACACACTATTTCTGTTCAGAAACGACCGTAGTGCGAAACCGGAACTGCCATTTTCGCGTCCCAAGCCCGGACGATTCGTTTCTCAAATTCGCCCGCTAAATAATTATTTCTCCACGAAATATGAATTGTGCGGAAACAATTAACGCCTTTTCTTCGTTTATTCAGTCAGGAGTTGGCACCCAATCTGCAATTGTAAACGTCTAAGTGTAGGAATAGCAGGAGGGCCATATGACGCGTGAGGAGAGACGAAACAAGCTGGAATCATTCGGTCGAGCGCCCGCATTGCTTGCAGGCGCACTTCGGCAATTCCCTAAGAAGATGTGGTTGTACAAACCGTCGCCGGAGAAGTGGAGCATTCACGAAACGATTCTTCATCTCGCAGACAGCGAAGCGAGCGCCTATATTCGCTGCCGCCGCTTCATCGCCGAACCGGGAAGCCCAGTGCTGCAATTTGATGCAGCTCGTTGGGCCGGCTCGTTGGGATATTTTCATCAAAGCACGCGCGAAGCGCTTGAGATCATTCGCCGCCTTCGCAAGATGACGTACCAGTTGCTCGCGTCGCTTCCGGACCCTGTCTGGTCGAACACTGTCGAACATCCCAGTGACGGACTACTGCGCCTCGAAGACTGGGTCGAAATTCAGGAACGTCACATCCCGCACCACATCGAACAAATGAAGCGCAACTACGATCTCTGGTTCTCGGCGAATCCGCCGAGGAAGCCTGCTTCGCAGTCAGCAAAATCGTCGATCGCGCCTCAACGCATGGTTACTCTTTCCGCTGGACTATAGCGCTCGACACCCGATTGGCCATCTTTCTTGCCGACGGGTGTGTCCGCGTCCTGTGTTCTCGCGCATCGTTAGATCGTCGTTGAGCTACGATACGGAGCGAGTGCACAATTTTCGCGCTTTCGCGTTCAGTTGCCCGCCTCGACCCGCGATGATAGGATGATGGATTCATGAGCGCCGAAACACGCCAAAAACCGCGAGTCGGAATCCCGTACCGTACACGAAATGAAGAACTTAAGGGCGACCGCGCGAAATATGAGA
>Ga0210388_10002819_pt1 | contig 13551 bp, 5 predicted proteins | sample IncBWC19OmetaG_FD_155485 | JGI IMG/M metagenome (GOLD analysis project Ga0210388, IMG submission 155485) | Forest soil microbial communities from Barre Woods Harvard Forest LTER site, Petersham, Massachusetts, United States - Inc-BW-C-19-O ... | reverse complement strand
GCTGCTTTCCAGGCGAAAGCGTAAGCCGCCGCGATCCAACCCAACATCGCCAGCGCATCCGCGAGCGATGGATCAATGGCCAGCGCTTTGAGGCACGCCGCCCGCGCGGATGGGTGGGCTTCGTGGGCTGGCCGCAAACCGAGCAAGGCAAGAATGTTGAAATAAACTCCAAGTGCGCTGTGAGCCACCGCATAGCCGGGATCCAGTGCAATGGCCCGTTCGAGGTAGTCTCCGGCTTTGGTCATCGATTCGGGAGTGTACTTAGCGATGTGGTGCCAGGCCTGAAGGAGAGCCTCATACGAAGCGAGATTGGGCGTGTATTGCCGGGCCGCGGACGGCTGTACTGCCAGCTTGATCCGCAGAACCGCCGCAATCGCCCCCGCGATCTCATCCTGTAAGGCAAATACGTCCGCCATCTCGCGGTCATAACGTTCCGACCAGAGATGCGATCCGTCTTGGGCGCTGATCAACTGGGTGGTAACCCGGATACGATTTCCTGCGCGCCGAACGCTGCCTTCCAGAATATTGCGTACGCCGAGCGCCTCGGCAATTCTCCGAATATCCTGCTCCTTGCCGCGAAACGCGAATGCCGAAGTGCGCGCGATCACCTTCAGACCGGGGATATGCGCCAACACGTTGATGATTTCTTCCGACAGCCCATCGCTAAAGTATTCATCGTCCTGGTTGCGGCTCATATTGGCGAACGGGAGCACCGCGATCGAGGGCTGGGCTTCCGTCGCTTTAGAGGCTGAAACCAATTCGAGCGCGGCACGGAGTTCAAGGGCGGACTGGAAGCGGTCCGCTCGGGACTTACGCAGGCAACGCGTGACGATGTCCCGCAAGTCAGCTGAAACCTCGGCGCCTAGCGGAGCGGGTTCCTTGGTCAGGATGGCAGCCAGGATCGCGATGGTGGAATCGCCCTGAAACGCCCGTCGCCCAGTCAGCATTTCATAAAGCACCAGGCCAAAGGAGAAAATGTCGGAGCGCGCATCGATGGACTTCGCTTCGGCCTGCTCGGGCGACATGTAGGCTGCGGTACCGAGGATCGTCCCGGCTTGCGTAAGGCCGATGGATTGAGTGGCATCTCCGTCCGAAAACGTCGCCGTCCCAACCTGGGCAAGTCCGAAGTCAAGAAGCTTCAGTCCGTTCGCCGTAACAAGAATGTTAGCGGGCTTCAGGTCCCGATGCGTGATCCCCTTCTGGTGCGCAGCATGGAGTGCGTCGCAAATCTGAGAGGCGTATTTCAGCGCACGTTCCACTGGCACCGGCCCGTGGAGCGGCGCGCCCTCGATGTATTCCATTACCAGATAGTTCGGACCAACGTCGTAAAGCTGGCAGATATTGGAATGGTTCAGCGCCGCCACCACGCGCGCTTCGCGCTCGAAGCGCTCCGAGAACCCTTCTTTTACAATCTTGACTGCAACAGTGCGATCCAGTCGCGTGTCGCGAGCACGATAGACTTCGCCCATGCCGCCGGCGCCAATGGATTCGAGGAGTTCATACGGGCCCAACCGAGTTCCGGCAGCCAGGGGCATAGAGGCGCAGCTATTTTACCCCGCTTCGCGCCCGCGCCATCCAGATGTTGCCGGTGGTCTCCGCCAGGCTGAACAGCAAGCCGTTGCTGGTGACCGACAATCCCACCTTGCCGGGGCTGCCTAAGCTGGTCAACGACTGTTGCGACCGGTGGAAATGATACACCGGAAACGGTTCGCCGGCCGGGCGCTTGGTTTTGGCGTCCAGCCGCTCAGCCCATATGCATCGGGATCCATCGCGCTCCGACAAGAAATACAGCACACCACCGTCCGGCGACCATTTCACTTCCCGGTCCATGTGGTTGCCGTCAGTAACCTGAATCCATCTGTCCGGCCCTCCCACGCGGCCGTCCGCGAACGGGGTGACATAGATGGTCCGGTTCGAATCGTTGTCCACCGGCCGCGCCTGAAACGCCACCCAGGCTCCATCGGGAGAAAATGACTCCGGATACAACGCGAGCTTGGGATGCCGGATTAGTTCCGCAGTCTTGCCGGTGCTCAAATCGAGCAGTCCCACGCAATAGGGCGAGCAGGACTTGGCCTCGAACAATAGCTTTGTTCCATCCGCCGAGAATGCGCGGGGAGGTCCACCGTTCGGGTAGAGCCGGTCTTCCGTTCCAGTCGACGAGACGACGTGGATGGCCCAACTCGGGCTGGCAACAGCATATGCCACGTGCGATCCATCGGGAGTTATCTTTGGCGAGTCAAACTCCGACAAACTGGTCGCCAGCAGCGTGTCCTTACCCACGGCGAGATCCTTGACCCAGATTTCCCGCTTGCCGGAGCGGTCGGCGCTGAACGCCAGCCGCTGGTTGGCCGAGATGGAGGGGAACACCTCGGTGGAAAGGTCGCGCGTCACGCGTTCCATGTTGCCGGTTACCTTACCTTGCTTCAGATCCATCGGAAGGCGCCACACATTGGTGCTGGCCGACGCGCTGGAGAAAACCAAGCTACCGTTGGACGCCACCGATGGTTCGCGTTCCTGCCCTGTTCCAAAGGTCAGCCGCCGGGGCTGGCCATTGCTTTTGCCGGTCCGCGGCGAGATAGTGGTCTTCCAGAGATTGGTGGTGTCGCGTCGGGCCGAAAAGTAAACCTGATCGTCCACCCAGGCAGCCGGCCCGCCGGCCAAAAGATTCTGGCGCGCGAAAACCGGGAAAACTCCCGTTTCCACCGGTTCACCTCCGTCTACCGGCGATACCCACCAGTCCGGAGCGGAGGATTCGGTGCGCTGTCCCCAGAACAACAGATGTTTTCCGTCCGATGACCAAATGGCATCGTGCGCGCCATAGAATTCCGGCTGAATTTGCCGCGCTGTGCCTCCCGTAGCCGCAACGACGTAGACTTGAGTGCGAACGAAATAGGATTCTCCCACCCAATAGACGATCCTTTGGCCATCCGGAGAGAAGCGCGGCCCCCGGCCTCCTTTGGCGATCAGCTTTAATTCGCCTCCTAATATCGCTACGGTGTAAATGCCGCCGCCCGCGCGGTCCGAGCGGAACACCACTTTAAAGCCGTCCGGCGAAAATGAAGGATCGTCGTCATCCGCGGGGTCCGATGCCAGTCGTGCCCGATCGCCGTTGGCGATGTTCTGCACCCAGATGTCGCGATTGCCTTCCCCGGCGCGGTCCGAAGCGTAAGCCACCAGTTTTCCGTCAGGCGAGATGGCCGGCTCCGAAGTGGAACCGCTGTCGTAGGTCAACTGCGTCAGCGCGAAATCTTCCGGAGCGGTTCGCCGCAACCAGATCCAGGTGGCAACCGTGGCGGCACAAAGGAGCGTCGCCGCGGCAAGGACCGTCCACCGCCAGGGAATCTTCCGCCCTTCGGTTTGGGGCGCCTCATTCACGCGGGGGGAGAAAACCGGCACGAAAGTGGATCCGAGACTGATCACCAGAGGATCGTCCTTTCCCGGACCTTGATAGTAATCCTTCAACCGCTCCCGAAGCCTGCGCTTCTCCACCCGGACCACGGATTTCTCACTGGGTGTGAACTCCTGTTGATTAAAGACCTTCTCGGCAATGAAGGATTCTGTCAGCCGGTCTCCCCGTCCTTCGAGGGTCTCTACCACGATGAATTGCAGGAATTTGATGAGGGCTGGAGAGAGTGAGCCGCTGTCCACAATGCGCTCAAGCTCTCGATGACGGGAACTCCACCGCAGCAGGATATTCTTCAGCCGCAGCCGCCAGACCGGTGCGGTTTCGGGAAGGTGCAATTTGACTGGTCGGGGCGCACTCACGGGCTTCGGCTTTTGTGCTACCCACCGATGTTAACAGACCGCTAACAGCCCTAGGGACGAGGGTTACCGGCATCATATTTCTCATAGCGCGGACCTGGGAAAATTCCGTAATTACATATTCGAAGTTGCCGCTCGATCTTGCTCCGCGTGCCGGTCCAGAAATTTTGCATGCCACGCCGGTCGTAACACCCTCGTAACAGCGCCATTAAGCATGTCTCAACCGCAGCGTCAACTATCTTATTCTAAAGGAAGATATCGTCCTAACACAGCGCTGACAAAGTTTGACCTTGCCAGCCTTACGCGACTCGAGCGAATATACTACCACTCCGGGAAGTTCTAGGGTTCAAGGTCCGGCATCCAGTGGCTATTGGCTTGCAACATGGATGGATTCGATTTGCACAGGGAGGTTTTGTGAAAGGGATTACTTCAATCATTTCGTTAGCGGTCGTTAGCGGCTGCCTTGCGGTTTCTGCGTGGGGTCAACAGGTCACCGCTGCATTCACCGGTAAGGTCACTGATCCGACGGGCGCCGCGGTTGTGGGAGCCAAGGTTACGGCCACCGACGCGGACCGCGGCACACCGTGGACCACCACCACCAGCGCTGAAGGCGTGTTCAACATTCCTCGCGTCCCGATCGGCACTTACAACGTGAAAGTGGAAAAGGAAGGCTTCTCCACCGCCACGCAATCGCACATCGTCATGGAAATGAACCAGGTGGCGCGAATGGATTTCCAACTGCAGGTTGGCAGCGTCTCGCAAACCATCGAGGTGACCTCAACGGAGCCGTTGCTCCAGACCCAGGCCACCCAGCTCGGCGAGAACATTGATGCGCGCACCAATGAGGACCTGCCGCTAGCGACGCGAAATTACGTGGAGCTGACATTGTTGGCTCCCGGCAGCATTCATCCCGATCCGTCCACGTTCAAGAACGGCCAAACCACTATGAATAGCGGACGGCCCAACGTGAACGGCAACCGGGAACAGGCCAACAACTTCATGCTGGATGGTTTGGACAACAACCAGGTATCTGAAAATGATGTCGGTTACGCGCCCAGCGTGGACGCCATTCAAGAGTTCAACATGATTACCAACAACGCTCCGGCGGAGTTCGGTAACTTCATGGGCGCTATCATCAGCACGACAACAAAGTCCGGCAGCAACCAGTTCCACGGCAGCGCTTTTGAGTTCTTTCGGAACAATGTATTGAATGCCAATGACTGGTCGAACAATTTTAATGGCGCGCCACGGGCTGCGATTCGCTGGAACAATTTCGGCGGAACGCTGGGCGGTCCCATTAAGAAGGACAAGTTGTTCTTCTTTATCGACTACCAAGGATCTCGCGACGACACACCCACCAGCATCCAAACCACTTCGGTCTTTACGGCGGCGGAACGGCAAGGCAATTTTTCGCAACTCCTTTCACTGGCAACCCCCATCCAGCTCTACAATCCGTTCTCGGTCACCAGCTCTGGCACTCGCGCGCCATTTGCGGGAAACATCATCCCTGCCTCGCTATTCAGTCCGGCGGCATCGAAGATTCTGAACTCGTCGGCTTATCCGGAGCCGATCAACGGCGGCCTGATCAACAACTATCAATACGCGCAGAACACGTTTATCAACGGAGACCAGGGCGATGTGAAGATCGACTACAACATCTCCGACAAAGACCGCTTCTATTTGCGCTTTTCCGAGAGCCGGTACGACAACCCGGTCCTTAACACGATGCCGCTGATTTACAATAGCTTCTCCACCACGCCGACACACACCGGCGTGATGGACTGGACGCGTACGTTCAGCCCCTCGGTGGTGAACGAAGTGCGGTTTGGCGTCAATTACGTCTACAATTCAAACGGCGCCGCAACCACCACTCTCCAGAATTTTGCCGGGACTGTGGGCATCCCGTCCGTGCCGTCGGCCTTTCTGCCCGCCATGAATTTCCAGGGCGGCAATGCGGCAACGATCGGCAACAGCGACATTTATCAACTTTTTGCCGACACCGTGATCCACTATGAAGACACGATTATCTGGACCAAGGGCTCGCACACGATGCACATTGGCTTCCAGGGGTATCGTTACCGCATGGATACCTTCTACTCCGGCAATAACGGAGAAGCAGGAACCTTCAATTTCAACGGTCAGTATACGACCAACTCCACCACCACCAAGTCTGGTAACGGCAGCGGCTTAGCCGAAGCCGATTTCTTGCTGGGCCTTCCCTCCGAGATTCAGGGTGGCGTGAATGGCGGAACTTGGGGCCAGCGTGCGAATTCCATCGCCGCGTTTTTCCAGGATGACTGGCGCGCGTCGTCAAACCTGACCTTTAATCTCGGGTTGCGGTGGGAACTGCACACCCCCTGGGATGAAGTGGACAATCGCCAGGCGAACTTCAACCTCGTGACCGGTCAGGAATACATTTCCGGACAGACCTGTCCGTACAACAATTGCAATGCCCTGTATAACCAGTACAACGGCATCACCAACTTCCAGCCGCGTCTGGGCGTCGCCTGGACTCCTGGCGGCGGCAAGCTGGTGGTTCGCGCGGGCTACACGCTCTCCAACTATCTGGAGGGAACCGGAACCAACCTGCGGCTACCCATCAACCCGCCCTTCGCTCACGAGAACGACGATCAGTACACCAATTCCGCGGTTTTCGGCGTGGCGCCCGGCTCCACGCTTGATCAAGGCTTCCTGCCTTTCAGCCAATCTTCGAACCAGTTGATTGGTGCGACGCTGCGCGTTTGGGATCCAAACGTTCGTCCAGCTGTGTCGAATCAGTGGAACTTCACTCTGGAATACCAGCTGAACACAAGTACGATTATTCAGGCCAGCTATGTAGGGCAGCGCGCCACGCACCTAATGGTCCCTATGCCTTACGACCAGAGTGTATTGAATCCGGACGGTACGGTATCGCCCACCCGATACCTGGCGGGCAATCCTACGCTGCTGGGCGAGATCGGACAGATCTCGGGTACAGCTTCGGTAGGAAATCAGGACTACGACGCGCTGCAAGTGGTAGCGAAAAAGCGCCTGGGTGCCGGCCTCGAATACTCAGTGGCCTACACCTACTCCAAGTGCATGACCAACAATATGGGCTACTACGGCCAAGGCGGCCAAGCCTCGCAAAGCAACTGGTATTACCAGAACATTTACGATGCGGCGGCGGAATGGGGGCCATGCGATTATGACGCCCAGTCGAATTTCGTTGCCAACGCCGTTTACGACCTTCCGTTCGGCCGCGGACGCACCTTCGGCAATAACATGAACAAAGCAGTAGACGCGATGTTTGGTGGCTGGACATTGGCCGGCATCCTGAGCGTGCATACTGGCTTCCCGTTGACCATCGGGGCTAATGACGCTTCGAATACTACATCCCGCGGTCCCCGCGCGGATTGCCTCTCTCCGGTAGATATACTCGGCGAACAGAACGCGGATCCAGCTGTCGGACCTGGTTATCAATGGTTCAATCCCAGCGCTTTTGCTCAACCCGCCAACGGCACTTTTGGCAGTTGCGGTGTCGGTACGGTGCGCGGGCCGGGTTTGGCGACGTTCGATTTCAACGTGTCGAAGACGTTTAAGTTTACTGAGCGTCACGCTGTGGATCTACGCGCGGAATTCATTAACCTGACCAACCATCCGATTCTGAACGCTCCCAATACCGGGGTCGGACCACAGTTGGGTTTGCTTAACAGTTCCAACACGTTCAGCGGTCGCGAAGTGCAATTTGCGTTGAAGTATCACTTCTGACCTGATCGTAAACCGACCTGATCGTAAACCGAGCCGCGACGGCGAGGGAGCGCTACCACGAACGCAGAGCTAGCAGCGATCGTGGTAGCGCTTCCTTGCGGTCGCGGCTCGGTTTCCTTTCGTACAATAAAGTTGTGAGATGGTTGATTCCAGTTGGTGGGCTAATCGCCACCATCGCGTTCGCTCAAACTCCGCCCACCAAGCCCAGCCCCTCCGTTGAGCAGCTTGCCGAATCCGGCCATTGCCGCGAAGCGCTGCCGCTGCTAAAGACCGCTATAACCCACGCGACCGATCCGGAAACCAAGAAGCGCCTGGGCCTGGACGGCGTCCATTGCGGCATGTCGCTCCACGACCTGGACAGCGCCTCGGGCTTCCTGCGCGGCCTAAACAGTGCCTTCCCCAACGATCCCGAAGTTCTCTACCTCACGGTGCACGTTTATTCGGACCTCTCCGTCCGCGCCTCGCAGAAGCTGATGGTCACCGCGCCCGGCTCCTACCAGGTTCGTCTGTTGAACGGCGAAGCGCTGGAGGAGCAAGGTAAATGGGAAGAAGCTATAGCTGAGTACCGCGAGGTCTTGAACAGAAACCCGAACTTGCCGGGAATCCATTACCGCGTCGGCCGCCTGGTGCTCACCCTGCCGAAATCGGATGAAAACAAGAAATCTGCCCAGCGCGAGTTTGAGGAGGAGATCAAGATTGATCCTTCCAACGCCGGCGCCGAATACATCTTGGGTGAACTCGCGCGGCAGGATCAGCAATTTCCGGTCGCGATCGCACACTTCGAACGGGCCACCAAGCTGGATGGCGGGTTCGCCGACGCATTCATCGGCCTGGGCCGGGCGATGCTTGAGGCCGGCCGCAACGCCGATGCCCTGGCGCCGCTGCAGATGGCGGCCAAGCTGCGGCCCGATAATCCTGCAGCCCACTTTTACCTAAGTACGGCGTATCGCCGCACCGGGCGTCCGAACGAGGCTCAACGCGAGCTGGCTCTGCATGAGCAAGCGACGGAGAAGGTCCGGCAGATGAAGCAGGAGATCGAGACGGGAGCCCCGGAACCGCCGAAAGTAGTGCATTGAGATCAATCTCAATATCACTCGCTCAATGTCACTCGACGGTTAATTTTCCTTCCACGATCCTCACATAGCGGTCGATCGGCAGATCGGTAAACCTCTGCGTCTTCCCGCTGGGCAAAGGCCATTTGATTTCCAGCCAATCAATCTTCGTAGCCGCGCCCAATCCCAGCACTTCTCGGGGATCATGCGACGAGAGATAGCTTCCACCGCTGTTTTTCAGCCGGCTTCTTCTTACCCCGCCGGCCGACCAGGTAAGCCGGGCGCCGATGGCGTCCCGATTACAGCTGGTCCCTACCAGCTTTATGCCCAGCCAATGATTGCCGGAGCCGCAGCGATTGCGCAGTAACACCGGTGCGCCGCCGTTGGTGCCCACCAGTACATCTGGGAAGCCGTCGTTATCATAGTCGCCCACGGCCAACCCGCGCGCGGCCAGGGGTTTGGAGAAAGCCGGACCAGCTTCTGATGTCACGTTGCGCAGCAACCCTTGCTCCTGGTGATAAAGCAGCAACGGCTCTCTGTACTTTACGCGCACGTAGTTTTGTTCGATGCTGTCGTCGGGATGGCCGTTGGCCAGTATCAGGTCCACCAGGCCGTCGTTGTCGTAGTCGAAAAATTTCAATCCCCAGCCGCTTAGCAGACGAGTATCCTCGGCGACGCCGTGCTTATGCGCGGCATCGAAAAATGTCTCGTTCTTGTTGTTGGTGTAGAGCGAAAACATCTCGTCGTTGATGTTGGATACGAACAGATCCTCCCAGCCGTCGCCGTTGATATCGGCCGCATCCACGCCCATGCCGGAGCGTGCCCGGCCGCTCTCGCTATAGGCAACTTCGGCCGCGAGCGAAATCTCCTCCCACTTGTCGTTTCCGCGATTCACGAAGAGAAAATCCTGTACGGTATCGTTGGCCACGAACAGGTCCATGCGCCCATCGTTGTTGATATCTGTAGCCACTACGCCCAGGCCCTTCCCCATGGCCCGCTCGATTGCTGTGCCGCGCGTGACATCCGTAAATGTTCCGTCACCATTGTTGTGAAACAGGAAGCTGTGGGTGGGCTTGAACAGGCGCGGGATGCAGTAATAGCGCTGGCCGGCCTTGTTGACTCCGCACGAAGGTTTGTTGGTGTAATCCACGAAGCTGCACACGAACAGATCCAGCCGGCCGTCGTTGTCATAATCGAACCATACGGCGCTGGTGGTCCAGCCGGGCACGGCCAGGCCGGCTTTTTCGGTGACGTCAGTGAACGTTCCATTGCCGTTGTTGTGATAGAGAATCGAGCGGCCGTACGCAGTGACGAACAAATCGGGAAATCCGTCGTTGTCGTAGTCTGCCGCCGCTACGCCCATGCCGAAATTGACGCCTGCCGCTACGCCGGCTTTCTCGGTGACGTCGGTGAAGGTGCCATCGCGATTGTTTTTATACAACGCGTTTCGCAGCGGTTGTTTCGGCGTGTAGAAATCCGAGGTGCCGCTGTTGACCAGGTAAATGTCCATCCAGCCGTCGTTATCGTAATCAAGAAACGCGCAGCCGGGGCCCAGGCTTTCGGGCAGATAACGTTCCGGCGATTTGGCATTCTCGTGCACCCACGTTATGCCGCTGGTTTCGGGCGTTATTTCTTCGAAAATGGGGCCCGGCCGGGCTGGCGCAGCCCGCAATAACTTTCTAGAGCCTAGCGCCGCGGCGGCCGCAAGAAGTTTTCTACACCAAAAGCGAAGGTCCAATAGGTGAGTATAACGAGTGGGGCAGGTTGCCAACCTGCCGCCGATTGCCAATCGGCGCGAAAGGCGCGGGTTGGCAACCCGCCGCAGGATGACATCCTGCCCCACAGGCTATTGCGCGGTACTCGGTTGGGCGGCAGCGCCTATCTCAGGCTCGGGCGTATTGAGCTTGCTATGGCTGCGGCTGTATAGGAAATAGACGACAAAGCCAAGCAGCATCCAGGACAGTGCGGTGAGTTGCGTGTAGCGATCGAGTCCGATCATCATGGCCGTGCAAACCACCGCGCCCAAGATCGGGACCAGCGGCACCAGCGGCGTCTTGAATGGGCGAGGCACATTCGGCTGCGCGCGGCGCATGATCCAAATACCGATGGAGACCAGTGCGAAGGCGAACAGCGTTCCGATGGTGGTTAGGTTGCCCAGCAGAGCATCCGGAACAAATGCTGCCAGAGTGCCGACAAAGAAAAACAGCGTGATATTGCATTTGTACGGCGTGCAGAATCTGGGGTGAACGTCAGAGAAAACCTTGGGCAAAAGGCCGTCACTGGCCATGGAGTAAAAAACTCGGCTTTGGCCTAGCAGCATCACCAGAATCACGGAAGAAAATCCAAAGAGTACGGCTACTGTGATGGCGGTGGCCAGCCAGCCAAATCCGGGCATGTGCGCCTGGACGGCGTAAGCCACCGACGCTTCTTTGCCCACTTTGATGAACTCAGTCCAGTTCGCTACTCCAGTTAGCACGTATCCGAAGAGAATGTAGAGAACAGTGCAAATGGCCAGCGATCCCAAAATACCGATGGGCATGTCGCGGCCCGGATTCTTGGTCTCCTGCGCGGCGGTGGAAACCGCGTCGAATCCGATGTAGGCGAAGAACACGATTCCAGCGCCACCCAGTACACCGCCCCATCCATGTTTGAAAATACCTTCATGGCCGGGGAAATTGGCGGGGATGGTGAATGGCGTGTGATTCGCGGGATTGATGAATTTCCATCCAATGAAAATGAACATCAACACGATGGCCACCTTCACCGCGACGATGATGGCATTCACAGTGGCAGATTCCTGCGTGCCTTTGACCAACAAAGCGGTGAGGATGAAAATGATGAAAAGCGCGGGCAGGTTGATTATCCCGCGAACGCCCGCATCGGAGACCTCTAGCGGCGAATGACACCACTCAAAAGGAATTGCGCTGCCAAAGAGCGTGGTCAGCAGGCGGTTGAGATATTGGCTCCAGCCGATGGCCACGGTGCCGGCGCCCATTGCGTATTCCAGAATCAGCGCCCAGCCGATGGTCCAGGCCGTAAACTCACCCATTGTCGTGTAAGCGTAAGTGTAGGCGCTGCCGGCGATGGGGATCATCGCGGCGAACTCGGCATAACAGAGGCCGGCGAAAGCGCAACCGATAGCGCCGATAACAAACGAGATGATGACGGAGGGTCCGGCAGCTTCGGCGGAGGCCAGCGCCGTGCGGATGAACAGGCCGGCGCCGATGATGGCGCCAATCCCCAGCGCCACCAGACTCTTGGCGGTCAAGGTGCGTTTCAGGTGGCTCTCTTTAGCCTGCGCCAGGAGCGCTGTTAATGATTTCTTGCGAGTTAGGCTCATTGGTTTTACCCTACCGTGATCCTCAGGTTACCGAATCTGTCTAAGAAAAGGCTCCAATCTGGCGGAACCAGAGTGGTTGATCCATAATCTATCACCAGGGCCGGGCCGCGCAACCTGGCGCGGGAAAGTTGATCGCGGCTGTACACCGGCGTCTCGCAAAAAGCCCCGTCGGTATGGATCCGCCTTACCGTCGGCTTTTGTCTGGACGCCTTGGGCGGCCGGTGCGTTACCAGCTTCGGTTTTTCAACCACGCGCCTGGCCCGGACGCGGATAGTGACAATCTCCACGGCTCGATCGGGGTTCGCATAGCCATATACCTTTTCGTGTTCGCGATGAAACGGCGCGGCCGGATTTCGGGCGTGCCAAGGGACGGTCAGCTCGTAACTTTGCCCGGCGTAGCGCACGTCGGCGGAGCGAATCAGCTCTGCTTTCGGAAGCTGCCTGCCGGCCATGCGCTCCAGCCGCCGGAACTCTCGCTCAATGTCCGGATGATTAAGGACGCCGGCCGCATAATCGCGGACCTCATCGGCCAGCAGCATGCCCAGCGCTGACAAGGCTCCGGCGTGCTCGGGAACCAGCACCGTACGAATGCCCAACTCGCTCGCGATTTCGCAAGCGTGCAGCCCGCCGCAGCCGCCGAAGGCAACCAATGCGAAGTCGCGAGGATCGTGACCGCGCTCCACTGACACCAGACGGATGGCCCGCTCCATGTTCGCATTCGCTACGCGCAAAATGCCCTCCGCTGCCGCAACGCGCGTGATACCCGCTGCGCTGGCGATGGAATCCACTGCGGCGGCGGCGCGCTGCACATCCAGATGCATCTCGCCGCCTACCAGTTGATCGGCCGCGATACGGCCCAGCACGACATGGGCGTCGGTGACGGTGGGCCTTGCACCTATTCCATAACACGCCGGGCCAGGATTGGCGCCCGCGCTCTCCGGTCCAACGCGCAACAGCCCGCCTTCGTCGATGCGGGCGATAGACCCGCCGCCCGCGCCAACGGTGTGGATATCCAACATCGGAACGCGAACAGGAAAACCGTCGATGGAGGCTTCCATTGTCTCGCGTGGTTGGCCATCCGACAGGCTAACATCGGTGGACGTACCGCCCATATCGAAGCCGAGAATGCGAGTGAATCCGGAAAGGCGCGCAGTTTCAAGCGCCCCAATCACGCCGCCGGCGGGTCCGGAGAGCACCGTGCGAATGGCGTGACGGCGCGCTTCCTGGGTGGTCATGAAGCCGCCGTTCGATTGCATGATGGAGATGGTGTGGCGGGTGCCGCGCTCGAGCTCGGCCAAGTATCGATCCATCAGCGGGCCGACATAGGCGTTGATCAGCGTTGTCGAAGTACGCTCGAACTCGCGGAACTCCGGGCACACGTCATGGGAGTAGCACAGGTAGCCCAGGCCCTCCAGCGCCGCCGCTGCCAGCTTTTCGTTCTCCGCGTTCCGATAGGCGTGCAGAAAACAGATGGCGACGGATTCCACCCGGGCGCGGGCGAGACGTGTTTTCAGACGCCGCAATTCCGCCGTGGTCGGCGTGGCGGAAATTTCGCCGTCGAAGAAGGCACGTTCCTTGACTCCGAAGCACATCGCACGCGGAATGATGGGGACACGTGGAGTGGGCGTGAGGTTATACAGCTCCGGACGA
>Ga0210388_10002818_pt1 | contig 13551 bp, 12 predicted proteins | sample IncBWC19OmetaG_FD_155485 | JGI IMG/M metagenome (GOLD analysis project Ga0210388, IMG submission 155485) | Forest soil microbial communities from Barre Woods Harvard Forest LTER site, Petersham, Massachusetts, United States - Inc-BW-C-19-O ... | reverse complement strand
CTATGGGCTCAGGACGTCGTGCGTGAGAGGGAAAACTGAGGAGGGCTTATCTTCGGTCGGCCTCCTTGTGTCCGAACCGAGGAAGATGGCGTAGAGACAGCGTACCGTTCCAGTGGGTGCGTTTACTCATGCGTTCTTCTCCTCCTTTGTGGGCCAGTCGTTCGCGGACCCTTCCTTGATGTTAGCGTGCACGGATCGATTTGGCCAGTTGATGAGCGTGATATGAGAGAGAGAAATGTCTGACGGTAAGCCGAGTGGCGGTCGCGGCGCACGATTCGCGGGGGCGATGGACCCGGCGGCGGCGGCGCTCAATGCGTCGGTCCACTTCGATCGCCGCCTGCTGAGAGACGACGTTCGGGGCAGCCAGGCCCACGCGCGCATGCTGGCCTCAGCGAAGCTGATCTCGGCGGCCGACGCCGAGGCGATCGTCAACGGGCTGGATCAGGTGGCGGAAGAGATCGTCTCGGGCAAGCGGGCCCTGGACCCGGCGCTGGAAGACATCCACATGAACGTGGAGAGCCGGCTCATCGAGATCATCGGCGAGCCCGCGCGGCGGCTGCACACCGCGCGCAGCCGCAACGATCAGGTGGCCACCGACTTGCGTCTCTATGCGCGGCGCGCCGCGATGGAGATCGTGGCCGCCATCGATCGCGCGCGGCTGGCGCTCGCCCGGCAGGCGCGCGCGCACGCGGCGACGCTGCTCCCCGGCTACACGCACCTGCAGCGCGCCCAGGTGGTGACGCTCGGCCACCATCTGATGGCCTACGCCGAGATGCTGGGGCGCGATCGCGGGCGCTTCGTCGATGCCGAACGGCGGGCTGGCGAATCGCCGCTCGGCTCGGGAGCGCTGGCGGGGACCGGGCTGCCGATCGATCGCGCGCACACCGCCAGCGCGCTCGGCTTCGCCGGCGGGCCGACGCACAACAGCCTGGACGCCGTCTCCGATCGCGACTTCGCGGCGGAGATCGCCTTTTCAGCGGCGCTGCTGGCGGTGCACCTCTCTCGCCTCGGCGAAGAGCTGGTGTTGTGGTCGACGACCGAGTTCGGGTTCGTGCGGCTCGGCGAAGGCTACTGCTCGGGCAGCTCGCTGATGCCGCAGAAGCGCAACCCCGACATCGCCGAGTTGCTGCGCGGCAAGTCGGGCCGCGCGATCGGCGATCTGGTCGCCCTCTTGACGATCAGCAAGGGCCTCACTCTCGCCTACAACAAAGATCTGCAAGAGACGCAGGAGCCGCTCTACGACGCCGTCGAGACCGCGCAGCAGTCCCTGGCGGTGCTGCCAGGATTGATCGCGGCGCTGGAGTTCGACGTCGAGCGGATGCGCGCGGCGGCGGCGGATCCGGCGCTGGGGGCGACCGATCTGGCCGAGGAGCTCGTCCGTCGCGGGATGCCGTTCAGAAGCGCGCATGAAGTGATCGGCAGCTTGGTCCGGACCGCAGAGCAAAAGCGCGTTCCGCTGCACCAGCTCGACGCCGCCGATCTGCGCGCCGTCGACCGCGCGCTCACGCCAGAGGTGATGCAGGCGCTCGACGCGGCGCGGGCCGTGGCGGCGCGGGCGCTGCCGGGCGGACCGGCGCCGGCCATGGTCGAGCGCGAGGTGGCGCGCCTCGAATCCGAGCTGCGCACGCTCGGCCTCGAGCTGTAGCGCGCCCGCCGTCGCGCTTGTCGTCTCCGGTGTGGTGATTATCCAAGTCACCGCAAGGAGGAACGAGAACGATGGCAAACCTCAGCAGAAGAAACCAAGGTTACGAATTTGTTCAGTCCGGTGCGGCGTGGGATCCCGTTCGCGTCATGCGCGACATCCTGCGCTGGGATCCGTTCCGTGAGGTCGAAGCGGTGTTGAGCCCCGCCGACGTGCGGAGCTTCGCCCCGACCTTCGAGGTGACGGAGACCAAGGACGCTTATCTCTTTCGCGCAGACCTACCGGGCGTCAAGGAGCAGGACCTGGAGATCTCGTTGACCGGCACCCGCCTGTCGATCTCCGGCCACCGCGAGCAGGAGCGCCACGATCAGGGCGACACCTTCTACGCCAGCGAGCGCTCTTACGGCAGCTTCACGCGGTCGTTCACGCTGCCCGAGGGCGTCGACGGCGAGAACGTGGCCGCCGATCTGAAGAGCGGCGTCTTGACGCTGACGGTGCCGAAGAAGCCCGAGGTCCAGCCGAAGAAGATCGCCATCGGTGCGGGCGCCAAGGCGCCGAGCACCGAGCCGGCCAAGGCCTGACTTCCAAGGGCCAGCACCAGACCAGCTCGCAGCTTCGGTCGCCCTGTGCGACCGGGCTGCGGGCGTTTTGAGCCAAAGGGAGCTAGAAGCGGCCCTGGAAGAGGACCGAGCTTGGCGCGAGCCCGATGGCGACGGTCGAGTCGGTCGCGCGGTGGCCGGTGAAGAAGATCACCGCGCCCGCGGCGACGGCAGCTGCGCCCGCGCCCGCCAGGATCAATCCGGGCGTTCGAGTGTCGTAAACAAGATGGTCGCTCGGGGCGCCGGTGGGGTCATTGTTAACGGCGATCCAATAGATTCCCCAGCCCAGCGCCGCGGCCCCCGCCACCGCGAGCGAAACACCGGCCCAGGTGTGCCAGCTGCTGGAGCTGGATTCGCCGTGGATGGGGGGCGCCGTGGTGATCAGCGGTGCTGGTGCGGGAGCCATTGCCAGGGGAGCGGGAGCCACCGCCACGGGCGTTGGGGGGATCGGGTCCAAAGCGATCACCAACGCCGAACGAGCTCCGGGCCGAATCGTGAGCACTCGTTCGAACGGCTTTGCTCCGGGAGCGCTCGCCGACACGGTGACCGCGCCTTCGGCAAGCCGAAGAGCGGGTACGGCGGGTAACGTCCCGACCGACTGGCCTCCCACGAAGATCTCGGTGCCTGCGGGTCCACTCACGATCAGGTCGCCGACGTGTCTCCGGCACAACCCGAGCGCTTCGTCGAGAAACGCACGGTTCTTGGCCACCCAACGGTCGTCGGGATTCGCGAGCGAGACGGCGAGGTGATTTTCACCATCGACCCACCGCTCGAGCGAGGTCTCGACCAGTCCCATCTGCCCGAACGTTCGCGGCGACGGTGCAAGGGCGTGTGCCTGTCGGAACAGTTCGAGGGCCTGCTCTGGCTTGCCGTCCCGCCGGAGGCCGAGCCCCTGTTCAATCAGAACGTCCGCGCTCGGCTCGGCGGCCATGGCACCGACCGACAGCGAGCTCGCCGACAGGAGAACAGCGATGAACAGGAAACGCTTCATGGAGGTTCTCAATTTGATGGGATGCCGATGCCGTTCTTGTCGAGACCGGTCAGCCTCGGTGGCTGGTCGGATTGAGGTTCATGCAGCTGTCGAACGGAGCGCATTTTCTTCTGCACCTTGGGGCGTACCCTCGCGACCGGCGCTTGAGCCCCTGTTTCGGGATGGCTCGAGCGTGGAAGATCTACGGCGTCGGGCGCGCGATCGGCCGCCGGCGGCGCCGTTGGCAGCGGGAGCTTCGAGACCTTGCTGCTGGCCGGAGTCGCGGCTGGCGCGATGGACGCTGTAGCCGCTGCCGTTCCGAAATGCCGGTACCCGATCCAGAGTCCCGCCGAGATGATGCCTGCGGCGACGCCGAAGGTCGCCCATCGTTTCCAGCTGCCCTCACCCGCAGGTTCTGCTGCGGGTGTGAGCGCCTCTGGGCCGGTTGGAGGCGTTGGTTTGGCGAGCTTCGTCGACAGAAAAAGCTGCGGGCTGGCCGTCGCGAAGACATTCGGAGCCAAGTCGACCGAAGGGGCCAGAACCGCGGTTGGTTCGACGGTGGCCGGCGCGCCCAGTCGGCTCTGGGCCACCGAGATGCCAGAGACGCCGGGGAGAGGCGCGTGCGGAATGCCTCGCAGCGTCTCCTCGCCGAACGCGGAAGCGGGCGGCGTGTGGAAGTAGTAGTTCTTCCACTCCACCTGCGCGCGCGAGCTGGCGAAGCTCCAGAGTGCCTGACCGAGAGCATGGACCGATTCGAAGCGCTCGGTCGGGTTGGCGTGCATCGCACGCAGCACGATCGCCTCCAGCGGCTCGGGGATCTCCGGTCGATGTGTGCGCGGGCCCTGGAATCGCCCCGCTTCGATGGCGCGCAGAAGACTGAGGTTCTGGTGCTCCTCGAACGGGAGTTTCTTGGTGAGACAGACGTACAGCAGCACACCGAGCGCGTACTGATCGCTTTCAGGCCCAACTTTCCCGTTGACCTGCTCGGGCGAAAGATACTGCGGCGTTCCGAGGATCTGACCTTCCTGAGTGAGATCGCTGGCCGTCGGCGCCTTCGAGACGCCAAAGTCGAGGACCTTGATCTCGGGGCCGGTGTCCGTGTCGGCGAGGAAGATATTGCTCGGCTTGAGATCGCGATGAACGATGCCGAGCTGGTGGCAGGCACGCAGCGCGGCGCAGACGCCCAGCATCACGTCCGCCACGTAGTCGATGGCCAGCGCCACTTTGGACTTCTTGAGCAACACCCCGAGGTCGCGCCCCCGCAGGTATTCCATCACCAGGTAGGGCGTGCCGTCGTCAGTCACGCCGAAGTCGATGACGTGGACGACGTTGCGGTGGTCCACCTGGGAGGCGGCCAGCGCCTCTCGCATGAACCGCTGGCGCAGCTCGTCGGTCAGTCCCTCGCCCGAGCGGTGCGAAACGACGGTCTTGAGTGCGACCGTGCGGCCAAGGCGGCTGTCGATCGCACGATAAACGGCCCCCATGCCCCCTTCTCCGATGAGCTCGTGAATCTCATAACGATCGATCCGTCGTCGTTTCAAAGACGGTGTTTCTGGTGCGCCCATTGTGGACGGGCCAATATTCCGTATTTTGCTCCCGGCCGCCAACCCTGATTCGCAGGCACCGGTCACACGCTGCCGATGCCAGAATGACTCAGAACCGCGCTTCGAACCGCAACGAATGGGTCGTCATTCCCAACGTCACGTTCGAGGTTGCCGGATGGAGGGCCGAATAGAGCAGGGTGCCGCCCGCCAAAGCCAATGCGCCTCCCCCGACGGCGAGCAGAATCCCCGGTGTCCTCGTGTCGTAGGTCGTCGCGCAGCCGGCCGGTGGCCCGCCGCCGCAGTCGCGCTGGCCGTCCAGCACGATCCAGGCCATCCCCCAGGCGAAGGCCCCGGCTCCCGCGAGCGCGAGCGTCGCGCCCGTCCAGAGGCGCAAACGTTTCGGCGCCGGAGCAGCCGACACGAGGTTCCGGGCCTCTGAATCGCGGGCGGCCAGATCGATCGGTTCGAGCACGATCGACACGGCCGCACGTGCGCCGCCCTTGATCGAGAGGTCCAAAGAGAACGGCTCGTAGCCGGCGGACGTGGCGCGGATCGTGACGTCCCCTTCGACCAAACGAACGGGCGCCGCCAGCGGCAGCGACCCGATCGCCTTTTCGCCCAAACTCACCTTGGTTCCCGGGGGGCCGGTGAGCACCAACTCGCCCATGTGCTCTTTGGTGCGGTCCCTCGCCTGATCGAGGAACTGACGGTTTCTGTGAACCCAAGCGTCGTTCGGCGTCGTCAGCGCCGCGACCAGGTGGGCCTCGGCATCAGCCCAAAGTTGGAGCGACGACTCGACCAACCCCATCTGCCCGAGCGTTCGCGGCGAGGGGGCCACCTCGTAGGCCCGTCGAAAGAGCGCCAACGCGTCGGCCGATCTGCCCGCGCGTCGCAGGTCGAGCCCGCGCATGATGAGAACGTCGGGGTTGGCGTCGTCGCCGCGAGCCTGGGCCGGGTTGAGGTTGGCGACAACGATGAAGGCGACGCCGGCTGCACAAAGAGTGTTCATCGAGTGACCTTCATTCGGAGGGGATGCCGATGCCGGCTTGATCAATGTTTGGGAGTGAGCGTTCGGCAGGTGCGTGGTTTCCGCGAGGGAGACGGCGATGGTGCACCGGCGGCGCGGGTCCCGGCGAAGGTGGAACGTCACTCGACCGGCCGGCGCCGGCCGGCGCCGCCTGCGGTGCCGGTCGTTGCGGTGGCGACGTCGCGATCGGAGCAGAGGTCTGGACGAACCGCGTGGCGGTTCGTGGTACGACCTGCGCGGCCTGCCGGGCGGGCGCTCTCCGGCGCGAAGCGCGAAGTCGCGCAGCGAAGGCCCCGGTGAGAGCCAGCAGCACGACGGCGGCCGTAACCAGTTGGCGGCGCGAGGGCGACCGAGGCAGAGACTCCACGGACTGCGCTTCGGGAGCCGACCACTCGTCGAGGCTCGGGAGATCGAGGGGAACGCTCGACGGAGCGGCCTTGGTCGGTAACCCAAACAGCGCACCGCCCTCGTCCTTCGGCTCTGCGGCGCTGGAGCTCTCCAGGATCTGCGTCCTGGCGACCACGACGGCAGCCGTTCCATACCCGCCTCGACCACCTGGTCCACCTGGTCCACCTGGCGATCGAGGAAAGTAATAGCTCCGCCATTCCGCCTGGCTCCGGGGGCTGGCGAGATCCCACAGCCGCTGGCCGAGCGCGTAGACCGACTCGAAGCGCTCCGAAGGGGAGACGTGCATCGCACGAAGAACGATCGCCTCCAGCGCCTCGGGCAGGTCGGCTCTGAACGTACGAGGCGATTCGAACGTCCCGGTTTCGATCGCCCGCAGGAGCTGGCGATTCTGGTGGTCCTCGAAGGGGAGCCGCAGCGTCAGACAGACGTAGAGCACCACGCCGAGGGCGTACTGGTCGCTCGCCGGTCCAACCTTGCCGTCGACCTGTTCCGGCGCGAGGTACTGCGGGGTCCCCAGGATCTGCCCCTCGCGCGTCAGATCGTCGGCGGTCGGCGCCTTCGAAACACCGAAGTCGAGGACCTTCACCTCCCGGCCGGTCTCCGTCTCCGCGAGGAAGATGTTCCCCGGCTTGAGGTCTCGATGGATGATCCCGGCCCGGTGGCAGGCACGGAGCGCGGCGCAGACGGCCAGCATGATGTCGACGACGTCGGTGACCGGCAGCGGTCTTTCGGACGCAGCCAGCAACGCTCCCAGGTCCCGGCCGCGCAAGTGTTCCATCACCAGGAACGGCGTCCCGTCGTCGGCGAACCCGAAATCGAGGACCTGAACGACGTTGCGATGCTCGACCTTCGACAGCGCCATCGCCTCGCGCAGAAAGCGCTGGCGCACCCGATCGGTCAAGCGCGCGCCGTTGCGTTGTGCCGCGGCCGTCTTGAGCGCGACCGTGCGCCCGAGCTTGGTGTCGACCGCACGATAGACGGCGCCCATCCCGCCGCACCCGATCATCTCGAACAGCTCATAACGGTCGATCTTTTGGGCGATCTTTCGCGGTGACCCGGCGGCGAGCTGCGGGCGCAGCGTGTCGGTGTCGGACTCCTGGTCGGCGTTCTGGCGCATGACTCGGGTCACGTCTTCGGCCGCGGTTCGCCCGGGTTGCGTCCCCGGCGTGATCTGGACGATCGGGCCTCGGATGCTTACCTGTTCTGAGACCAGGAGGTTCCGTGCGGATGGGGGAATGGGGGCCAATGCGCTGGGGCGCGGCGCTGTTTTTCGTGGCGGTCGCGGCCTGCAATGTGAACGGGGGCGAGGGGTCGCACGGTGACGGCGGCGGCACCACCGGCGCCACGGGGGGGACCGGCGGCCCGACCGACGGGCCACCGATCGTCCTCGACGCCAGCGGCGTCCCGGCGGGGACGGTGCGTATGGTCGTCCCCGCCTACTGGGATCCGGACGAGCAGTGGCAGCGGATCATCGCCGACGCGCCGACGGTCGGGATGATCATCTTCAATCCGAACAGCGGTCCGGGGACGGTGACCAACCCGGCGTACACCGCCGCGATCGCGCAGGCGCAGATGGCCGGCATCAAGGTGCTCGGTTACGTCTCGACCCAGTACGGTGCCCGGGCCGAGGCGGACATCGACGCCGACGTCAACGGCTACTACGCGCTTTACTCACCGTCGGGGATCTACTTCGCGGAGGGGCCGACGGCCGACACCTGCGATACGCTGCAGGCCGAGTACCAGCGGCTTACCGCGCTGGCGTTGTCGCACGATTCGAAGGCCACCCTGGCGATTGGAACCCGCTTCTGCCCGACGTTCATCACCTTCTCCGACCTGATGGTCGAATTCGCCGAGACCTATTCGATGTACCAGAGCTACGTCTCGCCGTCGTGGATGCCGGGCGGCTCGCCCGGGCGGTTCGTTCACTTCATCAGCGAGGTCCCCGATGCGGATGCCAGCCAGGTGCTGTCGAGGGCGATCGGCCTCGGCGCCGGGTGGGTGTTCACCACCGACGGGACGGCGCCCAATCCGTGGGGCGCGCTGCCGAGCTACTTCGACCAAGAAGTGACGGCGCTGCGCCAGCTGCAGTGACGCGCCAGCGCGACCTAGCGGCGCTTCTTCTTGGCGGCCGACTTCTTGGCAGCTGGCGCCTTGGCCTTGGCCTTCGGTTTCGCTTTGGCCTTCGGGGCAGCTTTGGCCTTCGGTTTCGCCTTGACCGCTTTGCGCGCGCTCTTGCGGGCCGCCGTCTTCACCGGCATCGGCTTGGCGTCAGGATCTTCGTGGCAGACGACCTCGACGTTGTTTCCCTCGGGGTCGCGCACGAAGGCGCTGTAATAGTGAGGGTGGTAGTCGGCGCGCAGCCCCGGCGGACCGTTGTCCGTGCCGCCGGCGGCGAGCGCCGCGGCGTGGAAGGCGTCGACGGCGTCGCGTTCGGCAGAGAACGCGAGGTGCGTCGGGTTGAGCGGCTGCTCCGTCGTCATGAGCCAGAAGTCCGGCATGCCGGCGCCGAGGCCGGTGGCACCCGGATATTCCATCATGACCTGGTAGCCGAGGGGAGCGAGCGCAGCGCGATAAAAGGCCACGGCCCGCGAGTGATCCTGTACGCGGAGGCTGATGTGGTCGAGCATGGGCGCGACCATAACATGTCCAGGCGGGCGCGCGGTGGCGGATTGCCCGCACAAAGAATCGTTACAATCGCGCGGTGCCGACGCTTACCAATCAGCTCGCGCCTCTGACCCGCCTCGCGGCGTCATTCGCGCGCAACGACGCGAGCCCAAACGGGAATTGGCTGGGCCGGTTCGTGATCTTGCGGCTCCTGGGTCTGGTCTACCTGATGGCGTTTCTGACCCTGGTTTGGCAGGGGCCGGCGCTGCTGGGGCCCCGGGGGCTCCTGCCGATCGACAGCTATCTCGCGGACGTCGCGGCCGAGGCTGGCTCGCGCGCAGCGGGGTTCTGGCAGTTGCCGTCGCTGTTCTGGTTCGGCGCCAGCGACGGCGCGTTGCGCGCCGCTGGATGGTTGGGCGCCGCCCTGTCGTTGGCGCTGTTGGCCGGATACACCAACGCCGTCGTTCTCGCGTTCCTGTGCGTGTTGCAGATCTCGATCTGCAATGTCGGGCAGACCTTCTACGGGTTCGGCTGGGAGTTGCAGCTCGTCGAGACGGGGTTCCTCTGCATCTTTCTCTGTCCGCTGCTCGATCTCCGGCCGTTCCCGCGACGGCCGCCTCCACGCGCGGTGATCTGGCTTCTGCGCTGGCTGGCGATGCGGATCATGTGGGGCGCAGGGCTCATCAAGCTGCGCGGCGATTCCTGCTGGCGCGATCTCACCTGCCTCGACTTTCACTTCGAGACGCAGCCGGTGCCGAGCCCGCTGACGCCGTACTTTCACGCGCTGCCGCACTGGGCCCACGCGGTCGGCGTCGCTTTCAACCACCTCGTCGAGCTTGGTGCGCCGTTTCTGATCTTGGGCCCGCGTCGCCTGCGGTACGTGGGCGGCACGCTGATGCTGGCGCTTCAGATCATCCTGATCGCCAGCGGCAACCTCGCCTTTCTCAACTGGCTGACGCTGGTGCCGATCGCCGCCTGCTTCGACGACGGCCTCTGGCGGCGGCTTCTGCCGGCAGGGCTGGCGAGGCGCGCGGAGGTCGCATCGTCGGTCGCCGTCCCGTCGCGCGGGCAGGGCTGGACGGTCGCCGTGGTCACCGTCGTGATCGCGGCGCTCAGTGTGGCTCCGACCCTGAACCTGATTTCCGGTTCGCAGCTGATGAACAGCTCATTCACGCGGCTGCCGATCGTCAACACCTACGGCGCCTTCGGCAGCGTCGGGCGCGAGCGCGCGCAGCTGGTCTTCGAGGGGACCAGCGACGAAACGATCACGCCCGAGACGAACTGGCTCCCCTACGCGTTCAAGTGCCAGCCGGGCGATCCTGCGCGCCGCCCCTGCTGGATGAGCCCTTACCACTATCGCCTCGATTGGCTGCTCTGGTTCGCCGCCATGGGGAGCCCTCGTGAATATCCGTGGACGTTGCACCTGGTGTGGGAGCTGCTGGTCGCCGATCCGGGCGCGCTCGGGCTCCTGGCCGACGACCCCTTTCACGGCGTCCCGCCGCGCTACGTCCGCGTCGACCTCTACCGCTATGCGTTCGCTCCGCTCGGCGGCAAGGTCTGGTGGCAGCGCACGCGCCTGGGCCCGTGGCTCCCGCCGCTGTCTCGCGACAACGCCGACCTACAGAGCTATCTGCGACGCCAAGGCTGGCTGAAGGACGATCAGATGCGCCCGTAGAGCTCGCGTTCGCGGCGCACGCCCTCGGGACCGCTGTCGGCCAGCGAGGCGATGAGGATCGCGATCGCGCAGATGGCGTTGTTCCAGCAGGTGGCCCGGGTCAACGCAGGGAGCGTGAGCGCCGACAAAAACAGAAACACGGCCACGACCGCGTTCAAGTGGCGCGCGCCGCGGATGTACATCGACATGATGGACAGCACGAACGTGAGCACCGCCGCCACGATCGTCACCACCTGCGCCAGGTGCGCGTGCGGCCACATGAATGCGGTGGCGAACAGCCAGATGCCGATGAGCGCGTTGAAGATGCGTGTGGTCATAGGGAACCCTCCCCGGGGTCGGAGGGCTCGACCACCCGCGGACGAACCTCGGCGATCCCTACACGATCAAATGTAGTGACCGGGTACGAGCCGTCGAGGCTGGGGCCAGCTCAGCCAGCGTCGGTCGGCTGGTAGACCCGCACCCAGTCGACCTTCATCGTCTGGGGGAACGTCGTGCTCGAGGTCGGGGCTCCTGGAAAGTTTCCGCCCACGGCCACATTCAAGATGATGAAGAACGGCTGGTTGAACTCCCAGTCGCGCCCGGTCGCGGTGGCGGGCGTCTGCGTCTCGTAGAGGTTGTCGTCGACGTAGAACTCGATGGCCGAGGCGCTCCATTCGACCGCGTAGGTGTGGAAGCCGTCGCCCAGCTTGGCACCGCCCGGGAGCGTGTACATACCGGTGAGCTGATCGTCGTTGGCGGTCCCGGCCGCCGGCAGGTGCAGACTGCCGTGGTTGATCGACGGCTCCTTGCCGATGTTCTCCATGATGTCGATCTCGCCGCACTTCGGCCAGTTGGTGGCGCTGTCGCTGATGTCGGCGCCGAGCATCCAGAACGCCGGCCACAGCCCTTGTCCCTCCGGGATCTGGATCCGCGCCTCGAAGCGGCCGTACTCCTGCGTGAACTTTCCTTGCGTGCGAATTCGCGCGCTGGTGTAGCCGCACGGACCGTTCGACGGGTACGAGCAGGTGAACGACGATGCTCCTGCCGTGGTCGCCGTGATGACCAGGTTCCCCCCCTGCACGACGGCGTTGGCAGTGCCGGTCGTATAGTACTCGAGCTCGTTGTTGCCCCAGCCGCTGCCGCCGGTGTCGTAGACCCACTTCGTGGAATCGACCGCCGAGTTGTCCGGGCCGTCGAACTCGTCCGACCAGGTCAGCACCCACCCGGGCAGCGTTGCCCCGCCGTCCGCCGATCCACCCGTGCCCGGCACGCCGCCGGCCGCATTGCCACCGGCGCCGCTGGCACCACCGGTCGCCTTCCCACCGGCGCCGCCGCTGCCACCGGTCGCCTTCCCACCGGCGCCGCCAGTTCCCACGCTCGAGCTTCCGCCGGTTGCGGAGGCGCCCGCGATCCCGCCCGTTCCGGCGCCGCCACCGCTTCCCGCCTTGCCGCTCCCGCCACCGGAGCCGGCATCGGTGCTCGGCGTCGAAGCTCCGCTCGAACATCCGAAGGTCAAGATCGCGACCGAGATCAGACAGCGGTTTGCGCGCACCGTAGAACGCTATCACGACGATCGCAGCGCGTTCGCGTGATCTCGATTCCGTGTGACGGTCACGTCATTCGGCGTGAATGGACGGCACGCACGGCCCCATCCGGGTGGCGCCGCTCACCCGCGCGCTTTGAGTTGATCCCGCATTGCCGTCCGCAATCGCGGCACTACTTAGATCGTTTTGGGATCGGCAGGCGGCGGAACCATGTGGCCCGTCGCTTGCGATGTGCCGCTCGGCAAAGGAGCACCTCATGACACGCCTTCACTTTCTCGCCGGTCTCGCCGTGATTTCGATCAGCGCTCTGGGAGCCACGGGCTGCATCCCTGTGACCGATCCCAACGACAACAGTGGAGGCGGTACCTACACCTACTGTTATTGCGACGCCGACTGCCCCAAAGGCTCGGTCTGCGACGAGGAGTACGGCAAGTGCATCCTCCCGCCGACGACGACGACCGGCGGGCACAGCGGCAGCACCGGCGGAGCCAGCGGGCACGCCGGTCACGGCTATGCCGGTGCGGGAGGGACGATAAGCTCAGGCACGGGCGGTGGGGGCCCGGGAATGGCGGGCGCTCCCGGAACCGGGGGCGTGACCGGTACGGGCGGCGTGACTGGTACGGGCGGCGTGGGCAACACGGGCGGATCCGGCAGTGTGGGCGGCGGGTCGGGCGGCGCCAGCGGCGGCGCGGGCAGCAGCGGAAAGGGTGGCAGCGGCGGCGGGGGAACGACGGGCTCGGGTGGGATGGCCGCGAACTCGTGTGAAGCCACGAGCGATTGCGGTCAGGGTGACTGTTGTGTGTCGGGGACCTGTCAGCCGTTGCCGACTGCGCCGCCGCTCTGCCACTTCAGCAGCGAGTGCGGCGTCGGTGGGCGCTGCGCCAACGGTCTCTGCCAGCCGGCCTGCAGCTCGGCCGCAGACTGCGGCACTGGCGACGCCTGCATCGCGGGCCTCTGCCAGCCGAGCGCGACCGGCGGCGGCACGTGCGTCTTCAACACCGATTGTCCGTCCGGTGACACCTGCGTGAACGGCTTCTGCCACGGCGCTTGCGTCATCGACGCCGACTGCGGCCCACACGACATGTGCTCGGCGGGACTGTGTGAGCCGGACGACCGTCCGCACCCGAGCTGCCTGTCGAACGCCAACTGCAGCACGGGCCAGACCTGCGTCGATGGGTTCTGCCGGGCGAGCTGCCAGACGAGCGCCGATTGCTGCACCTGCACGACCGCGATCGTCTGCGGCCCGGGGGGGTTCTGCGAGACGCCGGGCGAAGCGTCGCCGAAGTGTCAGCTCGATGCGCAGTGCGGCACCGGGATGTCCTGCGTCGACGCGCTCTGCTCGTCGTAGTCCGGCCTGACTTGAACGCCCGGCCCGCGGGGACACCGCCGGCCGGGCGTTCGCATGTCCGCCGCCTTTGCCGCGCTGCGCCTTCATAAAGGTGACGCCGCTTTGTGCTGAGCCGTTGCGCCGCTGCGGTGGAACTTCTCCTGTGACCTTCCGTGCGCGCCGTCGGTGGCCGCGGGCGGCGGGTCGCGGAGTGTACAATCATGAGCCGGAC
>Ga0210388_10002817_pt1 | contig 13552 bp, 14 predicted proteins | sample IncBWC19OmetaG_FD_155485 | JGI IMG/M metagenome (GOLD analysis project Ga0210388, IMG submission 155485) | Forest soil microbial communities from Barre Woods Harvard Forest LTER site, Petersham, Massachusetts, United States - Inc-BW-C-19-O ... | reverse complement strand
CTCCCCTCTAACTGTAGCACATAATAATAGGAAACATAGTAAAGTCGATGGATCTGTAAAAACTAATACTAATATAACAGGGTCAGATGAAATAACTAATGACAACAATACAACACTTACAGCGTCTGATTATTCTTCTAAAACAAATAACAATAGTAATAGTAAATCATACTCTATCACCCAAGGATATTTGCTGAATAGATTATCATTTACTGTACAAAAAACAGTAAAGCCTGAAATTAAAATTGCAGATAATATCTCAACAAAATTAAATTTTCCTGAATGTCCTACTGTTGAAAAGGATATTGCAGGAAACAAGCAATATATTGAGGCATACATTAGCCCTGATTATGGTATCAGAACCTTGACTGATACATCTAAGTCTACTGGGGCATTATTACAACAAAGAAAGCAGAGCACAAATTTTTCTTCTGCATTTAGCGCTGGTGTTCGTTATACCAGAGTATTAAAAAGTGGTATAAGCATTGCCGGAGGTTTAAATTATAGTCAGATAAATGAGAAGCTTTCTTACACACAAAACAATGGTTCTCAGATAGCAGTTATAACTAGTTCTACAACTGGCGATACTATACGTATTGATACAATAAGTGGAATAGTACATAAAACTTCATACAATCACTATCATAGTATTGATGTTCCGTTATTAATAGGGTATGAAATGGGGAACGATAAAATACATATAAACGTAAATGCGGGTCCTGTTATGAATATTTATAGCTGGCAACATGGACAGGTTTTATCGCAAGATTCTTTGCCGGAAAGTATTAGTTCAGGGAAGAGCTCTTCTATTGCTTATCAATATAAAACGAATATAGGCCTTGGTATTACGGGAGGAGTATCTGTGTTCTATAAGTTAAACGATCAGTTACATATTTATGCTGAACCATATTTCCGTTATAATTTTAGTTCGATGACTAATAGTGAATCTCCAATACAACAGAAATATACAACGGTGGGAATACATATTGGTTTGCGACTGGATATAAAATAATAGAGTATATAATATAATATATTATATCTGCTAAAAATAAAAACAGCTTCAAGATTGAAGCTGTTTTTATTTTATATAAGTTGATTATGTTTTATCCTTTGACTAATGTACCAACCTTGTCACCTGTTACTACTTTTAATAAATTACCAGGTTCATTCATATTAAATACAATGATAGGTAATTCATTTTCCATGCAGAGTGTAAAGGCCGTCATATCCATTACTTTTAAATTTTTACTGATACAATCAGCAAAAGAAATGGTTTCAAATTTTGTGGCTGTTTTATCTTTTTCAGGATCTGCAGTATAAATCCCATCAACCCTTGTTCCTTTTAAAATAACATCCGCCTTAATTTCAATAGCTCTTAATGAGCCTGCAGTGTCTGTTGTGAAATAAGGGTTACCTGTACCAGCACCAAATATTACAACTCTTCCTTTTTCTACATGACGAATAGCTCTTCTGCGAATATATGGTTCAGCAATTTGTTCCATTTTGATAGCACTCTGTAAACGCGTATAAACACCGGCTTTCTCTAAACCACTTTGTAATGCCATACCATTGATAACGGTGGCTAACATTCCCATATAATCTCCCTGTGCTCTCTCAATACCAGTTTCTGCTTCATTCATACCGCGATAAATATTACCTCCTCCAATCACTATTGCCACCTGTACACCTAATTGAACTATCTGTTTTATGTCTTGTGCATATTTAGCAATCACCTCAGAATCTAATCCAAAATTTTTATCTCCCATTAAAGATTCGCCTGATAATTTGAGTAAAATTCGCTTGTATTTTGGTGTCATAGATAGATTATGATTTGGCGTGAAATATTAATTCCGTTTGCGAAGATATATTTTTATAGTTGTAAAAATTATTTAAGACTACAGTAGTTTTTGAAACCGGTATAGTCTATACGTAAATAAGCAGGCACAAAAAAGGCTGTCCTTTTGAGACAGCCTTTTATATAATTGGAATATGGTTTTAGCCTAATGCTACTCTTTTGAATTCAGTAACTTTTAGGTCAGCATCAACACTTTTCAAGAAGTCGCTTACTGATTTAGTTGCGTCTTTTACAAATGGTTGAGCTAATAAGGTATTGTCTTTAAAGAATTTATTGATCTTACCTACAGCGATTTTTTCAGCCATTTCAGCCGGTTTCCCTTCAGCTTTAATTTGTTCGATAGCGATGTCTTTTTCTCTTGCGATCATTTCCGGAGAGATAGAAGTTTCATCAACTGCTAAAGGATTCATTGCAGCTATTTGCATAGCAACATCTTTACCTGCGTCACTAGCAGCTTTAGTGAAGCCAACTAAAACACCCATACGGTTTTGACCGTGGATATAAGAAGCAACATAAGGAGCTTCAACTCTTTCAAATTTAGATATCTCGATCTTTTCGCCAATAGCAGCTAATTTATCATTAATAAGATCAGCTACTTTTTTACCATTGATAGATACGGCGTTTAATTCTTCAGCGCTTTTTACGTTATTAGAAATAGCTGCATCAGCGATTGATTGCGCAAAAGCCACGAACTCTGCATTTTTACTAACGAAATCGGTTTCGCAGCTAATGCAAACGATCATACCAGTTTTGTTATCTGGAGTTGTTTTAGCAAGGATAACACCTTCTTTGGCTTCTCTGTCGCTACGTTTAGCAGCTACTTTTTGGCCATGTTTACGTAACCAGTCAATTGCCGCTTCAAAATCACCATTGCTTTCTGTTAATGCTTTACGACAGTCTAACATACCTGCACCTGTTGCCTGGCGTAATTTGTTGATGTCTGCTGCTGTTATTGTTGCACTCATTGTATAAAATATTAAGATTTTAAAATTGAAATTTTTTTAGTCAGAACTTAATGAAAAGGAAAATGCAAAGTTATTATTGCTTTGCATTTTCTTATAGGATGATTTGAAAAATTCGAAAATTATCTAGGACCTGCGCCAGGGCCACCTGGTCTTCTAGCACCACCTGCACCAGGACCAGCTACACGACGTTTAGTTGGAGCGGCACCTTTTGTTCTTTTGCCTCTGTCATCACCTTCACCAACTTTTTGTTCGAAGCGGGCAGCTTTTGCTTCCGGACTTTCTTCAACATCGCTAGCACTATCATCTTCATCTTTTTCAGCCTGACGTTCAGCCAAACCTTCAGCGATTGCTGCAGTGATATAATTTACGATAATAGCGATTGATTTAGTTGCATCATCATTTGCAGGAATTGCAAATTCAACTTTGTTAGGATCACAGTTAGTATCAACCATACCAAATGTTGTAATACCTAAACGTTTAGCTTCTGCTAAAGCGATATGTTCGTGGCCGATATCAACTAAGAATAATGCAGCAGGTACACGGCTAATTTGCGCGATACCACCTAACACTTTTTCCATTTTATCTTTATCACGAGTCAATGTTAATCTTTCTTTTTTAGTAAGATTATCAATGCTACCGTCGTTCAACATCTTTTCGATGCTCTGCATTTTCTTAACACTTTTACGAACAGTGTTGAAGTTAGTTAACATACCACCTAACCAACGTTCTGTAACGAATGGCATGTTAATTTTTTGAGCACAATCAGCAACGATTTCTTTTGCTTGTTTTTTTGTAGCTACAAACATGATCTTTTTACCACTTTTAGCGATTGATTTCAAAGCAGCAGCGGTTTCTTGCAAACCTTCTACAGTTTTGTTTAGATCGATAATGTGAATACCTTTTTTCTCAGCAAAAATGTAAGGTAACATTTTTGGGTTCCATTTTTTTCTAAGATGTCCAAAATGTACGCCTGCTTCAAGAAGTTGCTGTTGTAAGGAAGTATTATTTTCCATTTTATTTTTTTAAAAAGTGTTTTAAATTAATTGTATCAAGTATCAAGAGGTAAGTATTAAGAAATAAATTCTTGATACTTGCTACCAGGCACTTACTACCTTTTACTGAACTGGAAGCTTTTTCTTGCTTTCTTAAGACCTGGTTTTTTACGCTCAACAGAACGTGGATCTCTTTTAAGTAAGCCTGCAGCTTTTAATGCCGGACGATATTCTGGATTTACTTCCAAAAGAACACGTGCAATACCTAATTTAATGGCTTCTGCCTGTCCTTTAATACCTCCACCTTTTGCATTTACTACGATGTCAAATTTATCACCCACTTCAACAGTTTTGAAAGGAGCTTCTACTTGATTTTGTAAGTAAATCAACGAAAAGTAGTCTTTGTAGTCTTTACCGTTAATGGTGATCTTACCTTCTCCCTTGCTTAAGAAAACACGGGTTACAGCTTCTTTACGACGACCAACGGCATTTTTTTGTTTTTCCATTATTTGTATAATTAGAAAGTGAATGTTTGAGGTTTTTGTGCTGCATGAGGATGATTTGCTCCTGCGTACACGAATAATTTTTTGTACATCTTACGGCCAAGACGATTTTTAGGCAACATACCTTTAACAGCTCTTTCAACAAGAACTTCAGGTCTGCGCTTTTGTAGATCTTTAGCAACTTCTTCTTTACGTCCACCGGGGTGACCAGTGTAGGTATCGTAGATTTTGTCATCCATCTTAGTACCTGTTAATTTCATTTTTTCGCAATTAATTACGACAACGAAATCTCCGCAATCAACGTGTGGAGTGTAATAAGCTTTGTTCTTACCGCGAAGAACAGCTGCAATTTTAGAACAGATGCGTCCAACGGTTTGATTAGTACCATCAACAACATACCAGTTGTGAGTAACGGTAGCCTCGTTCGCATGTTTAGTGGTGAAATGTAGTTTACTCATTGTATTTATTATTTTAAATGATTACACCGCTATCCCGGTGTTTTTTAAATGGACGGCGAAGGTAGCATGATCTTAATCTCTTTTCCAAGAAAAAGAGTAACTATTTTTAATCATACCTTTATAATATGTTGATAATCAATAAAAAATTTGATATAAAATATTTGCTTACAGCTGGAATGCAGCAAAATCAACAAAAAAGCAGCCAATTGAGGCTGCTTTTCAAATATAATCAGGTGAAATCTAGTAGTCGCCCAGTGTTTCAGGTAATTGATCTAAAGCTGTTTTTAATTGTGCATCGCTTGGTGCTGTTCCGTGCCATTCGTGATGACCTTCCATAAAGTCAACCCCTTGCCCCATCACCGTTTTCATTAAGATAACAATTGGTTTCCCCTTACCCACAAAGGTCTTTCCTTGTGCCAGTGTAGATATAATAGTATCGATATCATTTCCTTTTTCGAGAATAATAACCTCCCAGCCAAAAGCCAAAAATTTAGAAGGAAGATCGTGCAAACTCATTACGTCATCTGTAGTTCCATCAATTTGCTGCCCGTTCCAATCTATTGTAGAAATAAGATTATCTACCTTATGATGCGCAGCAAACATAATGCCTTCCCAGTTTTGGCCTTCATCCAACTCGCCATCACCATGTAGTGAATAAATGATGTTTGTATCCTTATTTAGCTTTTTAGCCATCGCAGCACCAATTGCAGCACTAAAACCTTGTCCTAATGAACCGCTAGCTATACGTACACCCGGTAAATGCTCGTGTGTAGTAGGATGACCTTGTAAACGACTGTTTAATTTTCTAAAAGTTGCAAGTTCTTTTACCGGAAAATAGCCTGTACGTGCTAAGATGCTATAAAAAACCGGAGAAATGTGTCCATTACTTAAAAAGAATATATCTTCGCCTTTCCCATCCATATCAAAGCCTGGCTTACGATTCATTACTTTAAAATAGAGCGCCACAAAAAAATCTGTACAACCTAATGAACCTCCCGGATGTCCGCTTTGTACTGCGTGAACCATTCTTAATATATCTCTGCGTACTTGAGTTGCCGTGTCTTTTAAATTAACCATGTTTTTATTTTTCTAAGTTGCAAACCTACTTCAAATCAAAACAAATACAATACAGAAGCCAATAAAAATTAAAATTTATCGTTAGTGTTTTTGGCATAGACATTGTTAGTCTAAGTGAATATTTGCTTATCTTGTGTTACGTAATTTTACATACATAATTACCTATTTTGTTTTAATAGAGAATTCAAGGCAACATATTTATCAGAATAGCTGTCTTGTAGAGGTAGGTTAGAAGGAAGATTGCCTGCATATGTTTAAACATAAGTGAGATAACTATTAAACGAATTTTGGAATGGAGAATATTTTATTAAGTGCGGCATTGGCTTTTATTATTACGTTTTTTGCGATTCCTATTATCATAGAGGTAGCGAGGAAAAAGAAACTGTTTGATGAGCCTGATGAACGTAAGGTTCACAAAGTTGTTATACCTACTTTAGGAGGGTTAGGAATATTTGCGGGATTTATTCTAGCTATACTGTTATGTGTTCCCAAAACAGCCATAAATACCGAATTGCAATATTTTGCAGCAGCAGCGACTGTAATATTTTTTCTAGGAATTAAGGATGACATTCTTATTCTATCTGCTTCCAAAAAATTCGTAGGCCAACTAATTGCAGCATGTATAATTATTAAATTAGGTGGACTACACATTACTAACATGCATGGCTTTTTTGGTATTCATTCCATCCCTCGTTTTGCCAGTGGAATACTTACATTGTTTACTGTTTTAGTTGTTATTAATTCTTTCAACCTGATTGACGGTATTGATGGTCTTGCCGGAAGTTTAGGTTTATTGGCTACACTGGTTTTCGGCACTTACTTTTTTTTAGCTGGCAGTATTATGTATGCAATAATAGCCTTCTCAATGGTAGGAAGTCTTGTTGGCTTTTTGGCATATAATTTTTCACCTGCAAAAATATTTATGGGAGATACGGGATCCTTATTAATAGGATTAGTAAATGCCATATTAGTAATAAAATTTATTAACATAGCAGGCAGCCCTTCCAGCGCAATTTTTTTACCATCTGCTCCTGCTATTGGATTTGCCATATTGATCGTTCCGCTTTTTGATACTTTAAGAGTTTTTAGTTTACGTCTTTTGGATAAACGTTCACCATTTAGTCCGGATACGATTCATATACATCATTTTTTACTTGATCTTGGTTTAAACCATCGTGCAATTACTATTAGTTGTGTTGCAGCTAATTTGGTTTTTATTATAATGGCATTTCTTTTGCGGGATATGGGTACAACTATTGTTGTTGGTATATTGCTAGCAACTGCATTGGCATCTACTATTATAATTTATTATAGCAGACCTAAAAATAAAGCTGTAAGTAATAAAAATATTTCTACTCCTACAGTTGTAAAGTCTGCAAAAATTCTCACACTGGTTACAGAAAGGGTAGAGTCGAAATAGTAATTTCCCCATCTCCCATCTCTTTGTTTTAATTAAATTTTCAGACTATTTACAGAATGGGTTTATACATCATTCTTTTCTTTAGTTTTGCAGCCAATTAATGTTTATTATTATGTCAGAAGAATTAACCCTCGTTAAGTTGGAAACAGATGCTTTAATGAAAAAAGCTATTAGTCATTTGGAATCTGAATTGACTAAAATTCGTGCAGGAAAAGCCAATCCTACTATGTTAGATGGTATTGTAGCAGATTATTATGGAGCTCCTACCGCTATTGCACAAATAGCCAATATATCTGTGTTGGATGCCCGCACCATATCTGTGCAACCATGGGAAAAAAACATGTTGCAGGTTATTGAAAGGGCCATCATTGCCAGTAATATTGGGATTAACCCGCAGAATGACGGAAATATCATCCGTTTGTTTTTACCACCATTAACTGAAGAAAGAAGAAAGGAATTGGTAAAAAGATGTAATGGGGAAGGTGAAAATGGAAAAATAGCTATTAGAAATATCCGCAGAGATTCAATCGAACAAATAAAAAAATTGCAAAAAGACGGTTTAAGTGAAGATGCAGCAAAAGACGCCGAAGCGGAAGTTCAGGATCTTACAAATAGATTTATTGCGCTGGTAGAAAAACATCTTGAAGCAAAAGAAAAAGAAATAATGTTGGTATAATTACGTTTAATTATTAGTGATTAATTGTTAATGGTTAATTAGTTCATGCTAATTTTTTATCATTAATAATTAAGCATCAACCATTAACAATTAAATATGTCGTTTCAGCTTAATGAAGAATCTTTAATCACGATTGCTACGCCACTCTACATTATTGTAATTGGCACTGAGATATTATTGAGTCATCTGCAATTAAAAAAATACTACACGATTAAGGATACAGTAATGAATATTTATCTCTCGCTTTTAAATGCGGGAATAGATCTACTATTTAGGGCTGTTTATCTTTTTATCATTTTACAATGGTTTTATGACCATCGCATACTTGAATTAAAAACACATCCTTGGTTGTATTGGCCGCTTTTATTTATACTGGAAGATTTTGTATATTATTTTGAACACAGGGTTGATCATTATTGCAGGGTGTTTTGGGCCGTACATGTTACACATCACTCTTCCGATGAATTTAATTTAACTACCGGATTCAGGTCGTCAGTATTTCAACCTTTATATCGATTCATCTATTTTATCCCTTTGGCATTTATAGGATTCAGGCCAGTTGATATTATATTTATGTATGCATTAACGCAGATATATGGAATATTGGTACATACAAAAATGGTACAAAAAATGCCGGCATGGTTTGAAGTATTGTTTGTAAGTCCTAGCCACCATAGGGTTCATCATGCTAGTAACATTGTATACTTAGATAAAAATATGGGGATGTGTTTAATTATATGGGATAAGATGTTTGGTACTTTTCAGGAGGAATTAATTGAAGAGCCTGTTGTGTATGGATTAACTAAGCCATTAGATGACCCTAATCATCTGGTAAAAATAATTTTTCATGAATGGCAAGCTATTGGCAACGATCTAAAAAAGAAAACATCTTTTTATATTAAATTAAAATATCTTTTTATGCCGCCGGGTTGGAGCCACGATGGAAGCAGTAAGACAGCAAAAGAATTAAGAAAAGAAACTACTATATAAAATCGAAATATTTATTTAAGAGGGTGCAATAAGAAAATATTACACCTTATTTTTGAGAACTTAACTAACAGTAATATTATGATACAGGAAGTAAAAGAAGGTTACGTAAAAGTTGAAACACATAATGGAATAACAAGTATTGAGTTTTTTCATCCGCAAAGTAATTGTTTACCAACCAAGATCATAGAAGCATTGGCAAAAGAGATTCATTTTGCCGGAACGCATGATGAAACTAAAGTGATCATTTTAAAAAGCGCTGGAGATAAAGCTTTTTGTTCTGGTGCTTCTTTAGATGAACTTACTTCTATAAAAACAGAAGCAGAAGGGACTACATTTTTTAACAACTTCGCACATATCATTAATGCAATGCGTAAATGCCCCAAATTTATTATTGGACGTATACAAGGTAAATGTGTTGGAGGTGGAGTAGGATTGGCCGCAGCAGTTGATTATGCTATAGCTGTGCATAAAGCAGAAATTAAACTAAGTGAATTGACTATAGGGTTTGGCCCGTTTGTAATTGGACCTGCAGTAGAAAGAAAAATAGGGAAATCTTCTTTTACTGCATTAGCGATTGACAGTAGTATGTGGCGCAATAGTGATTGGGCAAAAAGAAAAGGTTTGTATGCTGAAGTTCATGAGAATATCGAGAACATGGATGAATCGATCAATCGGTTAGCACAGAATTTATCTCACTATAGTCCGCAGGCAATGAAACAAATGAAAAAAATGTTTTGGAGCGGAACAGATGATTGGGATGAATTATTAAAAGAAAGAGCGGCTATCGGTGGAAAATTAGTTGTAAATGCATTTGCGAAAAGTGCAATAGCAAAACTTAAAACAAAATAATTTTTATTAGATGCCTAATTTTCTTTTGCTATCAGAATAAAACTATGTTGACTCCCTTTGTAATTGTTGTAGACAAGGATATTTTTTACATTGCTTTGCGATGATTTTTTTTTCAGGCTATGTAAAGGAATGTTTTGTGTTTGCAAAATCTGGCAGGCAAACCAAACGGCGAATGCCGATGCCGTAGCATACTCTCCGGTCATGTGTTTAAAACGTGCTATAGTGATATTATCCTCCAGTGTATTTTCAACAGCAGTGTAATATTTTAATAATCTGTTGTCTCCATTTTCACCCGAAATAAGAAGATCAATTTTTTGTCTAGCAGGTAAATTTTTCTCCATAAAATATGATAATTGTTTCTCAATAAGCACTTCATCCTCAGTATGTAAAGTATGTATGGCTAGTAATTGTGCTGTTGCATTTGTTTTGTCTCCATTAACTAAAAAAGCAACTGCACTTTCTCCAGAAATACTGCCTGTAGAATTCGTTTGATAGAATTTTTCACAGGTGATGATTTCATTTTTATAGCAGCCAGATAATCGATCAATGTTATAATTATAAGCGGATGTTTCATCAACGGCACTTAATAAGTAATTATTTTCGGGATGTTCGTGTAACATCATCATAGCATCTACAATTGCATTTTCAAATGCTAATCCGCGGTGTACATGCGTAATATTGTAATTTTTATTCTTTGTTAATAAACCCAATTGCCCCGCAAGTGCGTTGGGGGTGCTTTGTACAAAATTGCTTGGCGTTAGTATACCCTCTTCGTATTGTATTATTTGATTGAGGAATTTAATACAATCTTCCATCCCGGCATTTGATGTACCGATGATAAATCCATCAATACGAGAAAATTCTTTGATAATTGGTAGCGCTGCACCCACGCCAATTCTTACAGCCTTGGCCATTCTGCGTAAAATTCCCGGAGGAATATCTTCATATGTAGGTTCTATTACTTTTAATTTATTTTCTACTGGTTCATGCAATACATTAATGTTGATATCTAAAAAAGTTTGTTGTGGTGATATGCAGGTTGATTGATGGATGTAAAGCATGCGATCAGATTGTAGAAAAAATTAGCGATGAACAATTGCCTGCAAATCCAAATGAGTTAGACATTACATGTTGCAAAGGCATTTTCTGATATGTCTGAATAGGTACTAAACCTGTTGTAGCAATCGGCTGTTTATAATGTAAGCTTGGATAAATTTCCTGATGTGTAAGATTTAAAATACTGTACACGGCTTCTATAGCACCTGCAGCGGCCAATGTATGGCCTATATTTGATTTAGTAGAAGCGAATGCCGGAACACTACCAAATAAACGAAGCATTGCTGTGCTTTCAACTGCATCATTATTTTCCGTTGCTGTACCATGTGCATTAATAAAACTGATCTTATCTGCTGTTAGATCAGCTTTTTTTAAAGCTCCTTTCATCGCAAGATAGGGTCCATCACCTTCATCAGATAAAGAAGAAGGATGAAAAGAATCATTTGAATTACAATAGCCACTAACCACGGCGTATATATTTTTACCAACAGCATCTTCTTCTTTTTCAAGAATTAAAAAAGCCGCACCTTCTCCTAAATTCAATCCTTTACGTTGCTCATCAAACGGAGTGCAAATGTCTGAAGATAAAATATGCAATGCATTGAATCCGTTAATGGTAAATTTTGCCAGGCTATCAACGCCACCAACGATAGCTCTTTTGGCTATGCCAGATTTAATTAGTCTTGATCCATACATAATAGCATTGGCAGAAGAAGAACAAGCTGTATTAATAGTATTGACAAGGCCATTCATTTTATAGCGTTCTTGCAAATAAATGTTTACTGATGCGCAATCATAGGAAGAAAGATATTCAGAACCGCCATCTTTTTTATTAGCGTCATTGTATAATTCATCTGTCAGACACATACCACCTACAGTACTTGCACCTATTAGGGCTGTATCAAAAGATGTTATTTCTTCGCTGTTAAGTTTACTATCGTTTATTGCTTCATTAAAAGCGTGTAGGGCTAACAGTGATGTTCGGGTAACGCCGGGTTCCGTTGCGTTTAATCTTTTCTTTAGTTCCTCTGTGGGGATCTTTATTTCGCCGAATGGCATTATGCCGGCATATTTTGATGAAAGTAGACTTAATGCGGTAATGCCACATTTACCTTCTTGCAATGCAGTGCGATTTTCAGCTACGGTATTTCCTATAGCACTTATCACTCCAATACCTGTAACGACGATCCTGCTCAATTTAAAATTATTTTGTTCTATTTTGTTCAATGTAGGCAACCATTGTGTTTATATCAACTAGGATCTTTCTTCCTTCTTTGGGATCTTTTATCTCAATACCATATTCTCTGCCTAATAAAACAATTAGCTCAAGTGAATCAATGGAATCGAGTCCTAGTCCTTCGCCAAATAAAGGTTCATCATCTTTTATATCTTCCGGCTTTACAGATAGTAAATTTAAAAATTCGACGATCTGTTTTTTTAATTGTTGTTTTAATGCTGCTGTTTCCATTGTAAATATTTAAATGAGGTTTTTTCTTTTCAATCCCCAAAGTGTTACTAATTGTATCAATATAGTTATAGTGAGCAAAGGTATGATGTTCATCAAAATATCTTTTAGCTTTCCACCTTCTAAAAATAATCCATAAAATGCTTCCAAGGCCCAATGTAGTGGAGATAATTGAATGATCAATCTGAATGAATTGGGCATGGCAAAACTTGGAACTAATATTCCGCCAATAGCCGCTAATAGCACTACAGACACGGCTCCAATACCATTGGCCTGCTCTTGTGTTTGTGCAAATACGCCCACGAAAATTGCAAAACTCACTGCGCACCATCCACAAATCAGCAAAACAATTATCAATCCCAATAGATCTGCAGGTAAATTTAGTTTGGGCAAACCTATAACAGGAAATAGCCATATACCTATTGCGAAAATGCAAGCAGCCTGCACTATTGTTACCAACAGATAAGTAAGCTGTTTAGAAACAAGGGCCACCAAATAATTGGTAGGTAAAGTCTTTAAGCGAACAAAACTTCCATTTAATTTTTCTCTGACGATGCTGCTACCTAATGAGATAACGATGAAAAACATCGCAAAGATTGTCCAGGCAGGTATATTATGTTGTGTGGCATTCGGTATATTTCTGTTGCCATCACGTGATATGGAAATTTCATTGATCGGTACATGTTCATTAACAACTTGATTTTCCAAATCTTGAGGAAGCTCCTTTTGATTTAAAGAAAAATACAAACTCTTTAAAATTTGTTTGCTTTGTACTAATTGTAGCGCACTGCGTAATGCACCATTTATAGAAAGACGATACGATTGTTGTAATACAGGATGATAATACAAAGTGAGCGGGTCAATGCTATCTGGGGCATTTTTAGTGGTATCTGTTTGCATACCAAAATTATTCAATGCCGTAGATGAAATATTTTTAGCATTTGCAACAATTTTTGCTGAAAAATATTTTGGAATAATAACAGCGACTAGTGCATCTTTTGCATGCATCCTGTCAATAATTTGCTGATCAGTTTGATTTTCTGTGACCTGTTTAATATCAAACATACCAATTTTTTTGATAGCAGTTATTAATTGTTTACTGGCATCACCGGTATCTCTGTTGCATAATAAAAGAGGAACCTTGTTATTATTCACCAATTCAAAAGTGCTGTTTTGAATGGCAGTTATGACGATTGCTAAAATGATGGGCATAGTAAACATTAGCATTAATCCTACTTTATCTCTA
>Ga0210388_10002814_pt1 | contig 13560 bp, 8 predicted proteins | sample IncBWC19OmetaG_FD_155485 | JGI IMG/M metagenome (GOLD analysis project Ga0210388, IMG submission 155485) | Forest soil microbial communities from Barre Woods Harvard Forest LTER site, Petersham, Massachusetts, United States - Inc-BW-C-19-O ... | reverse complement strand
TGAAGTACAACCCGCGCTCCTGCAACCACCCATCGAAATCGTGCGCCGTAATCGTATTCGGAGAATGAAACACCGCATCCTCCGGCTTCAGAATTTCCACCGGAGCCTCTTCCACCGAAACCCGCGCCCGGCTCAACTCTGCCGGATAAGGCGTGAACTTCCCGGCGTTGAAATCTCCCACCGAAGCGTTGTACTGCACCACCAGCGTCCCGCCCGCCGACACAAAGTCGATCAGCTTTTTATTATTCGTCGCGACATCCTTCTGCGTGTCGTAGGCCCGAATCCCCAGAACAATCGTCGCGTATTTACTCAGATCCTCCGTCGTGATCTTCTCCGCCGGAATCAGCGTCACATCCATCCCCACCTGCTTCAGCACCGTGGGAATATCATCCCCCGCGCCCATGATGTAGCCAATCTTCAAATCGTGCGGCGCCTGCACGTCGACAATGCTCACCCTCTGCCGCGCCGGCTGGTAATAATAAAAACTTCCCAGGTCTTCGCGCGTGACCAGCGAATATCCCTCGCCATATTTCTCGCCATCCGATTCCAACACGGCACGAATCGTCGCCCGCCCCTCCCGCAATCCGGCAGGGAAAACTTTGAACTGAAAGTCCTGCTTCTCTCCGCGACGCTTGAAGTCCACCGCAGTCTGCTCCGGCTCCGAACGCCAGCCCTCGGGCAACTCGAGCCGCAGCATCCCGTGCACTTCATGCGTAACATTTCCCGTTACCCCGACTGCAACCGTTGACGTCGATCCATTGTGCGTCGAGATCACCTGCGTCCCCGGCTCCAGCATCACCGAAAACGCCGGCACGATGGCCAGCGGACGCTCCAATTTCTTCCCCGCTTCATCTAGAAACGGAGTCACCACAACCGCCGTAATTCCGTTCCGTGCGCCCGCCCCGGTGCCCACCGCGTACTCCACTCGCGCCCGCAGCGCCGGTGGCGGGAAGGGAAGCGTCGCATACTTCTCGTCATCAATATGATTCACCGCCTCAACATCCGGATTATCTCGATGCCAGTACGGCCGCGTATATTTCGCATCCTTCGGCACCCGCAGCCGAAAATCCGCATGCAGATCCTCGCCTGCCGCGACCGATTCCGGCCGCGTCTTTCCGCTCATTGTGTTCCATCCCGCCGGAACATCCAGCTTGATGTGGTCGATCACCAGCGGCTGCTTCGATCCGTTGTGCAACGTCACCGCCACCAGAAATTCCTGCCCCGGCGAGACCATCGTCACCGCATCCGCTTCCTTGAGCGCATGAATCTCGCGCTCCCCATCCGACGACACATCCGCCGTAAGACTCACGCCCAGCGCCAGGTTCAGCGCCCGCTCCGCCTGTGCCTGCTTCTCCGCAATCTGCGTTGCTAGATCGAGCTTCGATTCTGCGCTCAACGTGCTCGCGCGCACTTCACTCGCAATTCGATTCAGGCCAGAAACGACTTTCAGCAAAGACGCCACCGCCCCGGATGCATCGTTCCCCTTGGCTCCGTTCGCTGCCGTCGCGATGTCCTTCGCAATTTCCATCAATTCCGCTCGTAACCGCGGAACTTTTTTCTCATCCGCTCCCAACCGCGCCAGCCCGGCCAGCGTCGTATCGATCCCATCAAAAAAACTCTTCTCGTGCCCATCCTTTCCCAGAGTCGACGGCACCACCGAATCCGCCAGCCGGTAAAAAGTAAACCGGTCCCCCGGATCAATCGTCCAATTCGCCGCTCCCTGCGACATCTGATGCCGCAATCCTTGCATCGCGAACTGCACATATCCGCCGCCCAGGTCCGCGTTCTTCTCGCCCGTATTCAACTTCAAAGTCCAGTCCGCATCCGGACAGGTCATCGCCCCAAACCCGCAGACATTTCCGATGTAAAACTTCTTGGCCTGCCACGGTAGCAACCCCGCCGCGATCTGCTCCGGAAACCGCTTCGGATCGGCCGCCGCCCGAAAAGCCTCCTTCGCCAGTATGCTCGATGCCTGATGATGCCCGTGCCCATCCCGATCCGTCCCCGAAAAACGTGCCGCAATCACATCCGGACGAAACGTCCGAATCACCCGCACCAAATCCGCCAGCGCCGTATCGTGCCCGCCCCACTTCTGAAAAGTTTCCTCCGGCGATTTCGAAAATCCAAAATCTGCCACCCGCGAAAATCTTTCCTGCACTCCGTAATACTGGTCCGACGCCAGCAACTCCTCCGCCCGCAACACCCCGAGCACGTCCGACAGATTGCTGCCAATCTTGTTCTGCCCGCCCTCGCCGCGGTTCAGCGTCATCAGCAGCGTGCTCACCCCGCGCCCCCGCGCCTCCAGCGTCAGCATCCCGCCATCCTCATCATCCGGATGCGCCACCACCTGCATCAACCGCGCCGTAGTCCCCAGCCGCAATAACTCCAGCCGCAACCCCGCCATCCCCTGATCCTGCGGGATCTCAGCCGGAGTCCCCTGATACAAAAGTCCCGGCGGATCGGCGTCGACAAAATCGATCGAAGTTTTCATAGCGGAGGAAGAGACCGAAGCGGGTGCCCCATCCTTGCGCGCACTTTGCGCAAGGGTGGGACGCGATGCTGCCAGAGCCATAAGTACGGCCACACAAACCTGAGCCCGTGAGAAACGCATGCGCTGAAGTATAAAAGAAACGCGGCACAAGACGCGCCGCGTAAGGTTGGACATTCCGGAATTGTTCACTCTAGTAAGGATGGACTCAAACCCCGCCCCGCCGCAAATTCTTTCAAACTAAAAGTGCACCGGGTGCCCCATTTCTCGCGTCGTTTGCGAGAAGTGGGGATTTCCTCAATCTCCTACAGAAATCTGAGCCAGAAGTCGGAAGCCAGAAGTCGGAAGCCCGGAAGCCGGAAGCCAGAAGCCAGAGCCGGAAGCCGGCTCTCACACATCGCACAACTCCACCGCTTTCCGCAGCGAATCCAGCGCATCCGGCGCCGCCGGCACAAACTCATGCGCCACATATCCCTTGAATCCCGCGTCCACAATCCCCCGCATCACTCCGTCCCACTGCACTTCCTGCGTCCCATCCAACTCATGCCGCCCCGGTACACCGCCGGTATGAAAGTGCCCAATCCACTGGATATTCTGCCGAATGGTCGCGATCAAATCCCCTTCCATGATCTGCATGTGATAAATGTCGTACAGCAATTTCACATTCGGCGAATTCACTTCCTGCGCCACGCGCACGCCCCACGCCGTGTGATCGCACATGTAGTCGTGATGATCGCGTTTGCTGTTCAGCAACTCCAGGCAGATCGTCACACCGTGATCTTCCGCAATTTTCTTCACCCGGTTCAGCCCGGCAATCGTATTCCGCGCCCCCTCGTCATCCCCCATCCCGCCCCGGTTGCCCGAAAACGTAATCACATTCGGCACGCCCGCCTTCGCCGCCAGCGGAATGTTCGTCCGAAATCCCTGCTCGATCGCCGCGTGATTCTCCACCCGGTTCAGCGCCTTTCCAATATCTCCACCGCCCGCATAGCCCATAGTGCAGATCAGTCCATAGCGCCGCGGAATCTCATACTCCTCCGGCTGCAATAGGTCGACCCCGCGAAGCCCGATCTTCGCCCCATACTCGGCCAATTGTTCCGTGGAAAAGTGAGAGTAGCACCACCGCGAAACCGACTGCCGAATCCGCCCCTTGCGTGCCGCAGATTCGGCGCCCGCCCTCAGCGGCACCTGCAACGCGGCCAGCCCCGCGACCGAAGATTTCAGCAGCGACCGCCGGGTAATGTCTCTCATAGAGTAATGTTCAAGGGGTTTGGAGCCGGAAGCCCGGAGCCGGAAGCCGGTCCTTACTGCCGCCCTTCCTTCAGCGTCGTCTGGCAATTGCTCGCCGCCGTCAGCACTTCGTCAAACGCCGTTTCCTTGCGCAGGTTCTTCAGCAGCGGATCATCCAGCAGCGCATCGTGGGCGCAGTAATTCTGTTGCACCGCGGCTTTCAGCAGACGCAGCGCCGGCTCATTCTGCCCGCAGGCAGCCATCAGCGCGGCCACGTGATACCACGCCTCCGGGTCCGGTTCAATCATCGCCGCGGATTCCGTCTCCCGCACAATCCGGTCCATGTCCGCCGGGCGTTGCGCCGCCGTGCAGGCCACCATCAGCTCCTTGTGGTAAGTGGACGCCTTGCCCATGCTCTTCGCGCTCTCCCGCGCCGCCGCCACATTTCCCTCAGCCAGTTGTACGTACGGAGTTGTCCACGCCGCCCATTCCGAACCCGCATCCAGGTGGATGAAGTCCATGGCGCGTTCGGTCTTTCCCATCTCTAGAAATGCCCAGGCACACGAGCGGAAAGCAAAATTGTTCGGATCAAGCGCCCGCGCCGTATTGCACTCCCTCGTCGACTGGTCCAGCATTCCCGCATAGCGCAGCACATAGCTCAAAGCGAAATGCGCATCCGCGCTCTGCGGCCGGCGCCGCACCAGATCTGTCGCCGCATCGTAGGCCCGCCCGAGTTCGCCGCGCTCCACCCGGTTCGTTATCAGGTTGCTCGCCGCCATCACCCGGTTCGGGTCGAGTGAGATTGCCCGCTCGTACGCGGAATTCGATTTCTGGAACACCTCTTCGCCGCCGCCGCCAAACGTCGAATCGTAATAATATCGCTGTCCCAGCGCTTCCCATGCCGGAGCATAAGTTGAGTCGATTCCAATCGCCCACTCCAGCATCGTGATCGCCTGCTTGTTCGGTCCCGGATCGTGCGGTTGGGCCACGCTGCGCAGATAGAAGTCATACGCCTGCTGGTTCTTCGGCCGCGAGGCGGCCGACTCCACCGCGCCCGCCGCGCCGCCCAGAATGGGCAACAGCCCGTGCTGCACCTGCGTGCTCAACTGTTCCTGCAGTCCAATCATGTCATCGGCCTTGGCCGAGACCGTGGTCTGCCACAACGCCCGGTCGGTGGGCACGTCGATGGCCTCCAGCGTCACCAGCAACTGGTCGCCCTGCTTTCGGAACGAGCCCGACAATATTCGCCCTACTCGCAGTTCCTGCCCAACTTTTTTCGTGTCCAGATCCAGCGCCACATATTTCCGCGTGACCGACGCTGGACGCACTTCGAGCGACCGCGAATACGTCAGCACACTCGTCAATTCATCGGCCAGCGCAAAGCGCAGGTAGTCGACGTTGAAATCCCCGCCCATGTTCTGCAGCGGCAGCACCGCGATCGCGTTCCGCTGCTCTTCATTCGCCACTTCGCGATGCTTGTACCACCACGCTCCCACCGCCGACAGAACCGTGATCAGCAGTCCCGCCATCCCCAGCAGCAAATACATCTGCAGCCGCGTATCTCTGCCAAACGTCCGCGTCGCCGCCCGCAGCTTCGCCGTGTTCGTCCCGCTCTTGATGCCGCTTCCCGACTCGTTTTCCCGCTTCAGCAGCGCCAGGTCCGACTTCATTTCTGCCGCGCTCTGGTAGCGATGGTTGCGGTCCTTCTCCATCGCCTTGCCGATGATCCCTTCCAGCTCGATCGGAACCTTCGGATTCAAATCCCGCGGCGGCGTCGGCTTCAAGTGCAGCACCGCGTCCAGCGTCATCAGCGAATTGTTGCCCGAGAATGGTTTCTTCCCCGTGGCCATCTCATACATGACCACTCCGAACGAAAATAAATCGCTGCGCGCATCGATCGGCTCGCTTCGCGCCTGCTCCGGCGACATATATACCGCCGTCCCCGGAATCACGCCCACCGCGGTCAGCGAATTGTCTGCCCCGGCGTCATCTTCGCCGGGATTGTGCACCAGCTTCGCCAGCCCGAAGTCGAGCACCTTCACCTGTCCCGTCGGCGTGATGAAAATATTCGCCGGCTTGATGTCGCGATGCACAATTCCTTTGGCGTGCGACGCCACCAGCGCCTCCGCCACCTGCACCCCAATATCGAGCACTTTGTCGGTTTCGAGCGCATGCCCTGAAATGCGCTGCTTCAGGCTCTCCCCATCGAGCTTCTCCATCACGATGAAGGGATGCCCGTTGTTATCCTCAATGCCGTGGATGGTGCAGATGTTCGGGTGGTTAAGCTGCGACGCCGCCCGCGCCTCGCGGGTAAACCGCTCCAGCGACTTGGCGTCGTGGGCCAGGTTTTCGGGAATGAACTTCAGCGCGACGTGCCGCCCCAGCTTCAGGTCCTCGGCTTCATAGACAACGCCCATACCACCGCCCCCAAGTTTCCCCAGGACACGGTAATGGGATATCTGCTGGCCGATCATGAGAGCCTGCGACCCTGCTCGGCGGTAATGTTAGGCCCCCAGCCGACTCCGGTCAACTCCCTTTGTTTCCTGATGCCTACGATGCACTGAGCGGAGTCATGGTTGCGCTCTAAATGCCCGGGCAAGGAACCTGATTCCGCATGCGCGACGCACTCAACCAGCGCCCCGAGGAGAATCACGAGTGCACTCGCCGATTTGAACCCGTTCCCAATCCTGCTTCGACCCCTGTCCTTCCGTGTTATTCCACGCCCCTCACCCGCCGCTCGAACAAATAATATGAACTTATGATCTCCAATCCACCAGCCGATCTGCACGAGGCCATCCGCCGCCGCGCCGAAGAAATCTACCATCGCAACGGCAAAGTCCCCGGCCGCGACAGCCAGAACTGGGCCCAGGCCGAAGCAGAAATCCTGCAGGATTTCTCCGCCGCTACCCGGCGCACCGCCATCATCATCAACCTTGACGGCGTCCAATACGTCGGCGAATACAACCGCGAGTCCTCCCAGGGCTACGCTCCCGGTGAACTCGGCCCCAGCTCTCTTGTTCCCGTCCGCATCGAAGGCGACAAAATGTTCGTCACCCGCCGCAACGGAAAAGAACTCGAGACCACCATAGTCCAAAGAATCCCCATCTCGTCCCCAGCCCCGGTCTGAAGCCGCGCAGTCGTAAAGAAACGAGGCACCCCTCTGTGTCCTCTGTGTCCCCTGTGGTTAAAGCTCTCGTTTGTGGTTAAAGCTCTCGTTCCCTCCCATCCCCACTCGACCTTGCTATATTCCTAAATGATGCTGTCCCTGCTCGCTCCGGTCCGTCGCAAAGCCCCGCGAACCTTCGCCGCAACGCTCCAGCATCTGGGCGCCCTTGGACTTTTCTTCCTCGCCATTCTCGACAGTTCGCCGATCCCCACCTTCAGCGGTCCCGATATTCTCACCGCCGTACTTTCCGCCAGCCACCGCAACCCCTGGTACGAATACGCCGCCACCGCCACTGCCGGCTCCGTCATCGGCGCCTATCTCACCTTCCGCGTCGCCCGCAAAGCGGGAAACGCCTACTTGGAAAGCAAGTTCAAGAAAGGCAAACTCTCAAAATTCCTGAAGCTGTTCAAGAAGTGGGGAACCGGTACCTTGATCGCCTCCACCGCGATTCCTCTGCCCACTCCAACCAGCATGTTCTTCGCCGCCGCCGGCGCCTCCGATTACCCGATGGGAAAGTTCCTCGTAATCGTCACCCTCAGCCGCGCCGTCCGCTATTCCGCTATCGCCATCGTCGCCGACCTCTACGGCCGCCACTTCGTCCGCGCCCTCCGCCACCCCATGCAGTACTGGGGATGGATGCTCCTGTTCCTGTTCATGACCCTGGCCCTGATCGCGAGCGGAGTCCTAATCAACCGCCGCCTGGAGCCCGCGGAATAATTGAACGTCCAGCCTCCCCGGCACTCGTCGCGTACGGGGCTTTTCGCATCCAGCGGTAGAGATCAACGCACAACCTCCTTCCCTCGTACCCACGCATGCAAGAACTTGCACTTTCCCACACTCAATCTGAAACAAAACTCGAAACAATTTATGGATTCACAACCCGTCTTGCGCTAGAATCAGGCCCGTTTGTGAGTCGCTCGCCCAACCTTCCGCTCTTATGAAGGTCCCCTGGGGCGAGTCGACAAATCCCCCCAAAAAACGAAGTGACACCAATCGCGTCGAGAGGACTTTAAAAAATGAGAAGTGTATTCGCTTTGACTGCTTCCGCCGCATTGCTGCTGAGCAGTGCGATCTCCGGATCTGCCCAGGAACCTTCCGCCATACGAGCTCACCAGGGCCGAATCATCACACCTGATTCCGCCATTGAGCGTCCCGAGGATGTCGGCCTTCGCGCCCACACGCCTTATCGAATCTTGGTTCCCGCCGATCGCTCCAAATTCGCGCCGGGAGAACCGAATGGTTTCGCCCTGCCCGCCTTCGCCGCATCCGCCGTTCCAGGTCCGCCGTTCTCCGGCTACGCCTATGAAACTCCGGCATCGCTCGGCTGCGTCTATCACCTCACGCGGTCAGTGACTGGCTGCAATCCCAACCTCGCCACCGCGAATCCAACCAGCGGCAGCAAGGCCGTCGGCATCGTCGACGCTTATTACTATCCAACCGCTTTGGCGGATCTCAATGCTTACTCCGCTCAGTTCGGTCTGGGCGCGATGACCACTTCGACTTTCAAAGTCGTCTACGCAGGCGGTACCGGCGGCTGTAACGGCTCTCAGCCGGTCGGCAACGCAGGCTGGGAAAGTGAGCAGGCGCTCGACATCGAGATGGTTCACGCCATGGCGCCGCGGGCCAAAATCTTCCTGGTCGAGGCCCAGACCAACTCCTACACCGATCTGATGACTGCCGAAGACTGCGCCAGCACCCTGGTCGCGGCCGCCGGCGGCGGCGAAGTCACCAACAGCTGGGGAGGTTCCGAATTTTCCGGCGAGACTTCGCTTGATTCGCACTTCACCAAGGCAAACATTGTGTACTTCGCGTCCACCGGCGACTCCGCCGGAACCGAGTGGCCCAGCGTTTCGCCCAACGTGGTTGCCGTTGGCGGCACCACCGTCCGTAGAGTCGGCGAGTCCGGCTCGACCTTCGGCAACTTTATTCGCGAAGGTGCGTGGGAAGATGGCGGCGGCGGCTTGAGCTCCGTTGAAGCCCGTCCCAGCTATCAGAGCGTTCTACCCAGCGCCACCAACCGACTCGTGCCCGACGTCTCCGCCATTGCTAACCCCAACTCCGGAGTCTGGGTCTATGACAACAACGCCACCACCGGTTGCTGCTGGTACGTATTCGGAGGCACCAGCGTGGCATCGCCCCTCTGGGCCGGCATCGTGAACCGCGCCGGTCATTTCGCCGTGTCGAGCAGCGCCGAACTCAGCACCATCTACACCGCGTTCGCCTCGGCTTCCACCTACAGCGCAGACTACTCTGATATTTCTCAGGGCTTCTGCGGCTTCTACGATGGCGACACGTCCGCCGTCAGTTGGGACGCCTGCACCGGCGTAGGCAGCCCCAAAACCTACAACGGAAAGTAACTCGACCCTGGGTTTTCAACCAAGATCCAAACCGGGATCGAAATCGAAACGGGTGCCCCATTTCTCGCGCGTTCTCTGCGCGAGAAGTGGGGCTTTTTCATTGCGCGCGCCAGGAACGTGGAGCCCCGGACGCCCTCGTCCGGGGAGCCGTCATTTGAGACGCCGAGCCGTGCCCACTCGACGGCACGTCCGGTTGTCCCACCCGCGCCTCATGCGCGAGAAGTGGGCTTTTTCACTCCACATAAAATCCCGCCGACGCCCCCACCCACTCCAGATCCTTATTGTGATCCACGCCCATCATCAACCCGCGCCCCATGCGGATGATCGTCAGCACCGGCCTCAACTCATCCAGCCAGATATACATCACCCGCACCTCCGCCTTGGTCCCGCCAAACGGAGTCTCGATCACCGGCTCGAAATGCATCCGCTCCTGCAAAATATAATCCGGCCGCTTCTCCACCGGAATCGCCGCAATATCTTCGCGTGTCGGCGCGATCACCACTCCCAGCCCCGCAAACGAATACAACGGCTTCAACGCGTAGTTCTCTAAATCAGAAGGAACCTCTGAAAGCTGATCCAGAAACCACGTCTTCGGCACCGACTCATGCTTCAAATAAGGAATCGAAAATTTCGAAATCCGGAAATACCAGTTCGGATGTCCCGCCCACTGCACATCCAAATCATCGCGCCAATCGAAATTGAGCTTCACATTTTTCCGTTCCAGTTCATCCACAATCGCCCGGTTATAAATCCGTTCGATCGGCACCCGCTTCCCGCCGCGCTCGTAATACAGCCGCGATCCATCCTTTTTAATGTCGACAATATCAACCGCTCGCACTCCCAGCAGCTTCTCGGTCAGCAGAAAATCCGGCAGCGTCTTCTGATGCAGCGGATCAATCTCCATCAGAATCACATTCTCCGGATCGTGATCCCCAACAATCGCCCGCCGCAACAACTCGCGATAAGACGAAGTCTCCAGCCCGCTCAAAAGATATTTCAAGCGGCTTCCGCTCTCCGGCTCTCGGCTCCCGGAAGCCGAAAGCCGGAAGCCGGAAGCCGGCGTCAGCCCGTAAGCCTCCACATACGCCTCCGCCAGCGGCCCCTGATACGCATACAGAGAAGGAAAGGCCTGCAACTCTACCAGCTTCGGCCGCAACTCGCCGTTCGAATCGCGCACCAACCCAAAATCCACCTGCACAAACATCGGATGCTCCGGCTCATTCGGCACCTTAAACTCCGCCGGCACCGCCAACTCCGACTTCGCCAGGTACGCCCGATTCCCCACCAACTGCCGAATCAACTCCTCGCCGTCTCGCGCCATCCGATCAATCAGTTCCTTCGGAAAAAAACAAGGCGTCTCCGACAACCGGAACGAAACATGTGTCCCCGAAACCTCGTCCACGCGCCGCAAAAACGCCCGATATTTCTCCGGCGTAAACCCGTCGTTAAATTGCTTTCGCAAAAAAAGAATCATGATGAGTGTCCCGAAGATGAGCGGATTATTCTAATCGCTCTGTCATCCTGAGCGCAGCAAAAACGCCCACGAAAGTGGGCGTTCTTGCGAAGTCGAAGGATCCCTACGTTCTCTGCTGATCTGTACCCGGAAGCCCGAAGCCGGGCGCCGGAAGCCGTCACTACGCCTCCACCAGAAACTTCCCCTCGCGCATGATCTGCTCGTCATCCACCCAGATATTAAACTTCCGCCCGACCACATCAATATGCGTCGTCGAGTCCCACTCCGCCCCGGTGTGCGCCCCATACGGATTCCCAAACGCAATATGCACGCCCGGATACTTCTCATCTTGCAGAATCTGTCCAATCACTTTCTTCAAATCGATATTCGTCCCGATGGCAAACTCGCCCACTCGGTCGCTGTTCGCATCGGTGTGCGTATATTTCCAGAAATCGTCTTCCAGTTCGCGATTCTCAGAATGCGCCTCGGTCAGCCGGTTACCCTTCATTCGGACCGTCAGAGGATTGTCCCCAAGGTCGCCAAACTTCGCGCACAGATAATCGCCCACCACACCGTCCACTACGAACGTCCCATTCACCTCGCCCGGCGTAGTAAAAATCTCCCCACCTGGCAGATTACCCCACTTTTCCGGCGAAATAATTCCACTCGTCTTTAACCACTTGTAATTCGGATTCAAGTCCGCAGTGAGATCGGTACCGGCGGCTGTAGTCGCGCGCACCCTGGAGGCCTGTCGCACCATCGCAATGACCTTGGCGCTCAGCCGGTCGACCCGCGCAAAATCCGCCCGCATTCCCTCCAGCATGATCTGCCGGTTGATGTTTACCATGTGCGCGTGCCGGATCTTTTTCCGGTTGACCACGTCGGTCATCTGAATCCGCGACCGCAACTCGTTGGTTTGCGCCTGCACCGCAAAAATTGAAACCTGGCAGTTCTCCAGATCGTCCAGAATCTCCCGCGGCAAATCCCGCAGAGGACGCGCCGCCAACTCCTCCAGCACCCAGGCACGATAAGGCGCGCCGAGCTTCTCCAACTCAGCCACCACCGCCGCCGCGATCTCAACCGTGGCCTGATCGGTGATCACGCATACCTGCTCGGATGCCTGCACCCGCAGGCAAACCCGCACCGCGTTAAACGCTCCAGGCGCATACTCCGGATCAAAAGGAATTTCATTCAGGCGGGTGCCCCATTTCTCGCGTCCTGTGCGAGAAGTGGGGATTTTGACTTTATCTACAGAATTCATGTCCACGGAATGACTCATTACCCTACTTTGCGAACGGACTCGGGTTCTTCCTCCAACCCAGCCTCCGTCTCCTCAATAATGTAATCGACCACTTTCTTCAAATCTCCAGTCTGCTCAAACACTCGCAGCTGGCGGTCGGCCCCGCTGCCATTCTTGAGAATTTCGTGGATGTAATTCAGTTCCTCGCGCGAGTCCAGCTCATCGACCACGTCGTCGACAAATTCCAGATACTCATGAATCAAATCCCGCGCCGGAACCTCCGTCTGCTTGCCGAAATCGATCATCTTTCCGTCCAGCCCGTACCGCGACGCCCGCCACTTGTTCTCCATAATCAGCGCGCGCCGGTACAGCCGGAACCCTTGATTCGCGGTGTACAGCTTATGCAGTTTCGCCACCGTCGCCTGAATCAGAGCCGCAATCGCAATCGTCTCATCCGCCCGCATCGGCACATCGGCGACTCGAAATTCGATCGTATTAAAAAATGGATGCGGCCGAATATCCCACCAGATCTTCTTCGCATTATCGATGCAGTTGGTCTTGATCAGCAGCTTGATGAAGTTTTCGTACTCGCCCCAGCTCGGAAAATAATCAGGAATATTCGTCCGCGGAAATTTATCGAACACCTTGCACCGGTACGACTTCAGCCCGGTATTCATGCCCAGCCAGAACGGAGAATTCGTCGACAGCGCCAGAATGTGCGGCAGAAAATACCGCGCATGATTCATCATGTGGATCGCCGTCTCGCGATCCTCAATCCCAATGTGCACATGCAGCCCAAAAATCAGATTCGCCCGCGCCACCAGCTGCAGGTCTTCGACAATCCCCTTGTACCGGTCATCGGGATGAATCTCCTGCGTCCGCCAATCCGAAAACGGATGCGTCGCCACCGACGCCAGCCGTAGCCCGTTCTCCCGCGCCAGTCGCACAATCCCGCGCCGCAGCATCTTCACTTCCGCCTTGGCTTCCTTAATGTTGTTGCAAATCCCGGTGCCCACCTCGATCACCGACTGGTGCATCTCCGCCTTCACCCGCTCCTGCAGCAACATCTTCCCCTTCTGCAAAAGCTCCGCCTGAATATGCGACCGCAGTTCCCCCGTAGCCGGGTCCACCGTCTGATATTCCTCTTCAATCCCGATAGTAAAAGTAGGAGCCATTGTTTTCGTGTGGCGCGGGCGCCCTCGCCCGCGAACTCTATCCAGAACCAGGAACCGGTCCCCATCTTCCTTGTCATTCCGAGCGAAGCGAGGAACCTCGCTTTCCCCCCGCACGACCACCGCCGAGGGTGCCCCATTTCTCGCGTTTTTTGCGAGACGTGGGCCGCTCCGGACCCTAACAGTATAACAACGCCCTCAATCCCACTCCCGATTCTCCTTCACCCGCGCCCGCACAATCTTCTTCACCAGCGCATCCGCCAAAGGCTTGTCAGCCGGAAACTGAATCGTCCCCTTCGATGTCCGATACCCCTTCAACTCTTTCTCAAACCGGTCGAGCACTCCCGACCCCGTCGGAAACAAACTGCAATGCTTCTTAAACGCCGCATACCCCACCAGCATCCCGTTGAGCTTGAACATCGGCATCCCGTAGCTGATGACCTCAGTCGTCTCC